>JAAUYA010252300.1_pt1 | contig 11870 bp, 11 predicted proteins | sample 7278161 | NCBI WGS metagenome assembly JAAUYA01 (sample SAMN14350120, study PRJNA611818) | marine sediment metagenome | isolation source: surface marine sediment (3m) | place: French Polynesia: Moorea | collected 2018-08
CAGTAGCTGTGGGCATCTTGCTACACACCCCATGTAATAATGCCAACCAGCCTTGGATAAAATATGCATCTTGCATTGCCAGTAACTACTAAATACCATCCCACAGAAACATTTATGCATTTCCTGGTGCTGTACCTTAGCTAACAAGGTAGAAAATGACTTTGAGCAGCCATCACAGATATGTTCTATCCTCCCTAACTGATACATGATAAATGAATGATTTCAAATCTTACTAGGTCTTTTACTGATCGGTATCTATGTCCATTTCCTCATCACTGATGAATCCTTGGTCTTCATAGTCATTTGGATGCTTGTCACGGGGTGTCAAGGTCACATCTAATACCGATGTCGTCCGACCGTCCTGGTGTAGCACCCTCTTGCAGTATAAGTATGGAAATGCAGTACGTTCCTGCTGATAAGTGTATATGGTGTTGTTCCTCCCTCTGAATCCAATGTTGGTGCTCCCTGCTGCAATTCCTGTATCCATCACTCCTTTGAAAATCTTGACTGGCTCCTGTACTCTATGCTTCTGGACACCTTTACAACTCATCTTAAAATCGCTGGGATCTTTCTGGGTAACTAAATATGTTTTAGAGCAGAGGGCCCATACTTCATTACCTTCATATTCACGTTTGAACAATCCTGGGGTCCTGGCGTCGTATTTTCTGTGTGCTTTACAGCAGGTCCTGGGGTACCAGATGCTGTCAAAATCTGGTACTATTTCATCAACATGACATCTCCCTCGAAGCGCATTGTTGAATTTGGCTCTCATCTCAGGTTTGATGGCCCAGTGTAGAAAATCTTTGCTGATGGCAAAGTAGGCACTGTCCTGTAGGAAATAAAATTGATGTAAGTTGATGTACAAGACTTATTAATAACTGAGAAAATTATTCAAACAATGCTATCCATGGCTACTACTCATACTAATATATCATGCTTACCGTGTCCATGGAGACCATCTCAAAACTTGATCTGTCCAGATAACGGTCCAGGAAGCTATAATAATAGCTTATGATTAATTTCTTGGCATAATCCAGGACAAATTTTGCAATTTGAATAGGTACATTCATTTTAATGGAGGATTTTGCCAACTCTATCTCGTAGTATTGGTTTTCTTCATCCAAAGTGATCATCTTCCTAAATTCTGGAGCATTTGAAAGTAGGCATGCATCCCGCTCTCCAGAAATATATTTGACATCCGAATGGCGGAATTTGTCCATGCATGACGAACCATACGCTGAGTTACCTGTGTAAAAGAATAGGTATTTATCAGTCATCTAACATTCTTCTAAAATTTGAGTACATTTTGGTGGTTTATTATCATATGTAATTCAAAAACGAACTTGCATATTACCTATAAGCTTGGCATTTTCTCCTAACACTTTCAGCTTTGGGTCCTTGTCAGCATCCCGTCTTCTCTGGGCTACAAAATCCACAAACTTCTTAAAGCATGCCTTCCTCCCATATTCCACCACTTGATAGATCCTGGTGACTTCCAAGCCTAATTCCAAATAGTATTGTAGCAAGGGGGTGGTAATTAGCATCTTCTTAGCCCGAACCCCTCCAACCAAAAGCTTCCTTGGTTTCTGGCTCAGCCCATGCTGTATTATGTGATGCTGCATGTGCTCTCCTATATCTTTGAATTCTACAGAAGTCGTGACAAAGAGTGGACTCATCTCCCCAAAGAACTCCTTTGGGCTTAGCTTTCTGTGTTTGAATTCATCGGACCATACTTCAGGAATCTGGATGTCAACCTATTAATAAATATGAGATGGAATATTTTATCTAATTTATTACTGTAATCAAATCGATAAATGATAGAAAATGTCATTAGAATTCACCTACCTCCAATGCTCCAAAGAGTTGGTCCTCCCTCACAGCCTGTAACAATTGTTCTGTTGTGACTGTCCCTTTGTGTTTCTTGTAAAATTCTGGACGTCCTTGGTCCACCAGTTGGAGCAGGGCTGGGTCGTTTCTCATTCTAGTTAGAAATCTACATTCTCGTTCCACTAATAGATCATAGCCTTCCTTAAGATAATACTCGTTTCTCTTTGCTGTCTTCTTAGCTCTTTCCTCCATGAGTTTCTCATCAGTGACATGTTTGGTTAGATAGCAGTCATGCCCGTGAAAGTAACATCCATCAAACTGGAGTATCAAACCTTTTGGGGATCCTCTTGGAGATTGGTCAGGGGATTCTGCACTCTGTTGAACTCCAGAAATTGCTCCCGGGGCCAGAAAATCAGTAGGCTCCGCCCACCCATCAGCCAGGTACTTGGCATCTCTTTTCTCTGTAGCTCTGTTCATTTTGTGATGGATGTCGATGTTGTGTTTATTCCCATAATATTCCATCCATCTGTACATCAACTGGTATCTATCAGAGAGGAGGGGTTTAAAATTATCCTCTTGTTTTCTTCTCACGTAGCTTCCTGTGGGGAACAATTGTGTAAATGCCCAGGTATACAATCTGAAATATAAAATAGGGCACAGGTGTAAGTTCGGTCTTATGTACTACAGGGCACAGGTGTGAATCACTACTGCAGGTGTCAATCTTTACCTTAGAGGTTACACAAGTTAGTTAAGGTACAGTTGGTACAGGTGTAAATGTAGTATACAAAATATTCAGCTAAGATATACAAGAAATGCATCAAAACTCACCCATTGGCATCCTCCCCAATCAATGCACGGCACGGTTTGTCTGGATTTCCTCTTATAAAGGTTTCTCCCACCTTGTGATGTCGATTGAATATTATTGAAGGTCCCCCTGTTAAATTGTTATTGAATGTTCTGTGCAGGTCTGCATTTGAGGCATCGAATAAGGAAAATGTTGCATCACATTCTGCAGCTGATTTGAAGAGCAATTGTCGAGCTATACCAGGTATGGAAATGGCAGATTTCAATATGTCTATGCCCTCACTTCTGTAATGTTCTATCATCTTTGTGATGGCAGAACACATTGGTCCTGTGTCAAGATTGTTATAATACTCGACGTACTGTGAAAATTTGGTGAATCCCCTGCTATTCCAGATGTCTTTTAGCTTTTGGTAACGTTCCTGGGCTGTATCAGGTGGGTCTGGTTTCTCTTTGAGTATTTGATTGACATCAGTCTTCTTTACCATTGCTTCTGAGAATTTAATGCACCATTTCTGAAAATCCTTTTCATACTCTGCCTGTTCTTCCGGTTCCTCAAGCAAATTCCTTCCTTTGAGTGGTGAGTAGAAGGCTTCAAATGGGGGTAACTCAGGGTAGTCAAGGAGATCACTGCTTTTAAACCAATCATATGGGAACCATCCTTTAGACTCAGACACAGAGTAACATTTGAGAAATTTCTTGTAATTTGTTGTGGGTGGTAAGAAAGAAAGGATGTCAATGAATTTCAGATCTGGTGAACTGAGGCATTTATAGCTATTTCCAGCTTTTATGGTGAAACACCCTGGTTCCTCCATAGACAGGTGCTTGGCCAAACCAGATTTTGTTAAAACATTATCATAACGAGAGCTGTTGAATCCAATTACTAGTAATTGGTTCATGTATTGCTGAAAGCGATGCTCCAGTGATTTGAGTTTTTTCATCATGACCTTCTGGATGTCATCTGTAAATTCTTCTTGGTCTTTCACAAGTAAGGTGTCCTCCTCTTCAGAATCACTCTCTATTCTTGGTTTCTTCTTTGCAGGTCTCTTGTCTGGCTTTTTCTTTTGTTTTTCTTCATCCTTTGGGGTCCAGCGCTCGATGAGTTCCTCCAGTTGATTCAGGGCATAACCCCACTTGTCAGCAGCTAGTGCCTGGTAAGATCCCTGAATCTCTAGCATGTAATCTACCATGGTTGCTAATAGCTTGTCTGGATCTGGGTCAATAAAACACTGGGGATCAGTGAATCCAGGGATGGAACTGCAGACAGACACGCTGATTGGATTATGCTTCTGAAGCCAGGACAACTTATCAGTACCTTCACCCTCTACAGTCTCCAAACAGCTCTCAAAATCATAGACGCAAAAGTGCTCACAATATCTGTCTTCCTCTGGAACATTGATTCCGAATTCCAAAAGTTCTTGGAAAATACTTTTTGGAAAATCATAGTAACCTCCTGGGTAATGAATCCTGTTTTTGGACTTACAATTTGCTTCATGCCTCTTCATTTCATGCTTCTCCTTGAAATGACGTTTGCAGCTGCGACACTGGAATTTCTTGCAAAAGGCCCCAATATTGACTATCAGGGACACATGGTGTTCCCATAAATTGAGATACATGGTTCGGGAATATCTGTTGGTGGTCTTAAATATCGGTAGAGCCACATCTTCTTCACTGAGCTGGTATACTTCAACATTCAGTTCAAATGCCTTTTCGAAATCGGGTAGCATCTGTAGGTTATAGCCAGGAAATTCATCTTGGTCTTCTGGGAATTCCTCACCATTATCTTCACATTGCTGTCTGTATTGTTCATAATACTCAGATACCTGCTCCTCAAAATCATCGTGTTCCTTGTAGAGGTTCGGATGCTTGAATGCAGTCAGGGCCCTGAATAAGCACAGCTGGTCAGTATAGTCATGATATCCATTATACGACTTGGTCAACCCCATCAGACTTCTTTTGTTTTTCAGAAAATCTGGCAGCTCAGTAGACTCTCCCAGTGGAAAATCAGTGAAGTTTAAATTAAAGCTCACATTAGTTATGAGGTGGGGCTGCCAGTTTGATGCAGGGCGTCTGTTCTGCACATACTCAGTGATATCCAGCCTGGAAAGCCGCTTCTTTAGTCTCAGTAGGTCGGAGAATTTAGATATGTAGAGTGGAGCATCTAATACAGCCTCATTTGCATAGGGTACAAAATATCTGTAGGCCCCCGTGACCTTTTCTTTCAAAATGAATCCAAAGCAGAGATTGATTTTAAAAGTCTGCTGTTGCTGCTTGTAGATCTGCTCCACAAATCCCATGAGTTGTTCAAGCGTGAAGTTATTAGTCAATGGGAAGTTCAGATTCCCTTGACTATTATTGAGCATGTACGATTTCCTGAGAATCAGGGGGATGTATTTCTGGTAAATCTTTTCCAATTCCTTGTCCACCACCACCCCATTTTCAACCCACGGACAATCTTCTTCATTATCACCCCAGGGGTAGGGATGAAGACCCTCCCCTATCTGTTTATGCTTGGAAGCAAAGTGAAAATAAAGATCTGACCTGGATTGAAATGTGGCTGGACACCTCTTGCAGCGAAAAGTCTTTGCCATTTTCTTCACGACTTTATTCTTGGAGCACACATGCTTTTCTAGAGCTCTGGTTGTGATAAAAGTCCTATTGCACTGTAAACATATCACTTTGGTTTTGCAGGATTGTTCGTGTTTGTCCTTGATATCTTCTTTCAAGAATCGCTTTCCACATTTTCTGCATGCGTGCTTCTTTGGGTTCGGTAATTGTTCCGTTTCTATTGGCTTCTCAATGGGCTTTTCAACTGGCTTCTTCTGTGGCTTGCTTGCCTTGCACCTGTGGTCCTTCATTAGATATGGAAACTTGAAGGTTTTCTTGCAGGATTTACATTCTAGTTTCCCAACACACTTTGTCTCATGCTTGTCCCTGTTGCCAGCATTCCTAAAAACTTTTGAACATTTTGAACATTTAATTTCACCACCATCCTTTTCATGACTTGCTAAATGTCTATTCAGGTTAAACTTGTAGTAAAACACCCGGGCACATATGTGACACAGATAAGTACTCCTTTCCTTCTCCATGTTGAATGTGATAGAGTGTGTAGCATGCTCTTGGTTATATACTACTATACCACCTGGTCCAGCCATTGACGAAAGCCCCTGGTCCAAGACTCTGGTCCAAGACTGGTCCCAGACCCTGGTCCAAGACTCTGGTCCAAGACTGGTCCCAGACCATGGTCCAAGACTCTGGTCCAAGACTGGTCCCAGACTCTGGTCCAAGACTTTGATAGTAGAATAAAGCTTTTAACACTGGACCAGAGAAGTCATTTACACTTTGACATGGCTCAGAAGCAGGTCGACTTATCCCAGGACAAATTTTCCTGTTCTTTAGATCAAGATACAGAATTAGAGGTCATCAAAAGATGGAATAAAATGTACGTGAAAATAAAACACAACAAATCAAACTTGACCCTTCCACTAGAAACATTTAGTTTAATAAAAGACAACATGGACGTGATATTACTGGTTGCCCAGTTTATGCAGGGATTGGTAGGATTGAACTCTGTTTCGGTCGAGGATTTCGACCTATCAGAACAGAGCAATGTGATGACGTCATAATACTCTCGTGACGTCATCATATATTATCCAATCAGAACAGAGTATCTTCAGTAACCAATAAAAATCGAGCATTTTGGTGTCATCACACGAAACATATGACGTCACTAAATGTTAGCCTATATTAGTCTGATCTCGGAGCTCAGAGCTCATTCTGCAGAAGGAAGAGCTCGGAGATGGATGCAAAAACAGAGAAGTACACAGAACACTTTGTCTGTCCTGCTATGGATGGAAAAATCTATGCCAGGACAAAAGTGTTTGATGATAATCTATATCTTGACTTACGTAGGTTTTTCAAACCAGCTGATTCAAATGAATTCATTCCAACAAGACGAGGGGTATGCTTTAATGTCAATCAATGGAAGGAATTTTTGAAACACTTGGATCACATTTCCAATGCCCTGCATAAAGAGGAACGTTATAACCTTATCATAAAAGACTCTACAATAGAGATTGCAGTAAAACAATGGCGCAGACCCATTCAGTATGTGTCAATTAAGTCTGACAGGCGGGAGAGCCCCCTCCATCCCAAAAACCTACTTGGGGTAACTTTTAATACAGAGGGGTACAAGGCATTTGTGGATTTGATCCCCGTCCTCAATAAGGAAATGGGAATATAGAATTATATATATTGTGGTTGTTGTCAAAATAAGAAAAAAATAAAAAAATGAAATAAAAAAGATAAAAAAATGGAATGACGTTGTTGGATGGCCTTGTCGTGGCTCATTCCCTTAACATCAATCGACTTTAGTGGGTGAGATTGATTAACTAACGATCCAACAATTTTTGACCCCCCTCCTGCTCAAATGAGTAAACACTATTCATAAGGCATAGGTTCTAGTGAATATAGGACACAGGTGTGAATATATTAAGAATATTCGTACCTTTGCACTATATTTTACAGATCTAGACATAGGACACAGGTGTAATATCCTGGAATATGTATACATATGACCTACTATAGGGCACAGGTGTAAAAACAGTGAATATGTTACTGAGACCTTTACACCTGTGCCCTTTATTTTGAGCTTTCTGGTCCAGTAGTAGCATGGGGGTGCTAACACTGGGCACAGGTGTGAGCTGCTTCAAGTAGTGGCATGAGGTGCTAACACTGGGCACAGGTGTGAGCTGCTTCAGGTAGTGGGATGGGGGTTCCTGACACTGGGCACAGGTGTGAGCTGCTTCAAGTAGTGGGATGGGGATTGCTGACACTGGGCACAGGTGTGAGCTGCTCCAAGTAGTGACATGCGGGTTGCTCAAAGTAGTCTGCCTTCACACCTGTGCCCTTTATTTCAGGCTTTTTAGTCCAGGAATATCTGTATACATATGTCTCAATATAGGGCACAGGTGTAATAGCCATTAACGAGGCCTTTACACCTGTGCCCTTTATTTCGGGTTTTCTAATCAAGTGATATCTGTATACATATGTCTCAATATAGGGCACAGGTGTAATAACCATTAACGACACATTTACACCTGTACCCTTTATTTTAGATTTCTAGTCCAAAGACATCTATATAGGGCACAGGTGTAATATACTTGAATACATTAAGTCTCTTTACCAAATTCTTTTATTCATAGACTACTTTACACCTGTGCCCTTTTTTTACACCTATCTCCTATGTCAAAATATGACAATTTATACATTTTGGAGGAAATTACAACCTTTTCACATATTGACTAATTCATAACCCGTGTCTTGGAACCATGTCTTGAAAGGAAAGGAACAATATTCATTAAATTGTGAAAAGTTGCCATTTCCTACAAAATTACTAGAAAGGACTCATAAAGTAGGGCATTGGATACATACACAATGGAATATTTTAGATATTTATTTTTTCTACACAAAATTCAATGTTGATACAATACATGATATACATTTACAATTTTTATTAAGGTATTACATTTTTTTTCTTATGATATATATTAGATTTTTACCAGTTTTTGTTATGGAAAGATCAACCATAGAGGAGCTAGTCGGGTCTGTCTAGTTAGGAAATCATAAATTAGCAGCCTCTTATGAAATATAATCTAAGCATTTTTTGACCCCCCACCTCCGGAATGGAACAGGGTTTAACATCCCCCTTAACAGGGTCTGCCAATCCCTGTTTGGGATTGTCTCGTCGTTTATTCTATCCCAACAGCTGTTTGGTTTGTAATGTTTGAGGTAATAGTCGTCAGAGAGGGTAATTGGGATATTTGCAGGGTCTGGTTGTCCGTTAGGAAGGAGGGAAATGAAAGGGTACGTCAGGCTAATAAATCGATAAATGCAAATACCTGCACACCATATTTCGTTTTTTTCCCAAGTAGACTGTGTCTCAATGCGTACCCTTTCTTTCTTATTCCCTCCTTTTTTGGGTATTCTAAATTCAAAGGGAAGATATGTAATGGTTCCTATCCATTCTGATCGGTCCAGCGGTTTTTTGAAAACATCTATATCCCTTTTTGAAAGCCCAAAGTCCAGAATAGTTAATTTTTTATTGGACCGATCAAAATGCATGTTATCTAACTTAAGATCACAGTGAACCATGTTCATTTTGAACATGGCACTGAGAAAGTTTAGCAGCTGCAGAATGAATTCCTTAGTTTCAATGTAGTTATATCTCAGGGTAGTCAAGGGTCGGTCAGGGTCAGTGGTTTTTGTTAGGTCATCGTAAAACTCCTCATACCTCTCTGTTATGACTTCATCGAGGTCACCTCCGGGTAATTTTTCCATAACAAAAAATGGAGTCTGGTCGGCCCTCTCTACTTCTATGTAGAAGTACGGTTGTGGTATGTTGGTGATGCCCTCCCTCCACAGAGTGATCATATTGTAGTATTCCTGAAACAAAGAAAACGATGACATTACATTCCATTTCAAACATTATCTAGCTGCTTTAGTACTTACGTCTTCATAATCTCCTTGCATGAGTCTACACATTATTTCTGTTAATTTTATATTCAGTCTTATAAAGTCTTTACAAGATTTATGTGCTATAAAAAAAACCTAATGTGTACTCACAAGGTCAATTCTGCTTCCATCGTTGGTTACAGCCCAGTACTTGTTATCCAGTAAACCGCTGAGTGTGTCAGGAGGGCATCGACCTCTGTGTTTAGAATTCATATTTTTTGCTGCATATGTTACCTCCCCCGTCCGCCTTGATTCGATATCCCTGATATTTCCGTATCCAGTTCCATCTACAAAATATCAAAGGAAAGACTAAATAAATTCATTGTCAGTGAAATGGAGGCATACATGTTACATACAGTATTCATATCTTACTATCTACTGCTGATGAAGTGGTAAATGCATAGCAAAATAAATAAAGCTTTAGAGTTAAATGAGCATTACTTACCACGGCAAACCCATTTGCCAAATCTAAAATCCAGGAGAAATTGTGCTAATTGCACAATGTTGAGAATCCCTTTCGCAATGAGGCATCCGCTGATGGGGTCGTATTCATCCCCCTCTACTTCTTGTATCTCCTCTACTTCTTCAAAGGCAACCGGATCCAGGGGTATGTAATCTGGCGCCGATATATGTTCCGCTGCTTTTCTCTTCCTTGTTTCTGTAAAAGATGTATCAAAATATAATCAGTACCCCCTCTAAGTCCATGCTTACAAACAATTACACTGTCAGTGAGTAATAATTTTACTACGTTTACTAATTTTTGTAAGATGATGGTTAGATACTTACCACGGATCACACCACCAGATGTAGATGGCCCCAAATCCGTCCACACCCCATCTTGTAGGATTTGTACCTTCGTTTCTGTAAAATTGAAATATATCAATTTAAATGTATATAAGGATATATCACATAATACTTCACTGCTCACAATGCATTTTACTGTGTAAAACAATGGAAACTTACCATTGGTCGGTGCAATCCCAACTTGCTGGCATATGGAGTGCAGGTCCAGTACAGGTTCAGTGACTTGAATCACTGCCACTGGTTGGTCAGATACCACTGATGGTTGGACCTGTTGAACTGCTTCAGACTGGGGAGTTTGGACATCTACCACTGCAGGCTGCAGATCACAAAACTCCACACCTGTGAAAATAGAACATTAAATTTAGTACTGATAGACAGATAGGGGTAGCGGGCACAGGTGTAAGCACAGATGGATGCAATAGTTTTTCGTTATTTGCCCTTTACACCTGTGCCCAGTGTATAATCCCACCCACTCCTTTACCACTGTGCCCAGTGTATAATCCCCCCACTCCTTTACCACTGTGCCCTATTTCTACCCCCTTACACCTGTGCCCATTTTTAGGTGTAAATTTTCTAGCAGAAATGACCCCCTCACACCTGTGCCCAGTTTAACCCCCTCACGCCTATGCCTAGTTTAACCCCCTTTCCACCTGGGCCCAGTATATTTATTCCCCCCCCCCCCCATCTGTCGCTCTACCCCCCCCACTCCTTTACCACTGTTCCCTGTTTCTATCCCCTTACACCTGTGCCCATTTTAGGTGTAAATTCTGTAACAGAAATGAGCGATAATAGGGTAGTAGATGAATGGGTACTTACCATTGGGTTGGTTTATGGGGCTGGGACCACATGGTGGCTGCAGATAGACATCCAACCCATCAAGAGGTGGTGCTGGGTCCTTAGATCCATCTGTACATGAAAGAAACAGAAATTATTTAGTGTTTTTGTGTCTAATATGAACTGTTATGTTGTGTGCAGATTTACGCTCTCCATCATTTACTTAGTGATTAGCGTAAAATACCCTAAAATACCATGAATTTGCCTAATGATTAATTCATAAAGGTATAATAACCAACTTACATTAGATTTCACATTGTATTAAACTTTATTTTAGGAGCAAAATGTATTTTTAAGCTAGTTTGACCTTTTACGCTCTTTGTTTTCTGCAAGGATGAGTCAAATCATGCAGCAAGTAATTCTGCAGATGAAAGTTTATGTAAGACCACATGCTAGACCAAGATGGCGTCCTTTACCTTCATCTTGGGGCTTCTAGGAGCAATTTCTTATAGTATTTCTTATCCCTGTGGTCCCTGTGAATGTCTATTTGAGGTCTTAAACTGCAGGGAAGCTGAGCTAACTAGACTTCCAGCATTTACCTGGGAGACGACAAGAAAGACTACAATACTGGATTTAAGCAAGAATGACGGAATCAGTGTGGATGCAACGGATTTTGAGCATTTTCCTAATCTGGAAATCATTAGAATAGGTATGTACACCTATGCCCTTTGACCCCCTCACACCTGTGCCCAGTTTGATGCCCTTACACCTGTGCCCAGTTTGAGCCCCTCACACCTGTGCCCAGTTTGACCCCCCCTTTACACCTGTGCCCAGTTTAACCCCCTTTACATCTGTGCCCGCTTTGACCCCCTCACACCTGTGCCCAGTTTGACACCCTTACACCTGTGCCCAGTTTGAGCCCCTCACACCTGTGCCCGGTTTGACCCCCCTTTACACCTGTGCCCAGTTTAACCCCCTCACACCTGTGCCCAGTTTAACAGCCTCACACCTGTGCCCAGTTTAACCCCCTCACACCTGTGCCCAGTTTAACTCCCTCACACCTGTGCCCAGTTTAACTCCCTTTACACCTGTGCCCAGTTCAACCCCCCTTTACACCTGTGCCCGGTTTTGGGGGGGGGGGGGGGGGGGGG
>JAAUYA010409045.1_pt1 | contig 11868 bp, 11 predicted proteins | sample 7278161 | NCBI WGS metagenome assembly JAAUYA01 (sample SAMN14350120, study PRJNA611818) | marine sediment metagenome | isolation source: surface marine sediment (3m) | place: French Polynesia: Moorea | collected 2018-08
CGCCGTTCTCTCCTTCAACAAAACCTACAAAGAGGGAGCCGACCCCAACAAAGGCGAGATTGAAGCTGACAGCCGCTTCCGCTATGACGAGAATTTCCTCAAAGAGAAGGTTTGTCCTGCTTTACTCAACAAGATGCTCAATGCCCTATCTACTCTGGCTATAGATGGGATTGACTATAGCTGTACGACAGGCGCCTTACAGGATATTCAGGAAGAGACGAACCACCTGTGGGCTTTTGCCCGTGAGGTTGGACTCGATTACTGCACCGGGGGACGAATCTATATTAATGACCTCTGGGACTTGCTGTTCAGATGGTATATCAACAACGGCACTTTGGAAATCATCTCTGAAAATGGTAAGGAAAAGAAGATTTGGCACGACCAGCCCCGGCGCAGTGATAAGAATGTCAAAGCTCCTAACCAAATTCACCAGCGTTTCTCGGAGCTATTTCCCAAGATTAAGAAGGTTAAAAACAATGATGCTAGTGAAGGTCTGGAAAGGAAAGGGCAGTTTTACCTTAGCGGTATCGCTATTGGAGAAGCAATGGAGAAGCAATGGAGAAGCAATGGAGAAGCTGTAAGCTTTGCACAGAGCCAAGGAGAAGCAAGAGAAGCAATTAAGCTTAACGGAGCTGGAATTTTAGATAACACTAAAAAATTATCTTCAGAACAAAAAAGGGAGTTAGCCTCTATCCTTTTGTCCGATAAGGAATTGGCGAGTTTTATCCTTTCTGAACTTAGAGTTAGAAATTCCTTCGCTGATAATTTTACTGCTGAAAATCTAGCTGAAGTAGAACCAACTGCTTCTCTTGCTTCTCCGTTAGACGTAGAGAGGGTTACAGCTTCTCCGACTGCTTCTCCGAGTGCTTCTCCTGCTTCTCCAACTGCTTCACCAACTGTTTCTCCAACCGATCAATTTAAAGTAGGCTCCCGCGTAGCCAACATTGACCCAACAAACACTTCCTATAATTGGCACGGCACCATCGTTAGGCTCGGCCAATCCAAGTATGCAGATGTTAATGGGGCTGAGGTGAGCTGGGATGAGCGCAAAGGAATGAAAGGTGGACAAGTTCTATTTCATCGCCTGGAAGAACTCCGGCTGATTTGAGAAAAGCTGACCTCCTTCGGTATTGATTTAATCGATACCCTTCCAGTCCAAATCAATCGCAATCGCTCAGGAGCGCCGCGAGAGCACTCGCGCCTGAACATAAAAAAGGTGTATAGTGGACCAGCGGGGGCATTTAAACAGAAAGTTACGGTTAGCTTGAAAAGCTTACCCAATAAGAGTTTTAAATCGCATCGCACTTTTTGAGCCGCTACACCTATAGTACCTAGTTATTCAGAATTAACTCACTTAGCCAAATCTCTAATTAATTTTACTATTTTCATAAATGATTCTAATATTCCTAATTTTAGAGTGATATCTAAAGTAACAAGAAGCCAAGCCCAAAATATATAATTGACTATCCTTGCGTAACTTTCGTTATAAGGTATAAGGTTTTGCCATTTAGATAAATAGGCAATCATTAAAAGTAGAGGAATTAGAAAACGAGAGTAGTTAGTAATTATGAGCAAATATTTAGAAAGTTTTCCCCTAAAATTTAATGGAATATCTCCTTGCGTTTTAATTAAAGTTGGTTGCCATTGAAAATCCCCATAACTTCCAGTTAAGTAAACATAAGTAAGTTTATAGAAATCATCGCGTAAATAGCTTAAAGTTGTCTCGGTTGGAGCCAGTATCCATCGACCTCTCTCCATGATATATGCATAAATATTCTCAAAGTGTTGTTTAATCCAATCCTTATGCTCTTGATTTTTTGTCTGGTATTGTTCAGGAATTAACAGAGTTAATTTTGCTATATATTCTATACGATAAGACAAAATTTTTCTGATATCTATTCTATGATTTGCATCATCTCTACTAAGATCAAATAGTAAGTATATTAATTCTCTAATACATAAGCTTTCTACCCATCTTTTATTCATATAATTAGTAAAAATACGTAAAATCAAGAAGTTGAGGGTTTGGGGAAATACTAATATATATATAAGTATGATTACCATAGGAATACTAATAAATATGATACTATTAAAGCTCAGTTTATATAGATTCACTAATATATCTTTAATAGGTCTATATAAGATAAAGATACTTACTAATGATAAATAAGCTATAGATAATATTAAGTACACATAATTAAAGAAGGAACCCCAAGAAACTATTCTTTGATAGAAGAGAAGAGGTAATAGCTCAGAATCGTGAAACTTTAAATCTTCTTTGAGAATATCTTGGATAGGGAATTTAATATAATCACTTAATAAACTTAGATTACTCTTTGAATATAAAATTAAGAAAAGCCCCATATTTGTGGGGGATTTACTTAGATCACTAAGAAGGATTCGATATTTTTCACTTAATTTCTTTAAAAAATTTTTCCCTGGTATCTTTTTATCATAGAAAAATTTTTCTAACTCTCTTACTAATAAAAATCCAGGGACTTCATACGGCATTTTATTCTTAAAATAATTACAAATAATAGAATCAATATTTTCGACACTATAGCCTTTCTCATAATCATTATCCTTACAAATATTTTCTGTCAATAAAAATGTTTTAAAAGGAGGAATACCAATAGGAAGAAATGAATTTTCATAACGCAGTATCAATTTTTTAATAAAACTCGAGTCATATAAAAAAACAAGGTTTTCCTTTGAAACTAATTTATACTTTAAAGAGTTTATTTGAGAAGATTTATAGATCATACTTATTTCAGCTCCCTGTCTATTTAATTGACCCAATGATGCCTTCTAATAATAAAAGAGAAATTTATTTTGACAGTAAGGGCTTTTATTGAGCGTGTAAGAACGAAATTATAAGGTTTTCAGGCTTTTAAACTTTTCCCAAGACAGCCTCAATGCTCACTTACTAGAATTAGTACCTATATTTGAAACCCTTGCCCGTCAATAGCTTCAGATTCTAACGGCCAAACTTCTCTTTTGCTATTATAAGGCCATAAGCAAGACTGTCCGAGGGAATGTCAGCCAGATTTCCCCCTTCCAGTTTCACCACCGGAGAAAGTCTGGCCAAAGCGATCGCCTTCGACGCTCTCCGCTCTTTGGCTCTCTCTCTAACCTTTGTGTTGTGGCTGGAAGGAACAGACTGGACGGAAGTATCGCCCTAAGACAATGAAAATTTTAATCGAATCTCCTAACATGTATACATGTAAAAATGTAATTAAAATTGTATTTTTACATGTAGGCATATTTTAATGTCTATACTTTTTCATAAAGGCATAAAACACTGCGTACATTTTGACAAGTTTTCATGAAGACAATCGCAATCATTTCTCAGAAAGGTGGCGCGGGAAAGACAACCCTGGCTTTACATCTGGCGGTTGCTGCCGAACTCGATAAAAAGAGGGCAGCAGTAATCGACCTCGACCCACAGGCCAGTGCCGCCAGTTGGGGAGACAGTCGGGAGGTAGATAGCCCGGCGGTGGTATCGGCCACCGCAGCAAGGCTTGATAAAGTCCTGGATGCGGCTTCTTCTGCAGGGGCTTCCCTAGCTGTGATTGACACTGCCCCTCACTCAGAGACTGCTGCCCTCTCAGCAGCCCGAGCTGCTGACCTCACGCTCATTCCCTGCCGTCCTGCCATCCTCGACCTTCGGGCTATTAGCAGCACCGTTGACCTGGTAAAGCTGGCGGGAGCCGACGCCTGTATCGTGCTTAATGCCGTCCCACCTAGAGGGTCCCTTGGCGATGAGGCAGCCGAAGCCATTTCCGGCTATGGCATAAAGGTAATGCCCGTGAGGGTAGGACAGAGGGCAGCGTTCATCCATGCCCTCACAGCAGGACAGACGGTCCAGGAGTACGAACCACGCAGCAAGGCAGCAGCAGAGATTAAGAAACTATACATGGCTATACGTAAGCAAGTAAAACTGTAAGCATGTATACATGTAATATTGTAGTTATGTTAGCAACCTATAGTGTAGAACTGTAAGGCAAGAAGCTATGGCAAGAAAGACCAGTTTAAAAAATGCTTTGGAGCAGGCATCAGGGAAATCTGAGCGAGTGGTTGAGATGTCGAGTAAAACTCAATCAACGGCACAGACTGAATCACCCCAAAGAGCAAAGCAGCCCCCAAGCCGTCAGGGGAAAAAGGCGATTACGGGACATTTCGCTCCGGCGGTGTCCCGCCAACTGAAACAGATCGCCCTTGACCATGACACGACCGTTCAGGCTCTCCTGGCAGAAGCCTTAAACGACCTCTTTGTGAAGTATGATAAGAAGCCCCTGCTGGAATCTGACCATCCTCGAAAGGGCAAGTTGTAATAACTGGCTGTTAACCACTACTCAAGTTCAGGCTTTAATCGGCACTAAACCTAGAGGCGATCGCTTTCCCAGAGCTAATTGGGTGTTTATTAAGAAGGCGTATTGCTAGGGAACGTGAAATCTAGTGCCAACTCAAAACTATGAGTTCCGAATTCACTATTGATTTGGAACTCATCATCAAATCGGACTAAAAACCAATCTTAAATGTCACCAATTCTTGACAAATTAGTCTTAAAAGTACCGACACTTACGTTAAATCAATTGTACAACTGCCCAAATACCTAAGCATATAATTCCTAAAGAAAATAAAAGAAACTGAATTGTAGAGAACACCACTAATGGAATTCCTCCACCATTTAATGTTCCCATTACTAAAATGTCATCGTCATTTTTCTCTGAAGGAAGACGATGCACTATACCTGGTAGCGCATAGAGAAGAAAAGAAGCTGATATAAGAGAAAGAATAAAACAAATTACTGCTGCTACAACCAAACCTGGGTGATTACTTTTTGCAATAGAGATGCTTCCAGACAATGTAGTTAACCCAATTAATGATATGACGGCTGTTTGCAAAGAAGCTAGCCACTTAGACCAGTCAGCCAAAAGTTTAGCTGCTTCTATATAGTCTTTATGCGCTGCGTTTGGTTGGTTATGATCCATTTTTATTCAGATATTCTGACTTTATGCAAACGATTTATGGAATTATCAAAACTAGGGAATGACGTTCTTTATCTCTTGAGGATATAATTATACAGTCTAAACCATCAAATGATATCTAGATTAATTGCGATAATGCTGAAATATTTTTTTGGTATCAGCCTCAGTATCTATTCTACAATTGCCCTATTCTTTTTAGAATATTGGAGAACAAATGTACAAAATTTCATAGATGAGATTCTTGAGTCAGGAGAAGATTTACTAGGTGAAGGCAAACAAGTACTTAATCCAGTAAAAGATGCAGCAGATTCAATAAGAAAAAGTGCAGATGAAATAGATAAAATAGCGAAAAATCTACAAGAACAATTACCATATAGACAGAAAGAAATAACTCAAAGTATAAAAAATGCTAATAAGGCATTGGTAGAATTAAGACCTAGTATTAGTCAAGTTATTGAAAAAGTGCCAGATAATGTGGATGGAATACTCCAACAAGTAGTTAGTATAGAAAAGCTCGATCCACATATAAATAATTTATCAGAAGATATTAAAAATATCCGCTTAATTGTTTACGATTCAAAAGATTCTGATAACAAGCAAAATATAGTTGACATTATTGGCAATATAGCTAACGAACTTCATAAAGAAGATAACTCTGGTAGTATCTCAAAAACTCTACAAGAAGTTGGGAAAGAAGTAGAAAATACATCAAAAAATATCAATGAAGTTTCATCTCTTGTAGTGGGAGATTCTGCACCAATAACAAATTCCATTTTAGATATTCTTGAAGCAATTTCTATTATCAAAATTATTGTTAAGAGCTTAGATATTAAAAGAGGACAGCTTCTCAGGGAAAAATTGCTAGGTCATAAGATTAGAGTACCTTGGGGAGACATGAATTTGTTCCCTTTTGGAGATGAAATAAAAAAATTTGTAGATCATACAAATAATGCTAAAAATAAAATCAAGGAAGTCAAGAAATTTGATCGAGAAACCAAAGATATTGCAGATGCAGTTAAATCCGTAGGAAAGGGGTTACAATATTCAAGTAATAACGTTAATAATGCGTCTACTATTCTTTTAGAAACTAAAGAAATTGTTATGAAAATAGCTCCTTTTCTAGACAAATTTGCAGACCATATTAAGGTGTTTTGGAAAGAATTTCATACAATAGCAAAAGAAATAGAACCTTTTGGAAAAAATATTAAAGATCAAAGCAAGGAGCTAAAGGAATCTATAGATGAAAATTTTCCGAAATTAGAAGAATCGATTGCTAACGTTACTGAACAGATAGAATCACTAGATATCAAAGTCTCGCTTAATCATGTACAAAATACGACAGATGAAATTAAATCGATTGCCGATTTAATTTATTATAAAACTGATTCAGGAAATCAAAATGATAATAACTTTTACATTACAATAAATCGGATATTAATTATTGTAGAAAATATCATAAAAATAATAAAAACAAGATTTAAAAAGGTTTTTCTTCCTCTATATTTCGTGGTTTTATGTCTACATATATTTCTGTTTTTTACAGGCTTATTGCTATTTATCTATTAAATCATGGTCAGCAAGCCAAGTAGATACTTGCATTAAATCAGTAGGTTTATTATCTTTCTGACTCACTAAAATCTGCCCCTGAAAGGTCTTTTCCTTTAAATGACTGACCTCTGAGACTCACACGCCGAAAGTCTCTCTCTCCTTGCTGATACCGTTTAACTACTTCACTAGCTTTCACGCTCATGCCTTATTTACTCTTTGAGTTCATGAATAGTATTGATTATGCCAAAGCTTTTTAATTACACGACGACGAATCATAACAAATTTAGATACTTACTAAAACCGGAAAAATAGCAATCAAAAATACTTGGGTTTGATGAAGCCTAAGCCAATTGTTGAGGAGAAAACAGGATTTAAACTAACAGTTATCTCTCATCACATCCATCAAAATCTTAAGCCAATAAATTTAGTTAATTTCTAACTGTATTCCACCGAACAGTGCTGTCCGGTCTGACCTTACAGCCCAGAGCTCTGTAAGGTGGATGACTTTACACCCCTGAGACTGTAAGGTGGATAATTTTACAAATAAAATAATCGATTTCTCATATTATGGATAGAGGGAAAAAAAATTTTTTTGAGATTTTTAGACTATGAACCAACCTAGTAATACAGGTGTAACTTTACATCATACAGCGAGTCTCCTGGAGCGTTGGCAAATTTCAAGACCTACCTTATATGACCGTCTAAAATATTTAGGTATCCAACTAATGAAGGATTCTTCTAATAAAGGATACCTAACTGATGAGCAAGTAAAACTCATGGACGAGTTAGATTCTCATATTAAGAAAACTGGCAAAATGGAGGGATTTAATAATAGTACTTTGGTAAAAACTAATGACAATAATTTAGTTGAATCATCTCAGGAAATTACCTCCACTCAAACCGAAGACATTTATGTAGAGCCAGAGCAACCAACGGAACAGTTTGACGTTAATGGATTGATGCGCGGTGCGGCAGAACTAAAAGCCCGCGAAGTTGCCATGCCCGATTTAGTTAAACGCGCCGTCGCTGACCAAATGACCGAAGAAGATTTGCCGGAAGATTTGAAGGAGAAGGTGAACTTAGCGAGGGAAGCTGCCAACCCAAAATTCACCCCCACCGAGGTTGCAAGTCAACTGCTCAGTCAGTGGAGAGCGACCAAAGGTGGGTAAACCGAGAGGAATTTAACCGCATCTGCTCGGCTCTGCTCCAGAATCATTCTGTTCTGGTTTTGGGAGAGACGGGGGTAGGTATCAATGAACTAGCCGAGGATGTGTTCGAGCATCTGTTGGGGGATAAGCAGTGTGCGATCGCCATCTACAAGGGCAGCGTGAAAAAGTTTTTAGAAACCATCGCCTTTGAGTTGGATATTCCCACAACGGAAACAAAATATAATAATCAGGGTGAACCAACAGGAGAAAGAGCTTTAACCGTTGAGCAGCTTAAGGAAGAGATAGCTAATAATTGCGGTGATGATACTTTATTTATTCTGCCTGAAGCTAAACGGTTAACTACTTCCATCCGCTATTGGCTGGAGGATATGATGGCTAATGGAGTTACTTTGTGCTGCTTTGCTGCTGCCAATCCAGGGAAGGATATTTTCTTGGAGATGATTGAGATTGAGTTGGAATTGCCGAGCGACAGACATATTCGGAAGGTGATGGAAGCGGAGGCAAAGAGGCAGGGGTTGAGTTTAGATAAATCAGAAATTAGCAAGCTTCAGCCCCTTGCTGGGAGAAATCCTATGCTGGCTCGTAAGATTATTCGTAGGAGGAAGTTGGGATTAAAGCAGGAGAAGCCCGAACATACCCAGTATGTGGTAATCATGCCCGTGATTGTGGCGGCACTGTTGGCTTTTGGTATTGTTAGGTTTGTGGGTATGGGTACGGGCAATCGTGGCTTGTATATCACTGGTGGCTGTTGCTTGGTAGCAGGGATGGCGTTAAAGCAGCTTGGTAGTGTAAGGGGGGCGCGGAAGCGGTTGGGACAGTGAGCATGACTGAGGTGAGACAGGATGGCAAATGAAGAACATCTGGCTCTGCTGAAGCAAGGGGTAGAGAAATGGAATAAGTGGCGCGAGGAGAATCCTTATACAATACCAGCTCTTAGTGGAGCAGATCTCAGAGGGGAAAATCTCAGGAGGGCAAATCTCTATCTGGCAGATCTCACAGAGGCAAATCTCAGAAAGGTAGATCTTAAAGAGGTAACTCTCAATCGAGCCACACTTAAAGGGGCAAATCTTAGAGAGGTAGACCTCAGTGGGGTTTCCCTCAGAGAAACAGATCTCAGCAGAGCTCTACTCTATGGGGCATTCCTTATAGGAACGGACCTCAGTACAGCAAGCCTTAGAAAGGCACTCCTCAGAGGAGCTAACCTTTCTAGAGCCGATCTCTCCAAGGCGAACCTAAGAGAAGCGAATCTCATTAAGGCAAAACTGAGTGGGGCGAACCTAAGAGAAGCAGACCTAAGAGGAGCAGATTTTAAAGAAGCACAGCTCAGAGCGGTAAATCTCAGAGTGGCAGACTTGAGTGGTGCAGTACTCAAAGAAGCAGACCTAAGAGAAGCAGATCTTAGAGGGGCAGATCTTAGAGGGGCAGATCTTAGAGGGGCAGATCTTAGAAAGGCGACTCTTAATCAGGCAGACCTTAGTTGGACGCTACTAAGTGGGACAGACTTGAGTAGAGCAGATCTCAGTGAAGCATATCTCAGAGGAACTCAAGCACTGGAAAGCAACTTTAACGGTGCAACATTAACTGGAGCCTGTCTACAAGATTGGAGTATTAACAGTGCAACCAACCTGAATGGTGTCATTTGTGATTATGTCTATCTGCGTGATTTTCATCGTGAGCGCCGCCCCCACGACACCAACAAAATATTCGCCCCAGGAGAATTCACCAAACTATTCCAAAAGGCTTTAGAAACTGTTGACCTGATTTTCTCTGATGGTATTGATTGGCAAGCTTTTCTGGCTTCATTCCAGAAGCTACAGGTTGAGTGTGGAAGTGATCAGTTATCTATTCAGGCAATTGAGAAGAAATCAGGCGGGGCTTTTGTTATTCGAGTAGAAGTTCCTACTGATGCTAACAAGGCAGAAGTTGAGAAGTATCTAAAACGTGAGTATGAATATCAGCTCAAAGCTATAGAAGAGAAATATACACTGGAACTAAATTTTAAGAATGAACAGTTAGTAACCTATCGTCAGCATAATACCGACTTAATGGAAATTATTAAACTAAAGGCTAGTCAACCTATTCAAAATATTATTGATGTTACAAATATAGCAGAGAGTGAATCTATGACAGAAAATAAAAAGACAGAATATGATTTCAATGCTTCTATAAGAAATATAGGCAGTATTGGAAATGAAGGTACTATAGGAAGTACTGCTGGAGAAGTCAAAGGAAACCAAATAGGTACTCAGTACAACTATGCATCGGAGCAAAACTTAGCCGAAGCAGCAGCAGAGATTCAAAAATTACTAGAGCAACTGTCCCAGATCTACCCAACTACTACTCTAGTTGAGCAAGCAGTAGTAGCAGAGAAAGCAATTGAGCAAATAGAGAATAATCCAACTTTGAAACAACGAACTATAGCAGCACTCAAAGCTGGTACTGTTGAGGCGTTCATAGAGCTAATAGACAACCCAGTAGTCAATGTTATGCGCTCTGGTTTAGAAGGTTGGCGGGAAGGTGAGTAAACAACAATGGCTGAGAAAGATAAAACAGAGAATAACTCCAAAACTTCTGTAGGTAGTGTTGATAATAAAGGTAAACAGGATAATGTAGCTGGGACAGTCCACGGTAACCAGATAGGAACTATAATTCAAAATCAGAAAGTATATATTATAGAACAGCATAGCTCTTGCACAACAGATGTAGAACAAGAACAAGAACAAGACTCCAAGGATGCAAAAGCTTTACGCTTGGTAGATATTCAACTCAGTGATTATCGTATCACAGTACCAAAAGAAGAACTAGAGCAGGCTATTAAGAGTGCTTCAGCAAAAACTCAAGAAGCAATATTTTACAGGGCAAGAACTCTTCGGAAAGAAGTTGATGAGAAAAAAAGACAATTGAAAAGAGAGAATAATCAAGACAATGAAAAAGAGCAAAAAATTGTATCTCTTTCTAAAAAAATTGAAAGAACTATACCAATATTCCAAGCTTTGACTGAGTCTGAATATGGCAAGGATAAACATCAATATTTTGCTAACTTGGGGTACGCATTAAAGGATCAAAGTTCGCCAGATTGGAAGAAAGCACTACATGCTTTAGAACAGGCAATTAGTTTATCAATGCTAGAAGAACAAGGACCTTCAGCTCACTATTATTTTAATAAAGCAGTTTGTATGATTAAGAATGAAGATACAAGAAAAGATATAGAAGATATTAAAGATGCTATTAAGGAAAGTAGCAAATTTTATCCTCTTAGAAGTTCGATGCTCTCAGGAGGAGTAGGATATGAATTACTGAAAGATTGGCTTTATGAAAATAACTTGAACCTTCGTCAGATAGTTGACACAGCTCAGTCTGGTAGTCATCAGCAAGGTTATGCTAATCAAACTAACTACGACGCACCCAACCAAAATCTAGCTCAAGCCGCAGCAGAGATTCAGCAACTCCTAGAGCAACTATCCCAGACCTACCCAACCACTACCACCACAGAACAGATGGTAGTGGCAACAAAAGCCATTGAGCAGATAGAGAGTGACCCAACTTGGAAACAGCGTGCAGTCAACGCTCTCAAACAAGGTACTCTCTCTACCCTCGAAACTAATCCTGTAGGCGCGTTCGTTGTAGGAGCGATTAAAGGCTGGCAAAATTCCGAGTAAAATTAGGGAAAGATAGCGATCGCCTGTTTCCCTCCTCCGTTTGTAATAATAGAGGTTATCAGTTCTGATGCGAGCGCACCCTCACCAACTGCCCATGTTCCTCGGCTTCATGTCCATCACCCACTCCCTCATCGCAGCAGCCGGAGTCTCTCTCATCCTCTCCAGAGCGATTACCAAAATGTTAAATTAACTATTAAGTTAACCGTTAACTTAACTGTCCTGTCCTATGAGCGACTCCCAGATTGAGCGACTATCAGTTACGCAATTACTCTCTCGATATTCTATCTCCAAGTCAGCTCTCTACTCCCGAATTAATGCCCTGGAGATTCAGCCTACCAGAGTGGGCGGAAAATCTTATGTCAGTGCTCAACAACTTGAGCGACTCGATGATTTAGGGGTTTAAGTAGCAACCGTGCAGAAAGTGACGCTAAGAACTTTTAGCCGAGTCAAGTTAACGAATTTAGTAGGGTTTCAGCCTTTAAGTTCTTATTCGGATTTCAA
>JAAUYA010142681.1_pt1 | contig 11860 bp, 10 predicted proteins | sample 7278161 | NCBI WGS metagenome assembly JAAUYA01 (sample SAMN14350120, study PRJNA611818) | marine sediment metagenome | isolation source: surface marine sediment (3m) | place: French Polynesia: Moorea | collected 2018-08
AACTCATGAGCCAAAAAGCCTTGGGAAGCCAGTGTCCTCTCGCCGACAATAGCGCTCTATCTTCGGCCTAAGTTTTCGCGGCGAGCGAACCCTGGCTTTTTGAGAAGTTACCGGACGGTGAGCTGGAGGTCGCATACCGAGATGACATTCGCCTGGTCAATCGCCTGCATCGCGTCAAAACTGAAGACTTTGCCTGGCTTACCAGGGCAGCCGTTCAAGACAACAACCTAGTTTCTTACCGACTCGAGATCGATCAGCCGGGAGTGTTGCAAAACTTGATTCTGGCTGAAACTCCCCGTTGTCAGCCAGGTGAGGGTGAGATTGAGATTCAAGTCAAGGCCGGGGGCATTAACTTCCGGGATGTTATGAAAGCCCTCGGCATGTATCCGGGTAATCCGGTCGATCTCAAGTGGTTTGGCGATGACATCGCCGGTACGGTAGTTCAGGTTGGCCCAGAGGTGAACGACCTGAAGCTGGGTGATAAGGTTGTGGGTATGGTGCCCTACGGGTTCCGCAGCTTCGTTACAGTTAACCGTAATCAGGTCTTTAAGCAGCCAGATCACCTCGACTTCGAAGCAGCAGCTACCTTGCCGACGGTTTTTTTAACCAGTTACTATGCTCTAGTCCATCTTGCCCGCATGCAGAAGGGGGAGCGCATCCTGATCCACGCCGGGACTGGCGGTGTCGGTTCGGCAGCCATCCAGATTGCCAAAAGTCTGGAGCTGGAGATTTTCGCTACCGCCGGCACTCCAGAGAAGCGACAGTTACTGAAGGACTGGGGCGTTCAGCATGTAATGAATTCGCGGACCCTCGACTTCGCCGATGAGATTAGGGCAATTACCCAGGGTGAGGGCATCGACTGCGTACTCAACTCTCTTGCCGGTGACTTCATTCCCAAAAGCTTTGGTTGTTTGCGGCGATTTGGACGGTTTGTGGAAATTGGCAAGATCGATGTCTACAATAACACGAAGTTCGGGCTGGAGATGCTGAAAAACAACATCAGCTACTTTGTGGTTGACCTAGCTCAACTACTCGAGTCAAAGCCTGAATACATGGCAGCCATCCTGAAGGAGCTGGAAGAAAAATTCCACGCTAAGACCTACAGAGCGCTGCCCTATAAGACCTTTCCGATTACGGAAGTGGTCGAGGCCTTTCGCTATATGGCCCAGGGTAAGCACGTTGGCAAAAATGTGCTCAACTTCGATCTACCCGACATCCAGGTTGCGCCCTGTACACAGGCGGGGCATCTTTTCCGTGCCGACGGCACCTACCTGATTACCGGCGGTGCAGGTGGTTTTGGCTTTGAATTGGCCAAATGGATGGCTAAGAACGGTGCCCGTAATCTGGCACTAATGTCCCGGTCAGGACCAGGGCTAGACGCACAGGTAGATATCCAGGTACTAAGGTCTGAAGGTGTCAACGTGATTGATGCTCGGGCAGATGTGACCGAGCAAGCGGCGGTCAAGGCTGTAATTGATCAGATTCAGGCCAGCGATGCCAAAATGATTGGTGTCATCCACGGTGCTATGGTAATTGACGACCGTGAAATCATCAATCTTGATGAAGCCGACTTTAATCGGGTCCTGCATCCGAAGATGCTCGGTGCCTGGATTCTGCACAATTTAACTCTTGATATTCCCCTCGACCTATTTGTCTCCTTTTCATCTGTTGCGACAGTACTTGGTTCACCTCGTCAGTCGAATTATAATGCGGGCAACGCCTTCCTGGATGCCATTGCCCAGCATCGCCATGCCCTTGGTCTCCCGGCGCTGACTTTCAACTGGGGACCCCTGGGCGGTGCCGGCTTTGTTGAGCGAAACGAGAAGACGGCGCAGTATCTAGATAAGCTGGGGATGAAAATATACACGCTAGATGAGACGTTCAGCATCTTCCAGCGCTTTATCAATCGCCAGGCTGTCAACCTGGTAGCTTCTCGGCTTGACTGGCATAGCCTCGTGCGCCTCAGTTCTCTGGTCGCAAACTCGAAGGTCTACTCCTTGATAACTCAAGATAATGCCCAGAGTAAGGGCGGTGCGATACGTGCTCAGATTCTGGCAGCTCCAGCGGATGCGCGTCATAAACTGATGCTCGATTTCCTCACACAACAAGTTGCAGTCGTTTTCAATACCGATATGGCCAAGATCGACCAACAGACCCCCTTGCCCCAGCTTGGCCTTGATTCACTGATGGCAATCGAACTTGTAAACCGTGTCGAGACTCAGCTCGGCATTACCGTGCCCATGGGTTCAGTGCTCAATGGTCCCAACCTTTGTGAACTAGCTATCCCGATGCTTGAGTTGCTGCTTGACACTGCCAAGGAGAATGAACTGGGCGAGAGCGACAAAGATACTGAATCAGAAGAGACTGCAAAGGGTCACGACAAACTAGACCTTCAAGCTGAAGCTATTCTGGATGATGATATTCGCCCTGCTGTACCTAGTATTGAACCAGTTCTGAATCCCAAGGCTGTTTTATTAACTGGCGGCACAGGCTTTTTAGGCGCTTTCCTCATTCGTGACCTGCTCTCAGAAACACGGGCTGATATTTACTGCCTAGTTCGAGCAGAGGATTTAGCAGAAGGCCAGCAAAGATTACAACAAAACCTTAGCCGCTATGGTCTCTGGAAAAAGCATTTTGCTACTCGGATATTTCCGGTACTGGGAAATATTACTAAACCTGATCTTGGCATTTCAGAATCAGAGTACGCACAACTAGCCGAGAGAATCGATGTAATTTATCACAGTGCTGCTGCTCTCAATTTTGTCCTGCCATATAACTCAATGAAACCAACCAATGTCGATGGGACTAAGGAGGTTCTTCGCTTTGCCTGTTGGACGAAAGTGAAACCTGTTCATCATGTTTCTAGCTTAGTAGTGTTTGAGTCCTCTGACTATACCGATCAAGTCGTCACTGAAGCATATGAACTGAATTCTCCTAAGGATATGACGCTGGGTTATTCTCAAAGCAAATGGGTAGCTGAAAAGCTAGTCCTGAGTGCCAGTGATCGAGGATTACCTGTAACGATTCATAGACCTTCTTTTCTCTTAGGAGATACTAAAACTGGTGTGACTAATATAGATGATTTTGTTTGCATTATGATAAAGAGCTGCCTTCAATTAGGAGCTTGCCCCGACCTGGATTTTATGGTGGATTCCTCGCCAGTTGATTATGTGAGCCAGTCAATTGTTTACTTATCACAACAGCCAGAGTCGATTGGTCAAGTCTTCCATTTGCAGCATCCAAATCCTATTCCGCTCAGTACCATGCTCACAGACTGTGTGAGTCTATTAGGCTTAAAAAACTTTGAGCAACTGCCTTACAAAGAATGGACTGAAAAACTTGCAACTCATGTCCAATCGTCAGACGATATGATGAGTCGACTCTTGCCAGTCTTTACAGAAACTAACAAGAAAGGATTAACATTCCCAGAATTAAATGTTATAGGACGACGACCAGACATTAGCTGCCAGTGGTCCTTAGATTTCCTCAGCGGTTCTGGTATTATCTGCCCTCAGTTAGATGATGTCCTATTCCTTGCCAAACTTGTTTCCTATCTAAGTAAGAGTGGCTTTATTGATATCGGACATCCCGAAAAATTGATTTGGCCCCCCTATCGTGCGATCCTAGAGGGTGCGACTCTTTTGAAGTAAAAAGATTAAGAGGTTCTGATTCTGGCTTGAAAAAGGCAAGGAAGTCCTGAGGTTTGCCAGGCAGTTGCCCACCTATGACATGAATCCGGCGAGCACAAGGGTGAGCGGCTCGATACCGAGGGTAATACCCCGGTCCCTCAGTGCCGCTCTGCTGTCGGCCTGTCGCGCGCAGCAGACATCGGTGCACGGTGCGCTGGGTGCGGCTCAGGTGCTGGCACTTAATGACGAATTCGAAGTAGCAGAACCAAGAGTGATGGCACTGAACTCACTGGCCGATTTGCGTGGGGTTCTTGACGGAAACCTGACCAAGAGAGACCTAGGCCTGTATGTCAGCACACTGACGACTGTGCATACACTCGATGCAAAACCGGATTTCTGGCGTCTAGCACGTGAAATTAGGGACCAGTTGCACCAGGTAATCGCCAGTGGTGATGCAAACCTGATACACAGTTTTTATCCGCAGAAGACTTTCTTCACACCTGATAAACGCGGCGCCAGGATGGTACAGAGGATTGTTGCGATGGCCCCACCCTCGTCGATGTTGACGAATATCGGCAGGATCTCCCAGTTACCACTGGGAGATCCCCTGGCACTTCACGGACTAGGATTCCTGCTGTCTCCACCGGCACAGAACCCGATCTGTGTCACTGCAACTAGTTACGACGGCCGGATGTTCCTCAATCTGCTTTATGACCGCAGCAAGATCACCCGCCAACAGGCCGAGCGAATCTGCGGGAATCTTGCCCGTTACATTGATGCGGCTGCGAGGTTGCAAGCCTGAGTCGCCCCTCTTTTTGTGATGTGAGTTCGACGGGATCCTCAAAGGCTGATTCTATAATGAAGTCAATCTATGACTCAAGATTCAACTCGAAAAAGAGTCAACTCCTTATCTGGAATCGGATTGACATAATTAACCTCTAATCCAAAATCGAACTCACGTTAAAATAATAGTCATAGCTGAGATTATATTGATAGATAGCATGGTCAAGTATATGTCTGATGCTTGTTTTTTGTCCATGTTTTCTCCGTCGAACTCACGTAAAACAGGATATACTCAAAATCGAACCCAAACTTAAAAGGCAATGTTAGCAGTAGCAATTCTAGCCGCAGGTAAAGGCACTCGCATGAAATCTAACCTTCCCAAAGTCTTACATCCTCTGGGAAGTATCACTTTAGTAGAAAGAGTTCTCAATAGCTGTAAACTAATTAACCCCGATAAAAGTATCGTTATTGTTGGTTATGAAGCAGAAAAAGTCAAAGAGGCTTTATCCCACTTAAATCAAGTCGAGTTTGTGGAACAAAAGGAACAATTAGGAACAGGTCACGCAATTCAACAGTTAATCCCCTATTTAAAAGGTTTTACAGGAGATTTATTGGTATTAAATGGAGATCTTCCTCTCTTACGTCCAGAAACTCTCCAACAACTCCTAGAAACCCATCAACAAAATAGTAATGCCGCTACTCTGTTGACTGCTAATTTACCTAACCCTAAAGGTTATGGTCGAGTTTTTTGTGATGGCAATAACCTGGTAAATCAAATAGTAGAAGATCGAGACTGTAACTCAGCTCAAAAGCAAAATCATCGCATCAATGCGGGAGTTTATTGTTTTAATTGGCAGTCTTTAACTGAAGTTTTACCAAAATTAAGCACCAATAACGATCAACAAGAATACTATCTCACGGAAGTATTTGATTATCTCAAGCCAGTTATGGCATTAGATGTAGAAGATTATTTAGAAATTACAGGAATTAACGATCGCCGTCAGTTAGCGGTGGCTCATGATATCCTCCAGGCAAGGATCAAAGAAAATTGGATGTTAGCTGGCGTAACCATGATCGATCCCGATAGTATTACCATTGACGAAACTGTGCAACTAGATGCAGATGTGATCATTGAACCTCAAACTCATCTGCGCGGTAATACGGCGATCGCTTCTGGCTGTCATCTGGGACCGGGTAGTATGATTAAAGATAGTAAATTAGGAGAAAATGTATCTGTACTCTATTCGGTAGTAACTGATAGTGAGATAGCCTCAGAAACTAGAGTCGGTCCCTATACCCATTTGCGAGGAGATGTTAAGGTAGGAGAGGATTGTCGTTTGGGTAATTTTGTCGAGTTGAAAAAGACAACCATTGGCAATCAAACCAATGTTGCTCATCTCTCCTATTTAGGAGATGCTACCCTAGATGATCAAGTTAATATTGGTGCAGGAACTATTACTGCTAACTATGATGGAGTAAATAAGCATTGTACTCACATTGGTAAGGGCACTAAAACTGGTTCCAATAGCGTGTTAGTTGCACCGATTACTTTAGGTGAAAATGTTACTGTTGCTGCCGGTTCAGTTATTACTCGTGATGTAGAAGATGAATGTTTGGCGATCGCCCGTGAAAAACAAAAAGTAATTAAAGGATGGACGTGGCCGAAGTAAATAAGCCCCAATACTGCTTGGTTAAGGGAATTGGTTGGTCGAAGCAGTAGGGGAGTCCGCTCCGGTCTGATTGATTACCCATCATAAAAACAGCATCGTGCGTAGGTTGGGTTGAGGCGAGGAAACCCAACTTTTTCAATAATTATCAAAATTACTTTTGACTTTTGACTTTTGACTTTTGACTTTAATTTGGTGTTGGGTTTCACTTCGTTCCACCCAACCTACGGATATTGTGGTTAATTTGCCCGACATGATATAAGCTCCGTCTGGCATCGAATGCTCCCATTTGATAATAATCAATATCTAGAAATTTTGACGGTATTTCACGGCGATCGCAACCCTTGGAAACGTAACGGAAAAGATCAATTACACTCCTTTATTCAACAGCTTGAAGAAAGAGGAATGAAACTTACCTGGGGTGATATCAAATCGGTTGAATAACCACAGGGGAGAATGCAGACTTGAGAATATTGATAACCTTAATGTATTAGTGCAATCGCCGTTTGCTCTCTCTAGTTGAGCTGAGAAATTGTCTTAAGAGTAAGATGGGCAGTCACTGGTGTCAACTTAAGGTAAAACAATTGCCCCGTCTTGAACTCAAGTTTCAGGCTCACAGCTAAAATCATCTGAAGCTTGCCCTGAGCTTGTCCAAAAAATGACTCAAAACATAATTCTGCATTCTGCATTCTGCATTCTGCATTCAACCATTGGTAAACTATTTCTAGCTTAAGTTGACACCAATGATGGGCACTGCCCACCTTAGATAAATTTAAGCTTCCGCTAATTTAAGTTCTCGTAAACTGTTAATATCAACTTCTATGGATGGTCCCATTGAGGCAGAAACGAAAACGCTGCGCCAATAACGACCTTTAGCACCAGAGGGGCGATGGCGATCGATGGTTTCCTGCAATGCTTTAAGATTAACTAATAAATCTTCAGGAGCAAATGAAACTTTGCCAAACATAACATGAACGATTCCCGTTCTATCTGCCCTAAATTCCAGCTTACCAGCCTTAAACTCATCAATGGCATTAGCCAAATCAGTAGTAACAGTACCCCCTTTAGGTGAAGGCATTAAACCTTTAGGACCTAACAAACGACCTAATTTAGCAATTTTCGGCATCATATCAGGGGTAGCGATCAGAATATCAAAATCCATCATTCCTTTTTGGATGTCATTGATTAAATCTTCCTCCCCAACCAAATCAGCTCCTGCCTCGTTGGCTTCTTTGACTTTTTCACCTCTAGTAACCACTGCTACCCTTACACTTTGCCCTGTTCCTTTGGGTAAACTCACAGTTGTCCTTAGTTGTTGATCGCTGTATTTAGGATCGATTCCTAGACGAATATGTGCTTCTGCACTTTCCTCAAATTTAGCTGTAGCGGTTTCTTTTAACAGCTTGATTGCCTCTAAAGGCTCATAGGTTCTTGGTTCTACTTTTGTTAGTGCTTCTTTTAATCTGCGTGAAATTTTCTTGGTCATCTATGTTTCTCCTTGGGTAAATAACGAAGCATTTGCCTCTCCCCGAATCAAAATTACCTTGACTTTAATATTATCTAACTGAATTAATCAGCAATGGTGACTCCCATATTGCGGGCAGTGCCAGCAACGATTTTCATCGCTGCTTCGATATCATTGGCGTTGAGATCGGGCATTTTGGTTTGGGCAATTTCCCGAAGTTGATCCCGAGTAATTTTAGCCACTTTTTCCCGATTGGGTTCTTTGGAACCCTTATCAATGCCAGCTGCTTTTTTGATTAATACTGATGCTGGCGGTGTTTTAAGGATAAAGGTAAAACTGCGGTCTTCAAATACCGAAATTTCTACCGGGATTACCATGCCAGCTTGATTAGCAGTTTTAGCATTGTACTCTTTACAAAACGCCATAATATTAACGCCATGTTGACCCAAAGCAGGGCCAACAGGGGGTGCAGGGTTAGCTTTCCCTGCAGGCAGTGCTAGTTTAATTAGTGCAACAACTTTTTTAGCCATTGTTACTTTTCTTTCTTACCCTTGTTTTTCAACTTGATTAAATTCTAATTCTACAGGAGTATCTCTTCCAAAAATCGAGAGTAAAGCTTTTAGTTTACTCCTATCTGGATTGACTTCAATAACTTCCCCTGCGAAATCTTTAAAAGGACCCGAAAGCACTGTGATTTTGTCTCCTACTTCCATATCAATTTTGATAGTGGGCTCAGCTGCTTCAGCCTGTTTAAAGATTCTTTCTACTTCACTCGGTGACAGAGGCATGGGTTTGACATGACCTCTTCCTCTACCGGTACTGCGTTTTTCTTCCGCTCCTACAAAATTAATTACGTTAGGAGTGTTTTTTACCACTTGCCATGCGTGATCGTCCATAACCATTTGGACTAACACATAGCCAGGAAAAACTTTTTCTGTGCCATGCTGACGGCTACCATCTTTACGAACTTTCACCGTCGGTGATTGGGGAATTTGCACTTGAAGGATTCTATCGGCTACATCAAGAGTATGAATGCGCTGTTCTAAATTAGTTTTTACCCGCTTTTCACAACCCGATGCTACTTGAACAACGTACCAATGTGATTTTGACGCTGATTGCTTTTGAATTTGTTCAGAATCGTTAGTGTCAGCAAAACTCATTAGAACACCATCCCTGCAGCCCAACCAAATAAGTTATCTACTAAATAGACAACTGTTGCTACTAGAGCCACCATCAGCATTACTGCTGCTGACTCACTAATTAATTGTTGACGGGAAGGCCAAACAACTTTTCCTAGTTCTTGCCGAGTTTCACTAGCAAATTCAACTAAGCTTAGGCTATCGCCGTTATCTTGCTTTTTTGTTTGATCGCTATTTCCTTTTTTAACTGCTTCTTTTTTAGCCACAATTTTCTCCCCAGTGATTGCAAGTTCGATTCAGTAAGTCTTTTAGCTGTTAGTAATTAGTCTAAAAATAAATTTTTGCTAACTACAATTCTATGCTAACAGACTACTACCATATTAACCCTTAGACCAACGCGCCCTGGAGGACTTGAACCCCCGACATTCGGTTTTGGAGACCGACGTTCTACCATCTGAACTAAGGACGCATGCTTTAGAAGCATAACTCACTTTCAGGCTCTGAGTCAACTTCATCTCATTAATTGTAGCACATTCCTTTGGTTAGGAGGGTCAAATTAAGAGGTTAATGGAGGTTTTTCTGTTGCTTATTTTTCCAGCGGGCGATCGAAACGCTGCTGAATCCGAGTTGCCTTGCCAACGCGATCGCGTAAGTAGTAAAGCTTGGCTCTTCTGACTTTACCACGACGGATTATTTTGATACTAGCTATTCTGGGAGAATGTAGTAAAAATACTCTTTCTACGCCAACACCTTGAAATATACGTCGTACAGTAATAGTTTCATTGATACCGCCATTACGCATGGCAATTACTGTTCCTTCATAGGGTTGAACCCTTTCTTTGCCACCTTCTCTAATGCGAACACCTACTTTAATGGTGTCGCCGATATGAATAGTAGGCAATTTCTTCTTGAGATAATCTGCTTCGATTGATTGGATAATAGCTTGAGCATTCATGATTTTGCCAAAAACTCACGATTTACAATCATAACTTTTTGTTGATTGTTTGTCAATATTTTTACTGGCGAAGTGTTAAGGTCTTACTGTGGACAACAGAAGAACCATCAAGCAGCAAAAACTTATTTGTTCTCCATACATTATAAAGGGAATAATATAATAATGAAACTTATCAATATTTATAGTTGAAACTAAGATTGAATGAGTATTTTTCTCACGATCGCTGTTTTAATCTCAGCATTAGTTGCTTTTATTACTGAATGGTTGCCTATCGATCTTACTGCCCTACTGATTACTACTGTATTGATGGTATTAGGTTTGGTTTCTCCTGAAGAAGGCATTTCTGGCTTTGGCAATTCGGCTACTATTACCGTGATGGCAATGTTTATTCTCAGTGCTGGTATTACCAAAACAGGAGTAATTAATGTTGTGCGAGATTTTTTACTAAAATGGGGCGGAAATCATCCCAGCCAACAAATTCTCATCATGGGCATGATTGTCGGTCCTATTAGTGCTTTTATCAATAATACAGCGGTAGTAGCTATTTTTTTACCCATAGTTGAGCAATGGAGTAAACAGCGAAAAATCTCTGTATCTAAATTATTAATTCCTCTTTCTTTCTCTACTATTTTAGGGGGACTGATTACTGTAATTGGCACTTCTACAAACATTTTAGCCAGTGGAGTCTCTCAAAAATTAGGCTACGGAGAATTTAGTATATTTCAGTTTACTGCTCTGGGATTACCTATTTTTATGATTGGTTTAACTTATCTAGCGATCGCCGCTCCTAAAATACTCCCAGCGAGAAAACCTGCAGGAGGTGAATCTTTAAGTCAGGATTATGATTTAAAAGAATACGTTAGTGAAATGATTATTAATCCTAAATCCAGTTTAATTGGGCAAAGTTTACGTCAAAGCGGCATTCAACGTAAATTTGATGTCGATGTGCTGGAAATCATTCATAACGACATTCATTTCCCTCCTCCTTTAGCAGATAAAATATTGACAGTAGGAGATATTTTACTGGTCAGAGGAAGTAAAGACAATTTACTCAATGTAAAAGATGAGAGAGGGATAGAAATTCTACCTGATGTGAAATTTGGCGAGGAAAACTTAGAAAGTGAAATGAGTTCACAAGAGGAGAAAATTGCTGAAGTATTAATCTTATCTAACTCTCGTTTAATTGGTACAACCTTGAAAGATTTGCGCTTTCGACAACGCTATAATGCCACTGTTCTCGCTATTCGCAGAGGAGAAGAATTAATCAGAGAAAGACTGGGTAAAGTCCCCCTTAGATTTGGTGATTTGCTGTTAGTTCAGGCACCAAAAGAAAGTTTTATTGGCTTGCAAACTGCCAGAGAATTATTAGTCTTAGAGGAAAGAGATCTAGAAACTTTAAGACAAGACAAAGCAGCCATAGCTCTCATCATTATTTTAGGAGTAGTATTATTGGCAGCATTCAACATTTTACCAATTCTCGTGAGTAGTTTAGTGGGTGTGGTTTTAATGGTAGTGACTGGTTGTCTTAAGCCAGGAGAAATTTATGGAGCAGTAAGGTGGGACATTATTTTTCTGTTGGCAGGATTAATTCCCTTAGGAATAGCCATGAGTAACTCTGGAACCAATGAATGGTTAGCCAATCAACTATTAGCGATCGCCGGCAACTTACCTAATTATTGGATTTTAATTCTGTTTTATCTGGCTACTTCTTTACTTACAGAAATTCTCTCTAATAATGCGGCAGTTGTTTTGATGATTCCTATTGCTGTAGAGGTAGCTAGAACTTTAGGTCTTAATCCCCTAGCTTTTATGTACGCCGTTACTTTTGCCGCTTCTAACAGTTATCTTGCCCCTCTAGGTTATCAAACTAATACTATGGTTTATGGACCCGGAGGCTATCGGTTTTTGGATTTCACTCGCATCGGCGCTCCACTAACTATTATGCTTACTTTTCTGACTCCATTGTTAATTATCAAATTATACGGTTTGTAGTGACCAGGAATTAGGAGAAAGAACTTTAAAACTTATCTCTCCCTGTTCCCATGCAACCAAAAGCAGAAAGTTAAATATCAAACAGCTTAGGTGATTTCTGAGAAATATTTTACCAACTCAGTTAAGCCTTGAAATCAATTTCAGGCTTAAAGCTAAAACCCGTTAAAACGGGTTAAAAGTTATACATAGTCATCTTTAGATGACTTTAGCTGTTAGCCCGAAATGCGCGT
>JAAUYA010287362.1_pt1 | contig 11858 bp, 4 predicted proteins | sample 7278161 | NCBI WGS metagenome assembly JAAUYA01 (sample SAMN14350120, study PRJNA611818) | marine sediment metagenome | isolation source: surface marine sediment (3m) | place: French Polynesia: Moorea | collected 2018-08
CAATAATAAAACTATTCTTTGAAATTGGTACCATTATCGACCCAGAAGTACGAAACACTTGGTGGTTTTAAGTGGTCAGAGTCCGGACTACGCCCGCTGGGCATTAAAACTTGAGAACAAAAGCTTGGTGCAGCACGGTTCATAATCCCCAGTGCAGATATTGGATCCTGGGAGCAGAGATCTAGCGTCACTTACATTAGAAGAATATTTTAGTAGAAGATAAAACACTTTATCTAAATTGTAATTATGATGTCACATCCTGGACCCACAGCAGATGCAGGAATTTATGAGAATCCAGGGTTATACGCCAATAATGTTATGGTGTCACCATTTATATCACCACCATGCCCATTATCTCATGTCGCACTACCTCACGAAACAATTTGTCTAGGATATTTCACAGCAATATCTGAATATCTCAGTCCATCTTCCCCACTTGAACACATATAAATAAATGTTGGACCTCCTGCTTTGAGTTCTACACCCAAAATAGTTTATATGGCAACCACACTAAGGTGGCAATCTCCCTACACTGGAGATTCAAAGTCATTACTTGGGTAATCTCCAACCCATTTTGGCTGTGTTTGTTCTGACTGGGCTCTCTCAGGTGCAGTGCCCTGGGTGGGTTGAATTGGGCCCATCCATATATTACTCTGCTGTCTTTGGGGCCATGCTGGTACAACTATTGGACCGTGTTGAGCCTGTTGGGCATGTTGAAGAATGTTTGGGTTTTGGAACACATTAGGGTTATGTTGGACCTGATTTGGATTTTGGTGGGTATTGAAGTATTGGTGGGCATTTGTGTTTGGATTTAAATGGTGATACATATGTGCAAACTGGTCCATATTTTGTGGTGGGTAAGTTGCAATGTTTCTGTCCCTCATAGATAAGTGAAGTACAGGTTTGGGAGGCAAAGATCTTTGTTGGTTCCAGGAACTTGACTGTTGGGCCACCGGGGGTGGTAAATCCCTAGGAGGATGTGGAACCAATGGTGGTCCTTGAAACATAGGTTGATGATTCATGAGCGTAGAGGTTGCTGGTTGAGGGTTCATGGCTTGATGGTTTATGGGGTGAGGGTTCATTGGAGCAGGGTTCATGGGTTGAGGTTTCATGGGTGGAGGCAGGTAATTGGTCTGGTTTGTTGGTCCATTCCAACCTGTAGCCCATGGATTCATGCCTTGCTGCCATTGCATTGACAGGGCTCCTTGTTGTTGACCTGTGTTTCCACCAGAACCCTGCCCAGTGTTGGGCTGATCCTGGAACGCTGCAAATGGGTCCTGAACAGTTTGATGTTGCAGAGGATCTCCCCCTTGAGAAGGAAATTGTTGCTGTTGATTGGTCCCAGGGTTTGTCTTCACTTCAGCCCCTTCAACCTCATGTGGTAGTTCACTATTTGAGTCAACAAACTCTTCATTTTCATCATTGTTTTCATCCTGCGTGGTCTCTTCATCAAGAAACCCATGATGTTGGAGGTGACTTTCTATCTTTGCCAAGCGGTAAGCTTCCACTATTTTTTCCTTCATGTTTTCATTGGACCAGTGTTCACTCCGACAGTCCTCAACCCATTGTTTCAGCATCTTGAATGAAGCAGTTCTACAATACAAGGAAAATGGTATGATTTTTCCCATATTTATCAATATAAATTGCATTTAGATGAACCCGACTAAGTCTTTGTATGAGCCTTCTTAAAAATTCCAAATCTTTGTCATGTTTTTGTCAGTTTTACAACAATATTGTAGATTTTTCCCCTTTGTTCTCGATAAAAACATTTTGAATGAGAAGTAAATTCTATATAAAGTTTCTAATTATTGCAATACCATATACCTAATATGCATGCTATTGTCAGTCCTATGGGCTGTGATGTCATGCATCTCCAAATCAAGGCCAATCCCCACGGCGATCATTAGTTCATCATCACAGATGTATCTTGCAATGGCATGAATGTTCTCATCTGAATTATAAATACACAAATATAAATAGATAAATATCACCTACACCACCAATCCCACCGAGTGTCGAGTGACCGTCGAGTGCCGAGTGTCGAGTGTCCGTCGAGTGTCCGTCGAGTGACGTCGAGTGTCCGTCGAGTGACCTCCGAGTGACGTCGAGTGTCCATTGAGTGACCTCCGAGTGATGTCGAGTGTCCGTCGAGTGACCTCCGAGTGCCGTCGACACTCGAGGTCACTCGATGGACACTCAACGGTCACTCGACGACACTGGATGGTCACTCGACAACACTCGACGGTCACTCGACGGACACTCGACGGACACTATTGGGCACTCGACACTCGGCACTCGACACTCGGTGGGATTGGTGGTGTAGTCCAATACAATATATTTTTGTGTGCCATTGAGGTTGGATCTCCAGTGAAACCCGAGAAACCTGCAAAAAAGCTTTATAGTCTTTTTTTGCAGGCAATGAACCTATTAGCCACATGTGAAACATCTTGGTAAGAATGGTATGAACCTGGATTATTTATGACAGTACAACTTATCATTAAGGACTAGGCGCGGCATGTCACATTATATTTCAAAAGACAGGCATTCACTAAAGTTCAGTTTATGGGAACATGTATGGACATTTTTTATGGTTTTGTGTTGACTACAATCTTGATTAGTATTTACCTGAAAGTAGGTCAGTTGGAGTTCCATCCTTTCTTAGTTTGCCTACGTCTTCTTCAACTCGTTTCTTGTGCTCCCGTATATTTGGGCCACCTGAAAAGATAGTCTCATCAAGAGGCATCCACATTGAACCAACTGGGAAAAAACAAGGGACCATGAGCTACTAGTTTGGGAAATTAGTCTGGTAGCCATAGGGATGGAACCCCAAACAGGAGTATGTACGAACTTTTTTAGTGGTTTTGGGTAACTGATACCCTTAAGTTACTGAAACCATTGGGTCCCGGTCTGGCACCCTTGGGCATTTTGAGTAACAACACTTGTTGTGACGTTTTCTCCAACTCTCGATGGCACAACAGCTCCAGCGAGGGGGTAGAGGTGACTGGACATCCAACGATATCACAAAAGTTGCCCACAGGTGACTTGATTTTGAATCCTGACACCATCCCCTATTTCAAAATGAAGAGACCCTTCATACATACCTTATTTTGGGGTACCCCTATCTTTTTGGGGTCTGGCAACCAGGCTAAATGGTCATTCCCTACTGTTCTGTTTCAGTGCCTAAAAGTGCACTGTTTTAATGGCAAGAAAACAGTGCCTCTGCAGCACTATATTGGCATCTTTCCCTTTTCTCAGTCCTATATTTTTTTTTACCTATTTGAGTTCCCTTGTTATCTTATTATAAAGTTTTGATATAATTAACTATTGAAATTTGATGAAACAGTTATACGATAATGATAATGTTAGTGAATACCAACGACTTTCTATGATATTTGGTGGCTTGCAATATCAGGCTTACCTAATAGGGGAGACAGGAATGCAGCTGCAACAAGTGATGTTTCATGGCCCTCTAGATCAGCATTGGTACAGTGTGCTACACAATCCTGTCCACATCGAGAGCTCATCACTTTTGTAAGTAGATGTTTGACCGGCTTGCTGGGACTGTTGTCAGTACGTCCAGTCAATATACAGTGTGGGCAAGTAAAGTAGTTGTTGTAAGTCACAACTGCTGGACTTTTCTCAATAAGCTCATACAGGACCTTTGTATAGATTTCATGGGTAACCCTCCAAAGGCTGACTATTCCAGAAGAATGGGCTCTCAGTTTAATCTGTAATTCTGGGTTCGCTAAGTTTCTGTCTCTTTCAATGAGAATTTGTACTTTACCAATTTTTGCATAGACCCCATCAGCCCAATCCTTTCTGTGACTATCATGTGGCAATATCCTCTGTAAGCGTACACTTAGCCTTTCAAACAAAGTTGATGGGAGCCGTCTGAAGAACATATAGCCTAGTTGAAACTCAACATGCTTGTAAGGGATTTGGAAGGGCCACTCATGTTTCCAAAAGCTGTTTGGTAGCTTGTAGTTTTCAATAAACCATGGGAATCTAAGTAATTCCCCTTCAGTTGAAGGTTTGTATAGGCCTTCATCATTATTATTTGGATTTTCAACAAAGCAATGGTTGTTCATTTTCAAGAGGTCAATCATACTCGTTAGGTCATCTGGTGAAAGGTTTTCCTCGTGCCATAAACAGCTCAGCAGATCCCTTGTCGCAAATCCAGACAAGAGAAATTCACCTTTTTGTTTGATAAATTCAGTCTCGTTATCTATTTTGCCGTTGTGCTTTGTAAAATCATATTTCATTGTTTCCTTGAGATCATGTCGATACAGCTTCTTATGAAGATCCAGAATGTTGTCCACGTTCACAAAAATATGTTCCGGCAAATCCTCGTACCACAGGAGTTGTCCTTTCTTGTGAAAGTAGTCCAAACAAGCCATGATTATTTCTCTGGGAGTAGCCTTTTCTTCCTTTGGAGAAGAATCATTTCCATAGCCTGCAATAGTTTTTAGTGCATTAAATGGAGCACTGACTGCACTTCGGGCCCTGGTCATCATTCCTGCCTGTTCTTTATTAACTTTATCAGTTTGTTTTTGAAATCGTGCAAACCAGTTTTCCACTTCTTGTAGAGGTACCAAGTATTTGTATTCTTTGCTCTTCTCTGCTATGAAGTCTCTAATCTTTCCATAAGCTTCAGGCAGACTTGCTCGATTGGGCACAATAGAACCACTAATTGCCTGTTTCAACTTATCTAAATTTAGTTTTGTAAGAACACTGACATCTATTACTTCAATGTCTTCACAAAATTCTTTGAAGAATTTGATTGACTTTTTCACTCGATTATAATGAAGGCCAACCTCTTGATCATTAGACATCTGAGCACTAAGCTGCCTCCCGGCCTGGTGGAGAAACTCAAGTTCATCCTGGACCCACTTTGAAACTCTGTTTCGAATAGTTTCAACCTTGTTTCTAGCAGTATCATCTGATACTTCATCTCGCTTTGTTCCCACAAATATAACTTTACACTTTTCACAAAGAATGCAGTTGTGTAACCATTTTGTTACAAGCTCATCGTGCTTCTCTTCAGTGTAAGTTTTTAAGTCAACCACGATGAGAACAATGATGTTCTGCCCCCTCATAAATAAAGGGTATTCCATTTCATAGATGTCATGTCCTCCAAAGTCATATGTCACAATGTCAAACTTGTCCAGTCCAATGTAATCTCGATCAAGAATGACTGTGCGAGCATCCTCTTCAGCGGTAAAAGTCTCTCCTGTTTTCAGAGTTCCTTGTAAACTTGTCTTTCCTGCTTTTGGTGTTCCCAAGAACATGAGAATGTGCTGTGTTGTTGAGAGAATGACATCAGCATTTCCGCCTTTCTTGTATTTTGATGACCGAGCTTGTATAAACATCCTCAAGTTGTGGGGTCCACCTTTCAGGATTTCATATGGTGGGTTGACCAGACAGTCAGCATAATCTTCAATAATGTCCACCCTGATAGGATTGTCAACTCTTGCTGCAGCTTCAAGAATTGTGTTTGAGAAATAATTTGTCACCCGTGACCCAGCTTGAATTACCCTAAGGGATGGAAAATTGCGATTGACATCTTCTATGCCAATTGTTTGGATAGGATTTCTATCAACCATCATTCTTTCCAATAGTGGATGACTTGAGAAAGCAGACCTGGAGGATCTGATTTCAGTCAGCTTGTTATTACTCATATCTAACAGCTTCAACTGTGGCAGAGACCCACGCAAAATAGGTATTGTTTCAAGATTGCATCCATCCATGTGCAGTTCCTCCAATTTACTTAATTTAGGATGCTTAAAGAATTCTTGTAAGTGAACGTTTTTGTGAGAACAGAAATCTTTCTGTCCAGAGAGCACCAAAGATTTGATCATTTTTTCGCCTTGGTCAAAAAGCCATTGAAGAGCATTGTATCTTTTCCATGGATCACGGATGAAGGACATGTCCACACATGTATCCTGTAAGTACAATCTCAAATCTGTAGGGCTCGCAAGATATTTTGATGGACAACTCAATAGATACTTCTTGAAACAATCTGGGATTTCAATCGTTAGATTAAGTGGCCAGCTAATGTACTTTGTTGCTGCAGAGCCACAAGTCAGTTTTCTTAATTTTGGAAATGATTCGCAGTTAATGACAATTTCTTCAATCAGGTTTCCATCAAGAGATATCTCTTCAAGTTTGTGTGGTTTTGCAAGTACTTCATCAAAAGGGGTTTTCATGAATCTCATCTTACTATTGGAAAATTCTAACACCTTTAATTGTGGTAGACACATCAAGCTTGGAAACCTGTCAAGGTCCGTGTCATTCAGAGATAGTGATGTCAAGGTGGAAATACTCAAGCTTCCATAGATATAGGTATTTTGCAGATCTTTGTTTCCTGATAGATTCATATGAGTTAGATTATGTAAATGTTTGACATCTGGGAAATTTACAAGGTTACAACTTTCCATGGACAAGCTTTGCAAATTGGCCAGCTGTGAAGATGCTAAGAGTTCTTGTGTTCCATTGTATGCCTTGGATATACACTTTTGTCAAGACACATTTAGGGACTTTAGGTGACCATCAAAGGATTGAATGTTGCTTTTTATTGTCTGCAATGTAAGGCTGTTGACTTGTTGATAAGACAGGTTCAGGCCAGAATCATCTAAATACTTTTTCATGGCAGTTACACCACCAGAAATTACTTCTGCTTTTGGAAAGCTCAAATGACTGAGAAACCTTTCTTCAACCTCTAATGAGAGTGCATTTTCAGCTAGTGTGCATCGCCTTATTGTATCTCTTGAAATTGTATGAGTTTTCTCTGAGCCACATTTTGCTTTTCTAAGTGAGGGGAAATTTCCGGTGGTAATATGTATTTCTGGAATAAGGTTTTGATCAACATGAAGTGTACTGAGACTTGGATGAAGCGTTGCATTTATGGGTATGTCTGAGATGTTGTTATCACTGATGTCACAGAATTCTAGTTGGTGTAGATGAGAAATATTTGGAAATGTGTCCAGTTCATATCCATTTATAGACAATGATGTTATATGAGATAGTGCAGGTTGGAATAAAATAGTATTCACATCTGCTTTACTCAACTCACTTAAACCAGTTGCTCTCCTTTGAAGCTTGAATGATTTGAACACTGTTTTCCCCCTCTTGAGTAGCCAGTTGATTCTATCCATGGAACTGGCATACATTTCAGGATTCTTCATGAACTCTGGTAGGTGTTCAAAGCATCCTTTTGGTGGCATATATAGATAATTCCTTTGGTCTTCGGGAATATGAAGAACCATTTTGTTTTTTATGTGTTTCTCTATCAAGTCACAGTGAACATAATGGGTATTTGACGATCCAAAATGCAGATGGTACAGTATTGGAAATGCCTCATCACTAACTGTGATTTCTCCAATTGAATTGTCCACAACATTAAGTTCTCTCAGCTTTGGGAATTTTGCATCAGTTTCCAGAGAAGTCAAATTATTGTCTTGGATGTCCAATTTTTCTAGATGTCCAATCCCTGGGATAGAATAGAGTCCACAATTCCTTGCTGTTACTGAAATCACATTTGTTGGAATTTTATTCAAACTGCCTGGTTTTTCAAATGTGTTCCTACTAATATCAAGTCGTGATAGTTTTGGAAAGTGAATGTGTGTTGGATATTCTTCTAAACAGCAGTTGTCAATGTATAAGGCTTCAACCGTCTGTAATTTTTCATGAGATAATAGTTTGATGAATTGTGGCTCTTTCAGAAGTGCTGATAAACAAGTAATATTTGACAAGCGTAAAGATTTAATAGCTTTCTCAGCATTGTTTATCATGTCAACATATGGTTGCAGATCTTCTTTGGGAGACGTTATGGTTGAAAGGCATATTTCTTCGTTGTCAATGTATGCTTTCACAGATTCTCTTCCTGCAGAGAGCACTGGGTATGGTGGCATCACTAATGATTTCCCCATCTCAGCTGATGGTACATGTAGCTCTTTCAGTTCTCCTCTTGCATAGCGCTTCAGTAATGATCTGGAAATTGACTTCATTTCTGATGACCCACATGTCAATGATGTTAAGCCAGGGAACATTTCTAATTCAATGTTACGCAATAGATTTCCATGAATTTTTAATGTGCTGAGAGTGTCATGTCCAATTGAATCACTGATGTCATCTATACTGTTAAAACTCATATCCAAAGTTTCAAGATAGTTCAGTTGGCTTATATTGGGAATAGTTGTCAGTTTGCATTTTCTCAATATTAATATCTTTAACCGAGGCATGTTTTGGATTGATTCACTTAGTTTAGCTGTGCCTAGTTTGCTACAGAGAGCATCTTGATGGGACAAATCAAAGGATGTAGAAGCGGCTTTGAAATTCTCAACAAGCCAGTCCAAAGCATCTAACCTTTCCTTGATATCAGGTAATTTTGATAAAGATTTTTCTGGATTTTCTATGAACTCTGCAAGTAATGATTTATCAATCATGACTGAATGTGTGGGTAGTTGGAGGGCTTTACGGTATCTGTTGCCATCAGATTCAGGGACATCTATTGACAACTTTGAAAGTCTTACTTCAATCCCATTGGTACCATCTGTCACTACTACATCCCCCAAAGTCCTTTTAAGCAGATCCTTTGACAGGTATCTTGTAACTTTTGATCCTATGATGATCTTCTTCAAATTAGGCAGAGCAGAAAACTGTGTGTCTATAATTTGTATTGGATTACCTGACATTTTTAATATTTCCAGTCTTAAGTGATTTTGTGGTATATGTGCACTTTTTATGTCATTCTCTGCAATGTTGAGCTCCTTCAAACATGGAAAGTTTTCTAGTGACAGGAACTCCTGAAGTCCACAAGATTTGAGCTTAAGTGTTTCCACCTTTTGCAAGTTTCTATGACTCAAGACACATGGGAGTTTGTTTTTCTTTGCATGTTCCAAGATGTCACCTTGATCATTCAAGCAGAATGTGTCAAGTTCATTTCCACTCAGGGGATCTGCATTGTTTAGTAACCACATTAGAAAGTCATACTTCTGTCCTGGGTCTTCCATTGCTTTGATGTTAGATTCTGGGCTGCTACATACTTTCTTAATATCTTCTTTGTTTGAAAGGAATTTCTTGTGTGGAAACACAAGGTGTTGCTTAAATGAGACCTCTACTGAAATATTGCAACCTTTTGACTGTAATTCTTTCAACAGGGAATACTGGATGTACTTTGTCTCCTCAGACCCAAACTGGATGTTCTCAAGATCAGGAAGGGACTTTATATTGAAGTTCAATTCAGGTATTAAATTTCCTGATAGCTTTATGGTTTTGATGTGGTTTGGGCATGGAATGGCTTGCATAGATGTTATGTCATTGTTTCTAATATCAAGAACTGTTAAATGAGGCAATGTGGTTATATTTGGTATTTTCTCAAGACCACATCCATCAATATGTAGCTCTTTCACAGACTTGAGTTCCTTTAGTTTGAAGCGTTGCTCCAACCCTTTAATGCCCAAGAGTGTACAGAGTTCTTTAAGTCCAGACAAACTGAAGGACTTCGTAAATTCCTGCTCATCTTGTTTGTAATTTAGCAGCAGCCAATCTAGAGCTCTCAGCTGATCTTCAACTTTAGAAATCTGTTGTATGAAGATATCTGGCTGATGAATGTATTCAGCCAAATCTGCAGAATTTTCTTTCAGAATGTTGTGCGGGGGCATTAGCAAGAAACACTCATAATTTTCAGGGACATTTATTTCGAAGTCTTCTTCATCGAGCACATCCTTTATGAGTCTATTACTTATGAATTTTGTACAGCTAGATCCACATTGCAAATATTCCAGTGATTCAAACACTCTTCTGTTCACATCTATAGACTCAATAGAATTCCCATCGATGCACAATGTCTGAATCGATTTTGGAATCAATCCAAAATTAAGTTCGGTGAAGTGATTGTTTCTCAGGGAGAGCCTTTTGAGATTTTCTAAATGTAGTAAATTGGGAAGTTTTGTTAGGTCGCAATTATCCAAGTTAAGTGATTCTATTGTAGACAGCTTTGGTCGGGAAAGCAATTCATGGAGCCCAAGTGAGTTACTGCAAAGATCTTTTTGTCCAGATAGATTAAGGCTCTTTAGGTTTTCATCACCCATCTGCCATAGGAGTTTGTCTTCTGCTGGTATTTTATCCAAATGTTCCTTTGGATCCTTTAAGAACTGTTTAAGCAACTCAGCATTGTTGAGCATGTTCACTGATGGGAGTAATAAATTGCTTTCAAATTCTTTGCTAACTACAATTGTAAATTGATCATCCTCTGCATGCAATTTTAATAAAGGCCTGCTAATAAACTGTGTAACTGCGGATCCACAGAGTATTTTCTCAAGAGATGGGAGAGTAGAGGGATCTACATCAATGTGCTTGAGAGGTACTTTAACTAGGTTAAGTGTCCTCAGGTGCATCAATGATAGATTTGATTCCATTGATGTAAAGTCATTTTCTGAAAGATCTACTTCTGCAAGAGATGTCAAGCCAGAGATTGGTGGCATATTTGACAAATGACATTGAGATAAATTTAGTTGTTTTACGGCGCTACAATTACTGTGCTGCAACAAGAAATTTATTTCTTCTTCTATTTTGCCATTTGTTCCATGTTGCAATCCTGCCAGATTGATCTGGTCCAGATGTTGGTCATCAATCTTCACCAAACAGGTGTAGGCAAATAACCTATCAGTGGCATTGGGTAGCAGCTGGGGAAGCTGTTCATCTGGCGCCACAATAAACCTTTCTAATTTTGCCTCATCTTTTAATATATCATAAGGTGGGCAGACAAGACACTCCCGATGAGCTTCTTTCACTTCAACCTGAAGTGTTCTTCCTGCAATGGCCTTCAGTTGAGTCATGGCAATATGTTTTGTATTGATGGAACCAACCTTGACCTTGAATCCATTTTTTACTGACTGTGCAGGAAAGCTAATTGAACCAATTGGATCATCAATAACAGATAATGTTTCAAGGTTGCTCGGAAGGATCATTTTATCAAAGGATGTCAACTTGTTGTCATCTAGAATTAAGCACTTCAAATTGATTCTATTCCCAAGTTTTGGCCACAAAGTCAGTCCGCATGATGAAAGGTCAAGTAATTCCAGCTTGTTGAAAGGATGCTGGGATAAGATTGAGGATAATGACATTTCTTCTGAAGCAAGCAATCGTTTGACAAGATATTCCATTCCAGAGAACGATAATGTCTCAATGTTGACTTTGACATTCTTCTGAATCCATTTAATTGCTTTGATTTGATTCCCTGTAGTGTCTACATCTTTTATGTAGTTTTCAGGCTTCTCGATAAATCTGCTGAGAGAGTCAGTTGCATTTTTCATGACATTACCAGGAGGAAAGATCAACTGGTCAGTAAGATCAAAGTCAATTGTAAGCTCAATATTTGTGTCGGATTTTGGTTGTATTTGTGTTGCTCTAATTATATTTTTGCCATTAACACTTTTTACATGTCGCAGAAGGTCCAGTCCAAGAAATTCTGTCTCTTCTGACCCACATACTAGTTCCTGTACCATTGGAAACTTTTTCTTTGATATATTGATGTCTGCAATAGGGTTGTTTTGAATTTTCAATGTATGAAGCTTTGGACCAAATATGTTTGAAAATATATTACAGTGTTTCTGTTTCACTTTTTGCCAGGTGCCACGAAAAAAGTCCAATTTGGCACCTGAGAGTTGCCAGGTGCCAACATCCACAAACTACGGAAGCTTGGTGGTGCAATTTCGGAGATCACTTCGGAGATCACTTCAGAGATCACTTCGGAGATCATCTCTGAAGTGATCGCCGAAGTACCAATTCGGACATCATTTCAGATCACTTCAGAGATGATCTCCGAAGTGATCTCTGAAGTGATCTCCGAAGTGATC
>JAAUYA010306912.1_pt1 | contig 11833 bp, 6 predicted proteins | sample 7278161 | NCBI WGS metagenome assembly JAAUYA01 (sample SAMN14350120, study PRJNA611818) | marine sediment metagenome | isolation source: surface marine sediment (3m) | place: French Polynesia: Moorea | collected 2018-08
AAATATCTTATTTTATTAAATGCAGTAACCAAAGGATTTGGTTATCCTATCAGTTTATAACAGTCTGAACTTTGACTTAAAAAAAGCTGATTGACCGGATCCGCAAGATTATTTGGCACAGACAAACACCTTGGACTAATATTCTTCTTTGCTCTTTGATTCTGGCAAAGCCAAGCCCCTAATATTGACTGCTATGCTCCAGAAATTTGACCTTGACCTTTGATCCGACCCCAATACTAAAATTCAAGGTTGTAGGTCAAAATGTTCAGCCGTAAGAGGTCGGACAGACGGAAGGACACTACAAAGTACATTATCTCCTTCACTTTGCGGTCAATAACAATTTTATTGGTATGGGGAATAGGCATCGCCAAACCTCCTTTAAAAAGATATTTGTTATCTTTTCTGGGACCCTTTTTGCTGCCCGGAAGAGCAGCTCTAAAATCAGAATTCACCTAGACACATCAGATAACTGCTAAGCTTGCTCTTTGATCTAAAAATTATGGTAAAAGTTTTTTTGAAATACCCTCCTAAATTTTTCTCGGCTATTGGTCTTGGGTAATTTTTGTAAAAGGCCAATTTTTTAACATGTGATCCGGGCAGCTAATATCAACTTCTCGATATTATCTTCTTGTTTCTCCTTCCTTTCAAGACAATGTGTACTAAGGCTCACTCCAGAATTTAGGTAGTGACCATAAACATGATAACTGCCCTTGCCTCAGGCCAATGCATGTCCGGTGTAGTCACGTATGTAAATATACTAGAAAGTGGACTTCTACAGACACAAAATTTGTTTGCATTGTATTTGATGACCAGCGCTTTACAGGATAGGTAACGCCCAAAGTCCCATATCTTTGTTCTCGTGTCTGTTTACACTTGGCAGAGGTCTTTTGCCTCACCTGAATATTTGTCAAATTGATACAATTCTGATACATATTCAGGCAAGTCAAAAGTCCTCTGCTTCATGTAAATAAACATGGAGAACAAAGATTTGGGACTTTTGGCGTTACAGACTCTGTTTAGGTGGGCTGATCCCTATCACTATTGTTTGGACTCTTAATTATAATGCCAAGATAAAGATGGGATACTGCTGCAGCTTATCCATGTCCCCCATCAATACTGATTAAATAGGACCTAAGTTGTAAATTGCTAAGCAAACATTTAATACAGGCAGATAGTCAGATAGTTGAGAAAGTGGAGGGGAATGGATGGCTAGGAACTATCTGGCCTCAAATAGTGTGGAGGGCAAGACTTGGACATGAGTGACATATGTGCCCAAAAACTGAATCGCAATCGGACATTTTTTAATCCGAGGTCCCTCTTGCATAGAGTGCTCCTTAAGGCCATCAATGGGGGTAGGAAACTTAGCCACAGACCCCCAGTGGTGGCCTTAATGCATACTTTTAACCTTGAAAGGAGCATATGTAATGTTATCATAAAACTTTTCAGCTGATTGCCAACCTGGTGTAGAAGGTCATACAGAAAGATTCAATATGCGGATACTAAATCACTTCAGGACCAGTGGAAAACCTTTACAACATTTGTATGATGCCCTAGAGGTGAGGTTCAGTAATAAACGATGTGCGAACAGATTGTGTCTTGTTAAAATTAATAATCTTTTCCGCCTACACTGTGTACTATACGGCAGGGAAGTGATTAAATTGAGCAAGACTTTTAGTTATCCATTGGGTATGGTACATACCCATAATTTGCCCTGATAGGATTTGGTGCTATACAAGTGAATTAATCTTAAAATTCTTGGTCAATCGGCCAGCTCGGCCAAAGAATGACCAAAGAATTATAAAAATCTGGAGGGTTATTGATTATATTGATGATGATTGAAGGTAATTGAAAACTGTTGTTTCCAACTTTCAGAAAAATGGCAGGAAGGACCTTGCACTGAGTTTGAAAAAGAAAGCAGAGAAACATGTTGCCGAGAACCCGGGTACCACTGAAACAACACAGAGCCAGGGTGGGTATACAAAGCGAAAACTCAGCTATACATAGCTAATATATTGTCAGTATCCTGGTTTGGAGACTTGCAATCAGACTGTGTACACTGTATTAAAGGAAGTTCAGGAGTTGGGACTTGTTGCTTTCCAAGACTAAATTGACCACCTATGCATATGTGGGCATTAGGGGGTACCAAAAGAACAAAACTTAAGAGTTCAGTCTACTGCTTTCTATCACAGTTGTTCCTTATGCTAGATTTAGGTCAATGGTAAACTATGGTGAAATGCAGTAGGTCCAACTCAAAAAATTCCTTCTGGTGGGACATCCTATTGGGCATGGGACCTCTGGAGACCCAGATGCTCTGGCATACACTTTCAGAAGCAATCAGCTCACTGGGATGTAGACGTATTAGCTCAAGTGACTCCATGTTGATTAGGCAGCTGACTGAAGCGCAACTTTTGACCAGAGTTAAGACAGCCGTTTTGGGTGTATTTTCCATTCACTGGACTAGATGCCACTTGAGTCAGCTCCATTAAGACAGTGGACTCAGTGACATCCAGCCCAGTGAATGGGAAATCACCTAAGTCAGCTGCGTTTGAAGACCTGAGTTTTCCTTGAATTTAATCAGCCCATTCTATTGAATATCAACAGAAAGGTGACTGAGATGATGAAATACAGTGGAGTGAGAGTGTATGTCAATATAATTTTATTCAAACACAATAACATCTGTCTTGGTTTGTCTGATCTAAATCAATGTTTTCTACTCTAGGAATGTTACACAGTAAGCCAGGGGAGTCTCAAAAATATGTAATCTATAGCTACAGATATGTAATCACAGCATGTTATTTTCATGTTATTGCAGGCCAGCCCCCGTCCACAATAGAACACATTGCTGGAATTCTGAAGCCAGATCTTGAGCAGAGAATGAAAATTCAGAAAACTCCCTGGGTTGAAAGTGATGTTGTAGATATGGAGCGTCTTTATACAAGATTGAGGGTTGAGAAGCATACAAATACAGGATCTGGCATTGAAAGAGAAAACATTGTAGAGGAAGGGTTAGATGAATATGAGAATCTTTTCCAGACAGAGACCCAAAGACCAAAACAAATATTGGTACAAGAGATGGGAAGTGGTAATTCCACTTCCAAAATAGCTTGGGCAGAAGAGACACAAACAGAATTGCATGTACCAGAAAGAATATTGATAAAAGGAGATCCAGGAATTGGAAAATCAACATTCCTCAAGAAAATAGCATGGGATTGGGCCAAAGGGATTTTCAAGGCATTCAAACTGATATTTATAATATTTGTAAATGCAATAGTCCCAAAGGAAAGTATTGAAAATACAATAGTACAACAAAACCCTATTTTACAAGGGAAAAAGGTAGATAAAGGAACTATTGAAAAGCTGCTTAATGAACAAGGAAATGATATTTTATTGTTACTGGATGGATATGATGAATTGTCTGATGGTGTTGATGTTGTTAACGAACTCCTTCAAAAAAGATCTTTCCGGAATGCAGCCTTGTTCTTACATCACGTCCCAATGTAGTAGATTCCATTCAAAAGCATTTCAGTATAATTGCTAGCATTGAAGGATTCAGTCAGGAAAATGCACGAGACTATATTGAAAAAAACACTTAATGATATAACCAGAAGTGACTCAGTCATGGAATATTCAAAAACAAATGAAATTCAAGAAATGTGGCGATATCCTGTGTTGATATCATTTCTCTGCCTGTTGGTCAATAAAGGAGACGTGGACTTGGAGAAGGAAAAACTTTCGCTGTATGAATTATATGAGAAACTTCATGAATGTCTTTACAACCGGTATGCAGAAAGAGAAAATGTCACTAGAAATGACAAAGAAAGAATTCTGATGTTTGAAAAGCTCGGTAAGATTGCATTTGATGGGCTTATCGGAATGAAAACAGTGTTTAGTAGAGGCTTTATAAAGGCAAAGGCAGGAAAAGAAATTCTAGAAATTGGACTGCTTACTTGTGATACAGGAGAAGTCACTGGCATTTTGGATGATGAGGTATGTGTATGGTTCCCACACAAGACAATTCAGGAATTCCTGGCAGCAAAGTATTTTACATCAAATATCAAAGAAGACGAAACCCTAAACATTTTGAGGAGGCAAGGGCCTGATTTCTTTCTGGAAAACTTGACATTCTTTGCATTTGCTCTTGATAGATGCAATAACACTAAAAGTCTTCAAAGGAAAGGGTTATGTCCACCATGGTCACTTTCCCCACAAAGGAAACTTGAAAAGTATATTTTACAGCAGGTTAACAGACAAGAGATAGCAATAAAGGGGGCCCCAATGCCAAGCAGAACATGTGATTTGATCATTACACAAATCGCCAAATGCAACAAAACAGAGTCTTTACTATTGGAGAAAGTAAGATTCGGCGAGGGATTTGACACAATAATGAAGAACACTTCTTCCATAAAATCATTGCATCTCATCCACTGTTCATTTGAAAAGTATGAGGAATCACCTGATATACGAGAGTCAAGTCTAATGAACATTAAAGTTGAGAATTCAGGTTCAGCAGAACGTTTTAAGGAACTTCTTAAAAAGGTGACAAATACATTTAATTTTCCTTCACTGACAACCTTGCAGCTCTGTAAAGTTCATTTAACTGCTGAACATGTGATATCACTCTCTGAAGGAAATTCTAAGGGTTATCTACCTGTGCTCAAAGACCTTAGACTGATTAATTGCCACCAGCTAGCAGAGAATCTAAAAGAGCTTTTTCATAAGAAAGTCGCATGGAAATCCCTGGAGAGATTAGACTGCTCATCAAGCAAATTGCATGTTACAGATCTGAAAGCACTTTCTGAAGCAAATGTTTTAATTTGCCTTCCTGTTCTCAAACACCTTGGATTGAAAGACAATAAAAGGGTAGGTGGGAATCTTCAGGAACTTTTCAATAAAGCATGGAAGTCACTTGAGATGTTAGATTGCTCAGATTGTGAATTACAAGTATCAGATCTGATATCACTTTCTGAAGCGAATGCTGCAGGCTACCTACCTGTACTCAAACACCTTAGATTGGGGAGTAACAAACAGATGGGCCAGCATCTAAATGAACTATTCCATGAAACAACCCCATGGAAGTCACTTGAGATGTTAGATTGCTCAGATTGTGATTTACAAGTATCAGATCTAATATCGCTTTCTGAAGCAAAAGCCGATGGTCACACACCTGTCCTGAACAACCCTGAATCAGGATATGATTGGAAACTAGACAATTGTGATAAGAAGTTAAGCACTTCGTGGAGAGTTGTTAATTTGAGAGGTTGGAACTTACAACCAGATAATCTCACATCACTCTCCAAAGCAAATGCCTGTGGTTTAATGAATGTTGTTGAACAACTGGGTCTCACTGACAACAGAAATATATCAGGACATCTCCATTTGCTATTCAATGAATCAGACCAGTGGAAATGTCTGGAAATGTTAGGCTGCTCAAATTGTTATTTACAAGCATCAGATCTAGAAGCACTATCAAAAGCAAATGTTAGAGGTCATCTGCCTGTACTCAAACATCTTGGATTGGGACATAATGATCTAGGGACACATATAAGTAGGATATTTGGTGAGCAAACCCCATGGCAGAAACTTGAGGAGATAGCATGTCCAAATTGCAATTTAAAAGCAGCAGATCTGATATCACTTTCTGAAGCAAATAGTGCAGGTTACTTGCCTATTCTAAACCACCTCGACCTAAAACATAATTGGGATCTAAAAGGTTATTTCCATGAGTTGTTGCATACAGAGAGCACATGGGAGTGTCTCAAAATATTGGATTGGGAGTACTTTACAAAGGCAGAAGCTGAATTCCTCTTACAAGTTTTACAAGAGGGCAAGTTCCCAAAGCTTCGAATTGTAAAGTGTAGCAAAGACGGTCATCATTATGTGTCCGAGAAGCTTGAGGGGAAGTTACAGAAGTATGTCAAATTCGAAACAAATTAGCACCCATCAGCACCATTAGAACTTGGTACAAGTTATACTCCGCATGCTAGGGATGGGTCGACTTTGATTGAACATATTATCATATTGATATAGTATTGAATGGACTAGATCATCTGTTTGCATTAGTATTCTTATTACCACTTTTACCCTCTTCCAGAAAAATCGATAAAGGACAATCCATTTTTCCGTACCGATTTCTGAATTTCAACTACATTTATATTGGTTCTGACTAGTGTTAGGAAACGGTTTGAAAATAAAAATCAATTATTAGTTAATGTTACAGATGTAACTGGTTCGATTCTTAATCAATTTTTCTCTTAATATATTTTAAACAAATAGATATTAAAGAGTCACCCCCTGTTCTGAAAAACTGTGTGAAACATGTAAAAATGTGAAGATTAATTGCCACACAAAATAACATGAGAATACTTTAATTAATGTCCACATGAAATCCTGCAGATTTTGATAGGTGAACCATATTTGTGGATCCAGTAGTTCCTGATATATCCTGATATATCAATGGAATCGATTCTCATTTACCACTGATGTCGGTGATTTTTGGTCGAATCAAATCAGTCAGACTAATGATTCTTTAGATTGTCATTGGGTGTTATATGAATACTAGTATGGCTGGGTGTGGGACACAATGATGGGCTCAATGATGCAGGCACATTTTCGGTCTTGTACGGGTGGTGATAAAAATTTTAACCAAAACAAAGTGTGGGTCTGTGGCACTAAGGGTGGGTGGTTGGGTGGAAGAGTGCTGCATACCGTATCAATATGGAACACTCTGAGTTGTTCAGGCACTGTGGTGAATCTGTACTTGGTATAATTTAGTGTTTAATCATAATTAGGTGTGGGGAGTGGTGGGTGGGTGGCAGAGTGGCCGCAGGGGTGGGGTGGGTGCTTGCTGGGGACCGATGTTGGGTATGGGAGTAGGGGGTGCATGATAGGGGGTTCTGTTGGGTAGGGTGTAGTAGCATACCATATCAATATGGAAGACTCTCAGTTGTTCAGGGACGGTGGTGAATCTGTACTTGGTACAATTTAGTGTTTTAATCATCATTAGGTGTGGGGAGTGGTGGGTGGGTGGCAGGGTGGCCCAAGGGAGGGGGATGATAGGGGGCCTCGAGCAGGGCGGGGGTTTGGGTATTGTTGGTGGTTCTGTTGGATAGGGGAGTAGCATACCGCATTAATGCTCATCTCCTATAATGAGTGTGGTGCAACATCGGTTGTTAACCATACCATGCTTGTTCTGTAATATAATTATAGTATTAAATAAATATTATACCTGGGGTGACCGCTCCCTCCTACTATGGGACCTCGCGGGTAAATTGGATCTTCTACGCTCTGTTGTCCTTCCAAGAGAACTCTTTAGAGGTGATCTGGACCCCCTTCTATTGGACCTCCCCTTCTCCTCACTTCTCTCCCTCCGACTGCAACTTCTGGATCTCCCTCTTTCATCTCTCCTGTCAAGAGACCTTTCCCTATGAAGGCTATATCGCCGCTTTCTAGATGTAGAGATCTCAATTGGGCCTTTAGACTTGCGCTCTCTTTCTTTTGATCTTCTGTCTGATGACCTCCTATTGCTTTTAGCTTCCCCAGCATTAAGCCAGTCCTCACTGCCTTCACTAGATTCAGAATATGTCCTGTATCTCCTCCTTTTATGTTTCCCTTCCGTACTGATATGTTTAATTTGCTGCTCATCTACACTCACTGCCGGGTCAAATAAGAAATTGTCACTGTCACTATCTTGGGACGATTCCAAACGACAGGATATTCTTTCGCCGACTCTACTCCTCTCTCCCTTTCTCCTTGTGTCATTTGTTCTTGACCTCGATCTGCTGTGTCTGTCATCCTCCCATCTCCTATCTCCAACGTCCCTCCGCTGTCTATTGTGTCTGTCATCGTGCCTTTCATGCCTTCTTTTCCTATTTAAAACATAGCATACTCAAGTTAATTAGTGCATTATCACAAGTTAAAAAAGTTCCAGTGGGAGAGTTTGGCTTTATCAAATTATCCTTACTCAAATGTATTAACTAAAATTTTAAATCTGAAAACATTATTGAAAATGGAAACACCTAAGAAAGCTGTGTTTCTGTGTTTCGGCTTCTAGGATGACATTTTGTGCACTACTTAGAATGAATGCTATACCTGTCTTCTATCTCCCTCCTTGAATGTGAATGATGATCCTCATATCTGTCTGAAGATCTATGTGTCATACGAGGACTTTTGTCGCGCTCTCGACTTGCTGACCTTCCATAGTCTCGACTCCCACTTGCATTAGGTTCTAAAGGTACTTCATGTATGAGTCCATATTTTCTCCTGCCATGAATCTTGGGGTTTGAACTCTCTCTGTATCTATTGTAATTTTCCTGAGGGTTATCACTATAACTATTGTGATCTCTCTCATATTTATCATGGTAGTCATGTCTTTGGCTGGACTCTGAATATTCCGAATCATAATGTATTTCGCCAAGTACTTCTATAGACTGACTAGATTCCCCAGAGTAACTCCTCTGTCTGTGGGAGTCATAATTTGATGGAATACTGTCTGGTCGGCATTGGTCCCAACCCCAGGGATCACGTGGTGGAGATTCCCTATCATTGTATGTATCCTGATAATCCAATGATAAAGAGTCTGTAGGATTAAATGCACTTTGTCCAGAGTTAGCCGCGCTATGTACAGTTTGTCTATCACGTCTTGCAACCAGTTCATCCTGGTACTCCCCTCTGGTGGAATCTGTCCTGGTAACAGTTGCCTGGAGACCTGTATCACCATGGTGATAATCTGTTACCCTGGAATCTGTTGTCGTGGTAACGGTTGTCGAGGGATCTGTTGTTTTGGAGTCCCCTTCGTCATGCCACTCCAGGTGATCCAGGAAATCCTAAAACAAACATCATGCAAAGCTGTAGAATTAGAAAATTGTACCAAAGTCTGAAAATTTGGATTGAAAAAATAATTAAAATTTTAATATTATGACTCTAAAAGTACACGGTTAGATAAAGTGTGCACTTGGTGGTAAGAAAAACTTGCTTTTTGGTTCTACCACAAAATTTTCACTCTATTTATTTGAAAGCACTGGTGTTATAAAATGCATTTTGCGCAATCCAAATTTGGTCGAAATCCCGGGTCCAAATTCAATCTGACCTACTTCGGATGTGTACATCATATGTAGGTCAAATTGAGGGTCAACCGAATAAGCCATGCACAAACTGCATTTTATCAAGCTGATGGCTTTATGACGATTCTGGAAACGGCTAAGGATGTCTAACCTGATATCCGGAGGCAGGTCCCCTCTGGTTACAAAAAGAACAGAAAGCTTCCCGTGGTTCATCCAATAATTCAACTGCTGAAATATTGAACCAGTTAGAGTGGTACAGAAATATTCATGTGCACAGATGTAACAATAAGCTCAATTTAACAGCTCAAATATTGAATTGAATTCAAACTTTTATATTGACAATAAAGGTAGCCACAGATCGACGTTCAAGGCCTCCTCGTAACAAATCAAAGACAGCCTCGACCTTGAGCCCTCAGATCGACTCATAACATACCTTCAAGGCTGCCCGTAGAGTTGGGCCAGCCTCAACTTTCGGAACAAGTCATGACACTCCTACTTAACTTGAAGCTGTTTTGAGTAGCCTTGAGCAGGTCCTGGGACCAGGTGCTCAGGTCAACCAAGGCAGGTTCACAACAATGCTATGATGTCACTTTTTGGAGGGTTGTTTTGGCCGATCTGAGCACCCTGTCAAGGCGGGTCAAGGTAGGCTTTGAGGATCACAAGGCTGGTCGAGGCTGACTTGTTACAAACCATTAGACCCATTGTATTGATCGATTGGTTCAGTTAGAGCTCTACAGAAATAAATCGTTCGTGCAGCTGTAAACATAAGTTATCACATTGAAATGTGTCCAACTGCGACAATAAATGATGAATATTGACTTGTTGAGTGTTAATAACAGGCTTACTGCAACTTGTAGATTTTTAAACCATAGCATGTTTTAATAAATGAAATAAACCTACCATTATCGGGAAGTCGTAACTGTTCAGTGTATGACTTGAATGCATCTTTGACCTGAAAATCAAAAGCTCATGTTAAAAATGTTAAATAATTAATTTGAAACAAAGATAAAAGGAACTTAGTCTCGACTATGAATAAGATATGAATAACTGGTTCGTTTTTCCGCCAATAGTAGCCAAATAGGCCTGAACAAAAATAAAAACACTTCTAGCAGTTTATTTTTTATACCACAAGACTCAGTCATATCTCCTAAAATAAATTGACCTTTTCTAATTTTTTTTATTTTACTGTCCCAAGACTCCTTAAAAAATGGCTCGAGACTAATGTGAGAACCAGTTGATGTAACGTTCGTGGACTAACTTACACTATTAATCAGACTCCTGAGCTGTATAAAACCATTTGTGAAGCCGGGTACCCTGGGATGTCTGATAGTTAGTTCTAAACCTCCTCTCTCCCCACCTCGTACAGTTATCGTCAGGTCCACTACATTGTCCAGTATATATTGTACATACGAATTCTAAAACAGAATTTAAAATAAAATAGTAGTGGTATAATGTCTTAATTAAAGCACCGAACTAAAATATTTCTCATAGTGAGCTCCAGTTCACCTCTATCTCTCTCCCCACCCTGGACAGTGATTGTGAGGTCAGCTACATTATCTAGTATGAGGGGGGGTTATAGGGGGTCCGTTTCCGGCTTTCCGTGGAAAATTTTATGGTTTTCCGGCTTTCCTTAGCTTTTATTTTCTGTTTTCCGGGTTTCTACACTTCTCTCTTTTCCGGTTTTCCGCAGAACTTGGTCCCCTTTTCCGGTTTTCCGCCACTTTTTTGGTGCTTTTCCGGCTTTCCGCCATTATATATAACGCCCCCTCTAGTATGTATTGCACATACGAGTTCTAAAACAGAATCTTTTTTTTTAACCTTAACAGGGCGACACTAAACAGAATTAAAAATGACATAGTAGTGGTATTATGTCCTAATTAAAGCACTGAACTAATATTTATGATGGTCAGTTCTAGACCTCCTCTCTCCCGGCCTCGTATAGTAATCGTCAGGTCAAATACATTATCTAGTATGTACTGCACATACGAGTTCTAAAATATGATTCAACATTTTGAAAATGGTACAAAGAATTAAATTGAAGATTTAACTGAATTTTCATTGGATATTATTGTTTTTTTTTCGAGTTTAAAACATATGTTTTTAGCCATGTAAAATGTTAGAAATTATATTAGCACTATTAAATTTGCATTCTCTTTATTTCCCATTGAGTTACTGAGTTCATCTCTACCCTAGGTTCGTGCAGAGAAAAGTTGATGTATTGTATAATAATGGTATAAATCAAGGTTATTTGCTTTTTAATATGATATGTAGCAGATTACCTGAGGTCCAAGAAGTCTCTCACAGAGATCGAATCCGCTGACCATGTCCTGTAGAAAAGCATTGTTCTCATGGAACTGTATACGCAGGTCTAGTACCAACTCCATAGCTCATCATTCATTGGACTGGAACATGAAGATTACTGTATCTGAAATCAAGAGACCAATTACTCAGACATAACGAACCCATTACCTCTGGTCCTAGAAGTTTTTCACACAGATCGAATCCACTGACCATGTCTTGTAGAAAAGCATTGTTCTCGTGAAAAGTGGCTCAGGTTGTCTGGAACCTTAATGCCTGATGTTTTGCAGCAAAGCAGGAGTATCGTTGTAATAAATAGCCCTCATGTACCCCCGGGTCCTCTGGGTACCAATGGGGTGCCCCTGGGGTGTCATCTGGGTGCAGGTTGGGTCCCCACCCATGGTCCTGGTAGAGTTGGTTTCACTTCCCCCAGTCAGTGTTTAGTTTTCCCGCCTCCGCAAAAGGTTGCGGAGGTA
>JAAUYA010236793.1_pt1 | contig 11809 bp, 11 predicted proteins | sample 7278161 | NCBI WGS metagenome assembly JAAUYA01 (sample SAMN14350120, study PRJNA611818) | marine sediment metagenome | isolation source: surface marine sediment (3m) | place: French Polynesia: Moorea | collected 2018-08
ACTTTTTTTTATCAACGGTATAATAGGCGTTTCAGCCTCTCGAACTAAGAGAATTTCTTTTAAATATGGCGATCGCCTGCTGTCTCAAAAATAAGTAGAAAGCTCGAAAAGCCGAATAAACAAAGCTTCCCCGTTGTGAATGTTAATAGCTGAAACAATGAAGCCATCGGGTATCTAGAAAACTTGTCCATCTACTGAGAGTGGAATTGACCATGAATCAACAACCTCCTATTCCCAATGCTGAAACATCACAGCGTTTGTTAAAGAATTTACGTCTTACTCGACTAGAAATGAAAGAATTTAATTTAGAACTTGAAGAAATGAGCGCACAATTAGCTCAAGAATTGTGTCAACAAAAATTAAAACAAGTCAGACTAAAATTATCCGCTTTAGATGTGAAAACTTCTGATTTATAGAAGAACGAGAGTCAATTGTTTCATTATAAGGAGGAGCACAATTGTTTTTAATTAATCCTCCATTGAATCAAAAATAAGCATAATAACAATTAGCACGGCTGTGATAAATAAACCTACCCAAAATCCAAAAAATACTCCTGCCCAAATTACATAAATGAAATGATCAATGAGGCTCGATAAAAAGGTTTGTTAATATTATTAATAGCATAAAATCTTGAAGAGCCTGTTTGGGATTTGATATAAATTTATGCGAATTTTGTTAGTTGAAGATGAACCGGATTTAGGAGGAGCAATTAAACGGACTCTAAATCAACATAACTATATTGTCGATTGGGTTTTAGATGGTGATGAAGCTTGGAATTATTTAGAAAACCCTTTTTTAGAATACAGTTTGGGAATCTTCGACTGGTTGTTACCTGGGTTGTCGGGCATTGAATTACTCCAGCGTCTTAGAAGTAAAAACAACCCCTTACCTGTACTGATGCTGACAGCAAAAGATAGTATGGAAGATAAGGTAATGGGTTTAGATGCCGGTGCGGATGATTATTTATATTTGCTGTCGAATAATTCAGATGAACCAGGTGAGTATAACTGGTATATTCAAAGAAATCCGGAACAACAACACAAGGTTAATATATCAATTACTGAATGTGTCAAGCTTCAATGTGACAACAAGCCAAAACTTGATACTCTACAGTTTAAAGTTAGATTAAAACTATTCTGTGTCTGTGTGTTGAAGCAAATGGAGAAAATTCGTGACCTAATGACGGAAAAAAGTTTTAAAGAGCATCGCGAGGGCCAATTCCCATACACGACTTTTGAGGAATTTAAATGTACTTTCGAGAGAGTTTATTCATAAGAATTGGTTAACAAAAATTGATAAAATGGGGATGTCATCTTTCAAGCCAGTGATTTGTAACTCTGGATCAATAACTTGTGGTGGCGATGATTGCAGGTCGAGGTAAGAGTTACCATAATTGACATGGGCTCGTCTTTGAGTTGAGTTATAATCGGAAGTAGGGAAACTAGTATTTCAAAATACTTATTATTTCTCTGAGCGAGTTGAGAGTTAATCGATGTCCTCAAAAGAAGGTTTTCCCACTGGTGATAGCGAACGCGAGATAGGTGAGTGGATCTACGAGACAATCGCCGCAGAAATTGTTATCGAAAACTCCGGCTGGGCATTTGAGCAAACCCAGCGGGTAGCCGAAAAGCTTAATCAAGCAAGAGAGGGGCGCGACGCCATAAAACCCGTAGTGATTTGGATTCCGCAGGTCACCGCCTTTATAACTCCGGGAAACTACCTATACATTTCGCGGGAATTACTTCAGCGCCTTCAAAGTGATGACGCTGTGGCTTTCGTCTTTGCCCATGAAATGGCTCATTATGATTTAGGTCACGTCCAAGTCTATACTCCCCAACTCTCTACTTTAAGGTACTTGCCAGGGGGGCGAGTGTTGGCTTTATTCCTTGGCACAGCTAAATTGATGTTTCCTAACCCAGACAGAGAGCGTCAAGCTGATGAGTATGGACTAGATCTTTGCTTAGCTGCTGGTTACGAAGGAAAGCAGTGTCTGGAATTGTTTGATGTACTAGAAACTCATTACTTAGATCATGGTGCCTTAGAAGGAGTTTTCGGACCGGAAGAAACTGAAGAAAATTTAGAGCATTTACTAGAGGGAGCGAGACAATAGTTAGGAGTCTAGCTCTGTCAATAGTGCTTTTAGCTGGTCTGACGGCTATGTTTAGGTCTTTAGTGATTATTCCGGCAGGAACCGCAGGAGCAGTAGAAATTTTTGGTCAAGTTTCCGAAAAACCTCTGAAGCCAGGGGTTCATGCGATCAATCCTTTCGGTAAAGTCGTTAAATTTTCTACTCGCTTGAAGGATATCAAAGAAACCATTAATGCTACATCCAAAGAAGGATTAACTCTTGACCTGGACGTGAGTCTGCAGTACAAAATTGAACCACAAAAGATAGGGGAAATCTATCAAAATATTGGCTTAGATGAAAAAACTATTGTTATCTCTCGATTCCGCTCCCTCAGCCGCCAAATCGCTGCTCGCTATGAAGCCAGAGCAATTTATGGAGAAAAACGACAGGAAATTGCCCAACTTTTGCGTCAGCAACTGAGTGAAAACTTGAGACCTCTTGGTTTCATTGTCGAGGAGACTTTATTGAGGAAAGTCGTCTTGCCCGCAAAAATTAGAGAAGCCATTCAAGCAAAGTTAGCAGCGGAACAAGAAAGCCAAAAGTTAGACTTCGAAATAGAGAAAGCTCGAAAACAGGCAGAAAAGAACAAGATTGAAGCTCGAGGCAAAGCAGAAGCTCAACGATTACTATCTCAAGGGCTGACTGAGGAGGTTTTAAGGTTAAAAGCGATCGAAGCTACTCAAAATCTAGCTCAATCTAACAACGCTAAAGTGATTATCATTGGAGGGGGTCAAGATAAATTACCTTTAATTCTGCAAGGGCAATAAGTTTCAAGTGAATGCAGAATGCAGAATGCAGAATGCAGAATTCTGCATTAATGCCTAACTCCCTATAGACAGCTCTCAGAGCATTAAGAGACCAATTGTCTAATATCGATAATTGAGATTCAAGGATCTAGGCTATTTTTTATTGCATTAATAAGATCAATAGATTTACGCCTAATTGAGTTAATGTTTCCGAAACTAATTTAACTTGATCGTGACTTAAACCAGGATACATGGTGGCGATGCCTCCTGCACCAGTGCATTGTTGAGAATCTGCTCGATGCGATCGCATTCTTAAATGGTAAAACCCGAGTACTAAGTTATGCCGGAAAAAAACGATGAATAGTAGCAGTAAAACCTGGCAGTAAAGGAGACTCGAGCGCATCATTTTCCCATAAAGTTAAGGTTAAGATTAATCTAGCTTTTTCTCGACGATAGACTTGTACTTGTTTCAAAAAGCGATCGACAATCCAATATTCTTGTACCCCTTGCTGAGAATAAAGTTTTAATTTTGCTTCCTTATCTCTCCTTTGATTATTGACACCAGCAGAAAGAACTTCGATCACTAATTCAGGTACACCGGTAAGATGCCCGGCTTCATCTTCAATCATCTTTAATCTTTCGTGACTTACCCAAACCACATCAGGGATAACATTATCTTCTTCTGACAAAATAATTCCTGGAGAAATAATTGTTGCTCCTAAACCAGTTGATTCTGACCATAAATCTAACTGAGAAGCGATTTTAACACAAATTTGTTGATGTCTTCTATGGGGCGTTCGAGTCACAAATAATTCTCCCTGAATAATTTCATAAACTTTACCTTCTGACTGGGGTAATACTTCTAAATCATGGATTGTCCAAGTTACTTGTTCAACAATTTGAGTCATGTTAGGAATAAATAATGTTTTTTCCAATTTAATTTTAATTGAAATCTCCTACGGTCTATTTTAAAATCCCCTAAAACCTTGATTTTTCCTACGAAGAAATGGGGAGTTGACCATTCGTCACCAGTTAAGATAGCAAACAGAATGTCAAGTATTGTTACGAGGGAGATGGCAACACTTCGTTAATCTTACTCCCGTATTCTCCTCAATCTCTTGTCTTGGATGCTAGTTTACTTCAAAGCCAAGCAGATAATCTTTATCAGGCAGCAGAAAACTTGGGAATAGTTATTGCCGAACAGGAGGAATAAGTTAATGAACGATCTTAAAGCACAAATCGAGATTGAATCAAGCCGGGCAGCACAACTAAGTAAAGAAGCAATGAGAGCTTTTGCAGTAAGGAATTTGGCTCAAGGAAAAGCTTTGATGAAACAAGCGGTTGATGCGGGCAGAAACTGTCAAGATTTGATTCAAGAATATAATCAAACCCTATCCCCTCCATCAAGGTTGAGTTAAGAAAAAGTGCGATAAATTGCCAAGATGCCTGAATGAAGGGGATTAGATTGGTGAAGTTCCTCAAAATCGTCACAGTTATAAGTCAGCAGGAGGCTACTGCTTGCCCTAGCAAAATCGAGAACTATCGGATCTGTTTGACCCATCAGCCCAGCTTCTTTACAGTTTGCTTTTATAAATGGGGATGCCATCATTGGAGCCAGTGGTTTGTAGCTCTGAATCAACAACTGGTGATGGCGATGCCTGCTGCACCAGTGTGTTGTTGAGAATCTCTTCGATGCGATCGCAGCTAATAAACTCCATCTGTTGGCGCACATCCTCAGGGACATCCACCAAATCCTTCTCATTTTGACGCGGCAGGAGCACGCGCTTAATCCCAGCTCGATGGGCAGCCAATACTTTCTCCCGTAGTCCACCAATAGGTAAGACATCCCCACTGAGATTGATTTCCCCAGTCATGGCTGTATCAGTTCGTACTAGCTGGCGTGTTAACAGAGAAGTGATAGCCGTAAGCATAGTCACCCCAGCAGATGGTCCATCTTTGGGAATAGCGCCTGAGGGGACATGGATATGTAAACCATTGTCTTTAAACATACCTAGATCGATCCCCAAAGCCTCTGCGTGGGACCAAACATAGGAACGGGCAATCCTACCTGATTCCTCCATTACATCTCCCAATTGACCAGTCAGAGTCAGTTCTTTGCCTTGAGGTAATAGCACTGCCTCTACAAACAGAACTTCCCCTCCTGCGAGCGTCCAAGCCAATCCGGTGGCAACTCCCGGCTGGTCAGTCTTGCGTCGTTCATCTCGCAGAAACTGTTTTGGCCCCAGCATATCTTCTAGTTGTTCGGGATGAACAGTTACTGGGGTGGTATCACCACTGGCAAATTGGACTGCTACTTTGCGACACAGGGAACCGAGTTGTTGCTCCAGTCGGCGGACACCTGCTTCACGGGTGTAGGATTCAATCACTTGCCGCAGGGTTTCCTCTGGTAACTTCATCGCATCAGCAGGCAAGCCCGCTTTTTCCAACTGACGCGGCAGGAGATATTTTTGGGCGATCGCCAGTTTTTCTCGTCCGGAATAGCCCGACAGCTCAATCACTTCCAAACGATCTAACAGTGGTGCTGGTACTTTGGTCAGATCGTTGGCTGTACCGATGAAGATGATCTGGGAGAGATTAAAATCTAGATCTAGGTAGAGGTCGCGGAAGCAATAGTTTTGCTGGGGATCGAGGATTTCTAGCAACACCGAAGCCGGATCGCCCCGATAGTCCATCCCGATCTTATCCAACTCATCCAGCATAATTACGGGATTCTTCACTCCAGCTCGATGGAGTGCCTGGATAATTCGTCCGGGCATAGCACCAATATAGGTACGGCGATGTCCGCGCAATTCTGCTTCATCTCGCAAGCCACCCAAACTAATATGCTCAAAGGGACGGGCTAAAGCCCGAGCAATGGAACGTCCCAGACTGGTTTTTCCTACTCCTGGGGGACCGACAAAGCAGATCACCGTACCGACGGTATACCGCTCAGCTTCAATCTCAGGCGACTCATCCTCTGGAGCTTGAGTACGAGCAAGCCGCTTTAGCTTAAAAGTAGCCAGATGCTCGATAATGCGCTCTTTAACTTTCTCCAAACCGTAATGATCGGCATCTAACACCTCCCTAGAGTTTTGCAGATCGAGGTTATCTTCTACCCTTTTTTCCCAAGGCATTTCTAGCAACCAGTCGAGATAGGTGCGAATAACGCCGCCTTCTGCCGAACTACTGCCAATGCGTTCTAGCCTTGCCAATTCTCGTTTTACTTGCTTCTCCACAGGCTCCGGTAAAGTCGCCTCACTCACCCTCATCCGTAGGTCTTCAATTTCTTTCTTATCGGGATCGGCGCCTCCTAGTTCTTCCTGAATTTTCTTCATTTGCTGTCTGAGGAAAAACTCTCGTTGTTGCTGGTCAATTTCCTTCTTCGTTTCTCCCAAAATTTGGGTGCGCAGGCGTTGAACTTCAACTTCTTTCTGCAAGTTTTCTAAAACCTGACGTAAAAGCTTTTCTAGGTTGTCTTGTTCCAAAACTGATTGAGTCTTGGGTATATCTTGCTGGAGCAAGGTGACTGTTTGATAGGCTAGTTCAGCCGGATCGTTACTCTGCAAAAGAATTGCCAGCAGTTCTTCTGAAAAATGGGGATTCATAGACGCAGCGTCGCGCCAGAGAGATTTGATGGCATCTGTAAGAGCTTGCAGCTTGTCTGGTGGCGTCCCATCAGCAATTGCTGCCTCTACAGTTAGCTGAGGCCAAAGTGCGAACTCCACTTCATAGGTAGATTCGGATAAGAGGAGACGTTTAATGTGAACTCGCTCAAGTCCCTTGACCAAAAGCTGAATCGGACCAACAGGAAGTCGTAGCATGCGCTGTACTACTGCCAAGGTTGCTACAGGATATAAATCACCCAAACTCTCAACTTCGGCATGGTTATCTTCATCTAACCTTTCTCTTGCTTCTGGGCGGATTGTCGCAATCACAACCTCTTTCTCTGGAGTTTCCATACTTGCTTCAGCAGCAGCTACAGAGCGAGGCTTGCCAGCTACTACAGGCAAAGTGATTCCTGGCAACAGTACCATGTCGCGCAGAGGTAGTAGTAATCCCTTAACAGTGGTTTCTGATTTTTTGCGGGGATAAGGTAACCAGCTCATTAACATAATCTCGCCCATTTACTTTCTCTATGGCGATGGGAATTTCGCTTTCTGCATTTTTAGAAAACTATTAGCATAAACAGAAATTCTTTTCGCTATTACACTAATCTTATCACAATTAGGCTAATGCTTTTGGGAGTTAAACCGTATCTCCCACTGTTGGATTTCCTAACTGATTTTCTATCTCCAGTGCATAAAAAGGGCTACTATAATCAGGAGGATTATTAATCTTCATGTTTCTGCCCAAGATTAGACAACAACTACTTAAGTATTGCCCATATTATTGCCAATGAGGTATTACTTAAGGAAGAAAAAAGTTATGCTTCAACTACTCATATGCCTCTTAAGAAAAAAGATTCCTCAAAATTTGCTCAGCCCAATTTATTGTTAGCTTTATTTCAATGGTGGTTTAATAACCTTTGGGTTGCCAGAGGAGTTGCTCTAATTACACTCTTAAATTTAGGATTTGTCTTTTTCGATTTAACCTATATCCCCCTGCGAGATTTGTGGTTAAATGGCAAAGTAACTGTGGGAAAATTTAAAGTTGGTCCCTACGCTTCTGAAGGTCTCACTTTTCGGATTTTACCACCATTAGTAAGTCACTTTATTACTCGTTATGATTTAGTTAAAAGTATAGTACCATATCGAGATACGGACAAATATCTCCAAGAGGTAGATCGACTAGAGCAAAGTATTAATAATTATGGCTTAGACTCTCCCAAGACTGAGAAAATTTTAGCTGATTTGCGTCTGCGTAGCCTAGATATGATCGATCAAAATCCTTTTCAGTTAGCCAATAAAACTGGTACTTTAGAGAGAATTAAAAACTTAATGCGGGAACATATGAATCAATACATATACAACCCAAAAGATTCTGCTAAAGTTGCTTTTCAAAAATTTTGGAGTGTCGAACATTTACAAGGTAGAACTACCGAAGAAATTAATTTTTTCAACACAGAAATTAGTCCTTTAATCAATACTAATTATTTTCGTCCTGTTGATGAAACTGGAGATTTTGTCGATTATTTCGGACTAATTGACTTTCCTTTTTTTGTGATTATAGCTATAGATTTTTTAGGGCGGAGTTTATATATCAGTTTGCGCTATACGGGGGTTAACTGGTTGGATGGTATGCTATGGCGCTGGTACGATCTGATCTTCTTTCTGCCTAAATTCCGTTGGCTGCGATTCATTCCGGTTACTATTCGTTTAGATCAAACAAAATTAATCGATCTCAAAGCAATTAAAAAACAAGCAAGTCAGGGTTTTGTTGCTAGTATTGCTGGTGATATAACCGAAGTTGTGTTCTTAAGAGTCATCAATCAAGTTCAAGAGTCAATTCAAGAAGGAGAAATTGGCGAAATAATCTCTTCTGGAGATGATAGTCAAGGTTATATCGATCTCAATGAGACCAATGAAGTTGCTGAAATTACTAAATTAGTGATTCAGTTAACTGGTTATCAAGTATTACCTGAAATTAGACCAGATGTGGAAGCTCTATTAGAATATGCCATTGCTAAAGCGATTATTGAAACGGGGGCTTACCAAAGCATTAAGCAGTTACCATCAATGTCAGAATTTCCTCAAAACATTAGTAGTCGAATCGCATCTCAATTATATCAACTGGTTTTAGATACTATTGATAATTTATTAAAAGAAGATCCAGTTTTTGAGCAATATTTACAAAAAATTGTCGATAAATTTACCCAAACAATTACTTCCAAAATAGCTGCCAAACAAAGTGTGGAAAGAATTGAAGAGTTATTAAATGATTTTCTGGAAGAATTTAAAGTTAACTATGTTCAAAAACTATCACAGGAAGATGTAGAAGAACTGCTCGAGCAAACTAGGGCTTTACGTCAAGCTAGTGGTAGATTGCGGAAATAATAGTTTCTTTTGCTTTAATTAAGGAGTGTTAAGAGGATGAAGCTATCATCAAGAATGAATGCGGTACAATCACCGATTGTTGCAGTTATTGGCCAATTAATTCAAGATTATCCTGGAACAATTTCTTTAGGACAAGGAGTGGTTTTTTATCCACCTCCTTCAGAGGCGATCGCTTCTCTAAATCAATTTTGGCAAAATAATGATAATCATCAGTATAAATCCGTCACGGGAATTACTCCTTTACGATCGCTAATTCGCCAGAAATTGGCTCAAGAAAATGGCATTGAAGTTAACGAAAATAACTCTATTGTGGTGACGGCTGGTAGTAATATGGGCTTTATCAACGCTATTTTGGCTATTACTGCTGCTGAGGATGAAATTATTCTGCAAACTCCTTATTATTTCAATCACGAAATGGCTATTACGATGGCTAATTGTCGCCCTATTCTGGTTTCTACCGATCAAAATTATCAACTTCGTCCAGAGGCGATCGCTAAAGCTATTACCCCTAAAACTAAAGCAATAGTAACAATTTCTCCTAATAACCCTACTGGTGTCGTCTATGCTCATGCCAATTTAGAGAAAATTAATCAAATCTGTCGCGAACATGACATTTATCATATTAGTGATGAAGCTTATGAATACTTTACTTATAATGGTGTAAAGCACTTTTCACCTGCATCATTACCTAATAGTAGTAATCATACAATTTCCTTGTTTAGTCTATCTAAAGCTTACGGTTTTGCTAGTTGGCGTATAGGCTATATGATTATTCCTCAAGAGCTATTAATGGCCGTTAAAAAAGTACAAGATACAATCTTAATTTGTCCTCCTGTAGTTTCTCAATATGCTGCTTGGGGTGCTTTAAAAGAAGGAATTAGTTACTGTCAGAAATATCTTCCCCAGATAATTAAAGTGCGAGAAATGATGCTGAAATCACTAGAAAAAATTGCAGACATATGTATCATTGCCCCTACAGATGGTGCTTTTTATTTTTTTCTCAAAATTAATACTGAGATGAAAGCTTTTGAGCTAGCTAAAAAATTAATTGAAGAATATCGAGTTGCCGTGATTCCTGGTGAAACTTTTGGGATGAACCAAGGATGCTATTTACGAGTAGCTTATGGCGCATTATCACCCGAAACCGCAGCCGAAGGAATTGAAAGACTAGTGGTCGGATTAAGAAAAATTATCCTTTGAGCCCAAATCCTTATCATAATCCCTCTTTTAACTTTCCCGCTCAGAAGATTGTTTCAGCAAGCCCTACTTAGTTGGTTTTTTATTACTGCCGCGAGATTTCTTCTTAGTAGTTGAACTAGATTTTTGAGGAGGATCTGGGTGAAAAATAGGTACAGTAAAATGAAACTCACTCCCTTGATTTTTACCCGAAGATTCTGCCCAAATTTTTCCACCCCAATTAGTAACAATCTGACGACATATTGCTAAACCTAGCCCTGTACCTCCAGTGGAACGACGCAGTGCTCCTTCTTCTTGATAAAAGCGATCGAAGACTTGATCGAGACGATCGGGTTCGATTCCTCGTCCGTTATCGGATATAGTCACCTCTAAACTGTGGGGACTGTTATTGGTAACAGTAATCGTAATTTCTCCGTCAACATTAGTAAATTTACAAGCGTTATCTAATAGCTTAGTTAATACTTCTACTAACCATTCTCCATCGACTTGTACTAAAGGCAGAGCCTCAGAGACAAAATTATTAATTTGGGGAGGTTGATTTTCCCATTGACGAGAGCGCACATGAGACAGCCCTAATTCTACACATTCTAGTAAAGAAAGTGGCTCAGGATTCCATTCTACTCGACCACTTTCGAGTTGAGACAAGGTCAGAAAATCTTGCACCAATTTCCGTAGTCTTTCTGCGTCTTGAAGTGCAGTATTGAGCATTACTTGACGCAATTCAGGGGACATATCTGGTTCATGAGCTAAACTTTCTAAGCAGATCTGAATGGTAGAAAGAGGAGTGCGTAGTTCATGTCCGGTAATGGCAACTAAATTGGAACGGGTGCGATCTAGTGCTTCTAGTTGCTCGTTAAGCTCCTCTAAATTAGCATAAGCTTCTGCTTGAATCAAAGCTACTCCAACTTGGGTGGCGATCGCATTTACTAAACCAATATCTTCAGGTTTCCAAACTGTAGGCACCGGACCACAATGATGTAATTCCATCATCCCCAATAATTTGCCTTGATAGAGAATGGGTACTAATAACCAAGAGAAAATCGAACAGCTGTTGACTAATTTTTGTAAAGAAACAGATTCTCCTTCTTGAATGCGAGGATCGATCTTCACATCATCAATACTGAGAGATTCTCGTAATTCGACTATTTCTTGAAATAGAGGATTATTTTTCAGCGGCCAATTTTGACCTTTAATGGAAGTAATATCCTGATTAATAAATTCGTGTTCAATAGTAGCAGCTAAGTCAGTTTCTTGGCAGCGATAGACTAAACAACGACAGACTCCTAACCCTTCCCCCAATTTATCCACTGCTACTTGGAGAATTTCCTCAGGATCGAGAGAACGCCTGATGGCATCTGTAACTGAGTTGAGCAACCTTTCTTTTTCTTCCTTACTACTGAGAAAACGATTGGCTTTAATTAACTTATATTGACCTGCTTGAAGATAATTAACTAACCGTTGTACGAAAGGCTCAGGATTAATATGAGGAGATTCAGTGGTCATAGCATCTAATTGGCGTTTTGGCTTCTGTTTAGGTGCCGTGCAATATAATTTCCGAGCTTGATTAATTTTCGCTTTTAACTCAGGTCGATAAGTTAAAATGCGCTCAAGCATGATTTCGGCTGCTTTTTGAGTCACATCACGCTCAAAAGTCCAAATCCCTTCAAAACGGCGGTTGTTATCCATCGCCTTTCCTGTGGGTGGTGTTTTGGCACTGATAGTTTTTTCCCGACAAATCAAGCAAC
>JAAUYA010234927.1_pt1 | contig 11791 bp, 11 predicted proteins | sample 7278161 | NCBI WGS metagenome assembly JAAUYA01 (sample SAMN14350120, study PRJNA611818) | marine sediment metagenome | isolation source: surface marine sediment (3m) | place: French Polynesia: Moorea | collected 2018-08
GAGGGATTGTAAGTTGCTCAGTTGGCCCAATTCCCCTGGTAAACTACTCAGTTGATTGTCGCTGAGAGAGAGGGTTTGTAAGTTGCTCAGTTGACCCAATTCTCCTGGTACACTACTCAGTTGATTGTCCCTGAGGTAGAGGGATTGTAAGTTGCTCAGTTGGCCCAATTCCCCTGGTAAACTACTCAGTCGATTGCGGCTGAGGGAGAGGGATTGTAAGTTGCTCAGTTGGCCCAATTCCCCTGGTAAACTACTCAGTTGATTTTCCCTGAGGTTGAGGGTTTGTAAGTTGCTCAGTTGGCCCAATTCCCCTGGTAAACTACTCAGTTGATTTTCCCTGAGGTTGAGGGATTGTAAGTTGCTCAGTTGGCCCAATTCCCCTGGTAAACTACTCAGTTGATTGCCGACTATCTGAAGTTCTTCAAGTTGATTGAGCAATCCTATTTCCTTGGGTAAGTAGCTCAACTTGTTGCCGATAGTACCGATGATACGTCCATCTTCGTCATACTCATATTTGCCGAGAATAAGCTTTTTGAGTTGAGTCAGCTTACCAATCTCAGGCGGTAAAGTGGTCAACTCGTTACCAGAAAGGTCTAATACTATGGCTCCCTCCGTTGCTGCTTGTGCAATTACCTCTAGCAATTCTTCTTCGCTCATCAGCCAGTATTGAGATTATAGATTACAGTTATCTTATTATTTTAATCTCGATCTCGACTTTAGGTATCAAGAAGTACAGTTATAGCAAAAGTCAAAACTCAAAAGTCAAAAGTCAAAAATAAGATTCTTACCAATACTGCTCGGTTAAGCCTTGAAATCAATTTCAGGCTTAAAGCTAAAACCCTTTAAAACGGGTTAAAAGTTATACATAGTCATCTTTAGATGACTTTAGCTGTTAGCCCGAAATGCGCGTTCCGGGCGGGAGGAATTTTCTTAACTGCTCGGGTAAGAAAATACAATGTGTTTTTTGAGGTAAAGCAGAGAGTGTTCAAGGGATTGTTGATTGCCGATTGTAGATTGTAGATTGACAACTGAAGTTTTAATTCTTAATTCTGCATGTCTTGATTCTGCATTCTGCATTCCGCATTTCCCTCGCCATAATATTTTTGACCCTAACCGAGCAGGATTGAAATCCTTGGTGCGTTACGCGCTTCGCGCTAACGACACCCTACAGTTCTATAGATTATTAAATCCTCATTCCTAATCATTTCTCCTTTATCTTTAAAGCCATATTCTTGATGATGACGGAGAAAATTAACTCTCTGCCTGCCCGCAGCTTGATAGTCCAGCATCAGAGTTAAGATTTGCTCCCTGGTTTTGGCTTGGACTTCTGAGTAACTCTCTTTTTTCAAGTTAGGAGAGTGCGATCGCTTTACCACATTATTCAAACCTTTATAGTTTGCCATAATTTACTGTTGCGAAAATTTCCTCAAAAAACCTTTATTCGCTCAATCCAAACTACTCCAGCGGTAGGGAGCGATCGCCCTAAGCAACGGCAAAATCTGTGTATTGCAGCTGTAGGGGCGCAAGGCTTGCCATTGGTGTCAACTTAACGGTGAAACCATTGACCCGCCTTGCAATAAATTGACAAGGCTAATAGAAAACGTTATCTAAAGATAACTGATATTTATGGTAAATCTTCTAGTTCAATTCATTGAACGTAATTTATTAGCCCCGAAATTGATTTCGGGGTGGGCTTTATACCTTACCAGTCAACTATTTATAGCTTAAGTTGACACCAGTGAAGGCTTGCACCCAAAAATGGCGTAGCAATTTTTTTTGAAACTGTTATAACGCACCCTACCTAATACAACATTTTAGGCGTGTCAGTCCACTAAAATGCTCCTATAATAGAGCTTTCAGCTTAAGTCAGTGCCATTCAGCTTCATGGAGAAGTATTAATCAACTACTCCAGTGAGAGGAGAACTAGCACTAGCATAACTTTTTACCGGTATTCTTCCTGCTATATAAGCCAATCTCCCCGCTTCAGCCGCTAAACCCATCGCCCGCGCCATCTGGGGAGGATTTTTAGCTAAGGCGATCGCACTATTGACCAACAGAGCATCGGCACCCAATTCCATGCCATAAGCTGCTTCACTGGGACTACCGATTCCCGCATCAATTACTACCGGTACTTTAGCCTCCTCAATAATAATCTTAATATTGGCTTCGTTTCTAATCCCTTGTCCTGAACCGATAGGCGAGCCCAAAGGCATGACAGTAGCACATCCTACCTCTTCCAGGCGTTTGGCCAACAAGGGATCGGCATTAATATAGGGTAAGACGGCAAAATCTTCTTTAACTAACTGTTCGGCTGCCTGTAAAGTGCCGATGGGATCTGGTAATAAATACTTGGCATCGGGGATAACCTCTAATTTGACGAAATTGTTATCTTCTTGCCCCAATAATTTAGCCATTTCCCGCCCTAACCGCGCTACCCTGATCGCTTCTTCGGCAGTTTTACAACCGGCAGTATTGGGTAGCATCCAAATTTTACCCCAATCTAAAGCTTCTGCTAGCCCTTCATGTCCAGGAGCTTTGGTTTGTACCCTTCTCACCGCAACTGTAACTATTTCGCAACCACTAGCAATTACACTTTGCTGCATGGCTTCGATACTGGGATATTTTCCTGTACCAGTCATCAAGCGGGAGTTAAATTTACGTCCGGCAATGATTAATTGCTCCTGAGCATTACTGGTAGCATCAGGCAGTAATTGTTGACCGTTACCATTAGAAATAGGGGTGGAATAACTCATGAGTACCTTTGGGGTAGTTGATTTTTGCTGAAAACGCTCTGCACGAAAATGGTCTAGGAGAGGAGCTGATTTTTGCTCCATAACTAAATTAGCAATCAAAGCAGCAGTAACTGGTGCGAGTAAAATCCCGTTGCGGTAATGACCAGTAGCTAAGATAAGATTATCACAACTGCTCGGACCTAAAATCGGCAATTGATCGGGGGTACCAGGGCGATATCCGTACCACATCTCTTCTATCTGCCAATTTTCTGATTCTGGATAGAGGCGTATTGCTCTTTGTAGTAAGGTGTTAATCCCTTTAGCTGTATTATGAGGAGTCCAACCTACTTCTTCTACCGTTGCCCCCACAATCAGCCTGCCGTCTTGCTTGGGTACAAGGTAAGTACTAGGACCAAATATTACTCTTTCGATGGGATAGGCTGAAGGAGCTTGTTGAGGCATTCTTAGAGCTAACATTTGTCCTTTGATTGGACGTACAGGAAGCGGTAATAATTTGTGTGACCATGCGCCACCGGCAAGGATATAGGTTTGGGCTTCAAAAATACCTGTTTTGGTGAGTATATTCTTCACTTTGCCCTGTTGTTGGCTGATGGCGATCGCCTCTACTCCCTCACGAATGTCGATAGATAGTGATTCTGCTGCTTTAACTAAGGTTCGGGCTAGTTTACGGCTATCTACTTGAGCCTCTTCAGGATACCACCATCCCCCAACTACATCCTCACTTAAACCAGGTTGATAGAGTTGGATAGCTGCTCGATCTAACCAAACATCGCAGGAATCGGTGGGATTATTTGTAGAAGAAGGTTGTTCATAAACTGGGGCGAGAATGCCAGAGGGTAAGTAACCAGTATCTTCTCCGGTTAAATGTTCTAATTTGCTAATCCATTCTGGATAGAGGTAAAGAGACTGGAGAGCTAAATCTAACATCGCCCCTGGTGGTAATTGTTCGGCTTTAGGGGCAAGCATTCCTGCGGCGGCATGAGTAGCGGCTTGCTGAAAATTGCGGCTTAAAACGGTTACCGATGCACCTCTTAATTTTAAGTCAATGGCGATCGCCAATCCCATGATGCCGCCGCCGATAATTAAAATTTCACTATTGTTATTCATATCTTTGGTGTTTTTAGATAGTATTTTAGGGAAGATATTTTTGGACCACATTCAAGCCACTCAAGCCGACGAAAAGAAAGCCAAAAAAGAGGGCTATGTTAGTTTTAACATGAAGCGATCGCGCCCAAGGACGCTGGGGGTGAATTTGAGTTGAACTCCAGGCTGATAATAAGACCATGACGACTACAATTAAACCTGCGGCTAAATGGGGGGAGTGTCCTAAGCTCCCGTAATGACCTATTGTACCAATTAAACCGATCGAGAGTAACAATAATACTAACAATACCATCACTGTGCCGACGATATAGTGGGCGGGGCGTAACCAACGAGGACGGGGTAATTTGGCTTTACGTCGGCTAGACATCCAGATGCCGGAGATAGCTAGGAGACTATAAGCAAAAATCGATAGCCCCATTGACCAAGCAGCAATTTTCCATAACCACAGAAAAGAGGGAAGATTCATTATCTTAATTATCAATATATTAATTATCAATTATCGCTTTTTGGCAACCAACAATCAACTGGAAGGTATGGGAAAGGCGATCGCCATTTGTGGAAGAAGATATAGCATTTAATCCAGTTAATGTAGCTTTTTTCCAGCTTGTAAGAATAATGCCTCAGATGAATGACATCTCTGACTTGTTCTAGCAGTTTTTTGGGGTGTTTTTCCATAAAACGATATCCAGAATATTTCTTGATAGTATGACTATTTAGGATAATATCTAGAAACTTTTTAGATATCATCCTCTATTGGGTGAATATAGGGAAGATTTTGGCTTTTGGTCCCATAAGGGTTGACTGGAAGGAAAGTTTAAGTCTAATATATAGTTAGGCAATATTAAAACCTCGCCAATATAATTAGCGAAACGGTCCTGCCCAGATATATGCTGTCGCTGAGTATAAAGGAGTCTGCTAAGGCATTTCATTTACATCGATAGCGTATACTCATTCTTTGTTTTCCTCGCCAAAGATAAGTTTCGAAGTTTTGCCATTACTTGATTTGGCAGAGTTGATTAAATGAGAATATAGATGATGATTAAGGGCTCCATATTAAGAGGATGTTTGAAAAGTATAATCAACCACTCTTTTGCAGCATTTCGGTACGGAAGTAAATGGCTAAAAAGCTGATTGTCTCGTTTGCTGAATTCGGTGAAAGGTAGCCTTTCTGACTTTTAAACTTCAAAGTTGATCACTGAGGAGATAATTGAGTTTCTATTAACTCCAAGGAAACTGTTTAAATGCATATAGATCTTAACCTGGGCTTTTGTTTTTTAATCCTGCTTTATATCCTCTTTTTTCTAGTTGCCTCCGAGGATTGGCAGACTTTCTTGCTAGGCATGCTCTTGATTCCTCCAATGTTCTCCGAGAGATGGTGGGCTTTTCTCCTGGCGATTCCCGCATATATTTTTCTAGCTATCTCTGACTGGAAAGGCTTTCTACAGGTGTTAGGAGGAATGTTTATCTTGGCTCTCTATATACTTCCATTAGCCTTCAGCTACGAAGAATGGAGACGGGTAGCTAAAATCATCATCCCAGATCAATCTGGTTGGGCAGACACTTTATATATTGTTTTTATAACGTTTTTTGTATTACTTATTATAGTTCCGCTTTTCAAAAGTCTAAGGGAGCGATGGGTAGTTACAGTTCAGCGAAACCGAGATCGCAAAGCAAAGAAGATCCTACTGGCAATTACGTCACGACCCAAGAACGAGTCATTTCCAGAGCAGCTCCGAGACTCTTATTGCCTTTATCTGCGTCCATTCGACTCAACAAAGCGTCTGAAGATTGTTGTCAAGGCATGGAGACAGAAGCGCAGCATGTTAGACCCAGATGGTTTTGCCTTCTCCACATACATAAAGGGTTTTGGAGAAACGTTCATCTATCGACGATATGCGATTTGGGGTGACGTGGAGACGCTTCTTGCTCAACAGCTAGAGTCTTTTAAGGTACCACTCATGGCGCTAGGAAATCCAGGCGAGCAAATAGGTGCTGGAAGGATGGACACAGCTGAAGAGACCTGGAAAAAAGATGTACAAGAACTTGCTGCTGGAGCAAGAGCACTTTTTGTATTACCATCGACTGCTGCCGGAACTACTTGGGAGATCAATTATATCTTTGGACATCCCGAGCTATTGACAAAAACTTTCTTTCTTGTTCCCCCTGATGACAAACTCCTAGGAGAGCCGACATCAATGGCTGGCATGTTTGAACCCGGAACCGAACCCGCACCAACAGCGTTCAGCCGTTATAACGATACACAACAAGAGTCGAAGCAATTTAGCTCTTCGTATGATAAAACCTTGAATGCACTGCGGGATTTTGGGATCAAGCTGCCAAGAATTCCGCCTGAAGGGGCAATCTTGACAATTGATGAAGATCGCGTTGCCTGCTTCGTTAGTCAGCTCGTTCGATATGAGCCAGGTTGGTTTATGCTACCTTGGAGACTTGACACCGTGAAAGCAAAGCTGTTAATCCCCTCTTTGTCAGGCTAGGAAATCCCAAATCGCGGATCACTGGGCAAAGTGAGTATAAAGCTCAAGATTAATTCTGACTTAAATAAGGTATTAAAAACATGAATACATTGAAAGGTTAATTTCTTGAATACTGAGCAAGAGCTTCTGAAAAAATCTGAAAAAGAGTATGGAGATAATTATAGATCTCACTATCTTGAGATCTATAGGTTATATGTTGAAATAGCAGATAAAATAAGTGCGATCGCCGCTCTTGCAGTTTGAGTTGAGCCACTGCAAAAACAGACATTTCCCAGACTATTGGTTGAGCTAGAGTGGAAGAGATGCGCGCTAGCGGAGCCAGATCACTGTGCGATCGCTTATGGAATTTGAGATAACGCTTCCCTTATTAAACAGTAACAGTAACCTGCCGCTCGGATAAATAAGCTAAAACAATTCTTTCCTCTGGAATTCCTCTAGCTATTAAATCTTTAGTAATACCAGACTCCATGCCATCATACTCTATCCAAATTTTTCCATCATAGAGAGTTATATAAATTAAATTCCCTCTAATTCGTCGTCCTCTATCCCAACCGACTTGCATTAGCGCATAACGTCCCTGATGGTCATCAAACACCGTATCCAGTCGAATATTTCCATGAGAAGGACGCAATTGTGCATAGAGCCTCATTACTTGCTTGACGATTTTCTGGTCGTGCGCGGTGGTATCCATTGTTTCACCTCTACTTTTTCCACATCTACAATCATTAGTTTTAGCGGTAGCTCCTCAATCACCATTTTACCAATCGGTTCATTAAATATCTCGTCATAAGTTATATCCGTAATCGCCAGATAAATTTCTCGTTGTGGATCAACTTGAGCAAGTAAGAGGCGATAGAGAACATACTGTCCCATCGCCTGTTCCAAATCAGCGATAGCAGACTGATTGCGAAATTGCTTAATTTCAACAGCAATGTGCTGATTTTTCCGTTCAGCCCCGATAAACTGCCCTTGAACTTGTTGCCAGCCATCAACTTGCGCTGCCCCCAAATCGACAAACAAAAATCGCTCACCGTAGGATATAACATAGGGGTCGTTAGTAATCACCCAACCATCTTTGATAATAGCTTGTTTGACTAAGTTGTGAATTGTATCTCTTTGGGGCATTTTTCAAGATTCTACAGTAGAGCAAAGCTAAGATATAATCGTAGCTCAATACTGCCTGAATTTCTCTAGCATCTCCAATTAACTCAACCAATAGATCACATTAAAAATCTCATAAAAATCGAGCGAGAGAACCTAACGCTGCCATCCATAGTGCGATCGCCTGGCGAAAGCTATAATATTACATAAAGCAACGCCACCTAAAATCAACTTACATTTTGCTAAAATTTTTGGCAACTAAATTATGTCTACCTATCAACAAATTCGCCGCCAATTTGAAAATCTTAACCCCTCAGAGCAACTTTGCTTACTAGAAGAATTAACCGCAATTGTCAATCATCGCACGACTCCCAAACAATCGCGAAGTATCATGGAACTGGAGGGACTAGGTAAAGAGATCTGGCAAGGTGTTGATGCACAGGAATATGTAGATCGGGAAAGAGATTCATGGAATGGCTAACCCAGCTACAAGGACAGATTGTTGGATTAGATACAGCCCCACTGATTTACTTGATCGAACAGAATTTGACATATTTAGAAATAGTTCGTTGCTTTTTTCAAGCAATGAGTAGGCGCGAATTTCAGGTTGTCACATCTACATTAACACTGACAGAAGTGATGGTCTATCCCTTGAGAGCAGGAAATATAGAACTAGCTCAGCAATATCGCGACATTCTCTTGTACGAAGAAAATTTGACGAGTGTTTCTGTTTCTCCTGTCATTGCCGAAGCAGCCGCTCAACTAAGAGCAACACAGAACTTACGAACTCCAGATGCAATTCAGATTGCCACAGCTATTGACAGAGGTGCTGAGTTCTTTTTAACTAATGATATTCGTTTATCTACTATTACAAGTCTAAATATTATTGTATTGGATGAACTCAGAAACTAGGGCGATCGCCTGAGCTTGTAGAGCGATCTCGAAGAGTGCGATCGCTACCTTAGTTGATTCTCCTAATTGAACTAAGCCATAAAGGAGGACAATTGAGTAACCATACTTAGATAACGGTTAGAAATCAAACTCTCTGGCAATAGTTTCTAGAGGTAAGAAAAGCGATAGTTCTCGATCTTGAAAGGGAATAAACTCGTGTTTGAGATAAAATTCCTGAGCTTGTAAATTGATAGCATCAACTCTAACTGCAAAAATACCAATTTCTTGTGAGAAGCACTTCGCAAAGCTATTATTCATGAAGGTTGGGTCAGAAGATACAGAGGAAAGCCATTATTTTTGTGGTTTTATGGTAACTTTTTGCTTTGTTTTCAACTTACTTTCCCACTCTTGACTAAAATCTACTCCCATTTCGTAAAGCTGTCTTGCTTTCTCTTCCGCTTCTTTGGCATCTTGCAACAATTGTAGTAAGGTTTTGGTGTCAGGTAATTCTTTCATGATTAATCCCTCAGGCGGTTGACGATATTCTCAACTCTGATTTTAGTCTCTAAGATAACTCCTAGCATAGCAGACAATCTTTCTCCTGTTTCTTGTCTTTCTTCCTGTGTCAGTTGATTAACAGATAGTAATTCTAAAGTTGATTTAATTCGTTCTCTATAATTATTAACAAAAAACAGAACATTGCTAAGATAAGCAAAGAACTGAACTAATATAGTATTTTCTGAAAATTGAGATAGAGGTACTCTTAATAAATCAATCCCTTCTGTTGTCTTTTGTTCTAATTCCTTCAGTTCTTGATTTAGTCGATTAATAAGTTCTCGAATTTCTGAATTTACACTCATACTGATTGTATAAATAAGTTCAAAATGGGAGCAAAGCAAGGCCCACCAACCCATTATTTGAGATTATTTGCTCTAGGAAGACGAATTGACAATAATTCCGCTGAGATTCGTGAATTGGCTCTGGAAAACCAACGGATTTTGAGATACCTAGAGTCGATCGTGAACCAGCCAGGTAACTGAGTGCGATCGCACTTAGTTACCGATTAAGGAATCTCTTTCTTCTTGAAAACTGGTATTAGTTGCCAAAATTGTTGGTAACAAAAAGCCAGAATTGTTCTAAAATTAAAGTTAAGCGTAAAAGGTGAATACGATGGGATACCAACGAGCCACCCTAACCAAAACCACTGAAGCAAGTAACGAAAGGCAAGGGAAGACTGCTAGTCAGCGATCGCAGTCCACTCCTAAGCCACTTCATCCTCTACTACAACTGCAACCCCGCCTTGGCAACCGAAGAGTCAATCACCTCATCCAGACCAAACTCAAAGTAGGCAAACCAGGGGATATCTACGAACAGGAAGCTGACCGAGTGGCAGACACAGTGATGCGAATGTCAGTACCACAGTTACACTTAGGGGTGAGCGTGGCAGGAACTGTGCAAACTAAGCCTCTAGTGGGACAGATTACACCGCTAGTACAGCGCCAAGAAGAGGAAGAGGAAGAAGAAACTGCCCAAACCCTCCAGCGTCAAGAAGAGGAAGAGGAAACCGCTCAACCCCTTCAGCGCCAAGAAGAGGAAGAGGAAACCGCTCAACCCCTCCAGCGCCAAGAAGAGGAAGAAGAAACCGCCCAAACCCTCCAGCGTCAAGAAGAGGAAGAAGAAACCGCCCAAACCCTCCAGCGTCAAGAAGAGGAAGAAGAAACCGCCCAAACCCTCCAACGTCAAGAAGAGGAAGAAGAAACCGCCCAAACCCTCCAGCGCCAAGAAGAGGAAGAAGAAGCGCAAGCCAAAGAAGCCCCCCACCAAACCCCTACTGTGACACCTAATCTCGAAGCCCGCATCCAGTCTGTCAGAGGAGGTGGGAAATCCCTCAGCTCCTCCGCTGTTAACTTCTTTGAACCCCGCTTCGGGGCAGACTTTAGCGATGTCCGAGTCCATACCGATTCCCAAGCCGCTAGTATGAGCAAAGAACTAAACGCTCAGGCTTTCACCATTGGCAACGACATCTTCTTTGATGCTGGTCGCTATGAACCCCACACGACCACAGGAAAACACCTCCTCGCTCATGAATTAACCCACACAGTTCAGCAACAGCCAGGACGAAAAATAGCATCTTCGGCTCAGGTGGAAAAGCATAATCCTAGTGGTCTAGTGCAAAGGCGACAGATGGGAACTGTAACCAATCGGGTGGGGATTGGACAGAAACCAGCAGTAGGAATGCCAGCCCTTGGATTCCAGGGGAAAACCCCAGCAGCAGCAACCCCTCCAGCCCAAGAAACGGCACCAGCCACCCCGGCTGAAACACCCAGCCCAGTAAGCAAAACATCCCAGACAGCACCAACCACTGAGCCAGTAGAATCAGCTCCAGCTAGCCCTCCTACCCAGGAACCAGCCGAGACTACTACTGAAACAGCAACCCCAGCAATGGAAGCTGTTCCAGAAGCAGAAACTCCGGCCAAAACTGCTGAAGCTAAGGAAGCCAAAAAAGCTCCGGCAGAGGGTCAACCAACAGAAGAGAAGGCGGAGGAACCACCAGCTTCTCCCGCCACAGACCCCAGCTTCCAAGCCATGGTCAAAAAGGCGAAAAAAGTCACCAAACAACAACGCAGCCATGCTCCCGCCTCAGCCAAATCCCAAGAAGCCCAAGCCGCCTCTCAACCAGAGCCCAGCAGTGAAGTAGAAAGTCAAGCTCAGGCCAATCAAGTAGAAGCCATGGAGCAAGCCCAGACCCCAACCTTTGACGCAGCTAGCTTCAAAGCTGAACTCAAACAACGCATTGCCGAGCTGGCTCCGAAAAACCTCGGCCAAGCTGACGAATTTAAAAGCGGTAAGCAACTAGAATCATTTAAGGGTGAAGTAAAAGACAAAGCCAAGCAAGCCCAAGCCACCTCTCAAGCCCCACTCAAAGAAAAAACCGAGCAACCACCCGACCCGAGCGGCCTCGAGCCCAAAGTCGTCACCGAATTACCCCCAGCAGAACCGGGCAAAAAACCCTCCTCCATTAAAGCCAACAAAGCCATTCCCCCATCAAAGCCCACCACTCAAGTAGAAGCACCCCTGAAGAAAAACAGCCAAAAGCTTGACCAGCAAATGGCTGAAGCTAACATTACCGAAAAGCAGTTGGCTAATTCTAACGAACCCCAGTTTATGACTGCTCTCGATGCCAAAAAAACAGCCCAGACTGTGGCGGTTGAAGCACCACAAACCTACCGCCAGTCAGAAACAGAGCAGCTATCCCAAGCAGAAGCAGAAGCAGCAGCTACAGAGAAAAAACAGCTCCAGGGAATGTATGGTCAGCGAAGCCAATTATTCCAGCAAGTTGAAACTGAGCAGGTTAAAGCCAAAAGCAAAGATGAGCAGGCACGAACCCAAGTTATCAACGAGATTAACCAAATCTATGCCCAGACCAAAACAGAAGTCGAAAACATC
>JAAUYA010323731.1_pt1 | contig 11789 bp, 17 predicted proteins | sample 7278161 | NCBI WGS metagenome assembly JAAUYA01 (sample SAMN14350120, study PRJNA611818) | marine sediment metagenome | isolation source: surface marine sediment (3m) | place: French Polynesia: Moorea | collected 2018-08
GCAGCTCTGGCGGTAATCTAGACAATCAACCGGGATAATGAAGAGCAATTAGGAGTGAACAGATGGCATTTGGCTTTGGTGCGAAAGCAGTTCTTGACCAGGAACATGTGGGGAAAAAAGCAATAGTTTCCCCGTCAATCCAGGAAAGAGCGTGACCAGTTTTTTTCCCATTTTCGTGACCTGAAAGACCCGCGAGTAGAACGGACGCGAGACCACAAGTTGATAGATATCATCGCCATTGCCATTCTCGCTGTGATGAGTGGAGCCTCTGGGTGGGAAGGGATGGAAGACTATGGCAAAAGCAAGCAGCAGTGGTTACAGCAATTTCTGGAATTGCCCAAGGGCATTCCTTCAGATGACACTTTTCGCCGCCTATTTGAGCGCCTAGACCCCCATCAATTTCAGCAAGGGTTTCAGAGTTGGGTCTCAAGCCTAGCCGAACTTTTAGGAGCCACCGTCGTCTTCACTGGCCGAATTCCGACTAAGTCGCTTCCTTACGAGGTAGTGGAATTAATGGAAACGGCATAAACAGACCATTTGGATCTGCTTGTGGGAATGTGGTGGTCGCTTTCTTATGAGGTTTAAATAGCGTATCTATTAAACACCATAGTCTAGACGCCTATCGCTGCCCCAAAAGGCGATCGCTATCCCAAAAGGCGATCGCTACTTCAAAAGGCGATCGCTACTATTAAAAAGTCACAAAAAACACCAAAGAAAGAATTAGAGCTGGCCAAAAAACGTATGAAGGAGATAAAAAAGTGACCCGTCCAACATTTGCAAAGTTTAAAGAAAAAGCCCTAGGGAATAGTGAAGTTAAAAAAGAGTATGAAGATCTTGCCGTAGCTTACGATCTTAGGAAGAAACTTATTAACCCCTTTTTGGCAAGATGGTTTAACCCAGTTTCTAATCTTTATTTTGGAGGTGCAAAGCGTCTCTCAGGAGCTTATTACTTCTTACTTCCGCGCAGCGGCACCAGACGTTTTTTCTCTAGATAATGTTGATGATATTCGTCAGCTAAATAGTATGTGGAGGCAGGCTCAATTTGCGTAACAATTGGCTTAGTAAATTTCCCTGATTTTTGTAGTAATTGTTTAGAACGTCTAGCTATAATTTCTTGTTCAGAATTATGATAAAATATTACAGAGCGATATTGTTCTCCCCGATCTGCTCCTTGACGATTCAGTTGAGTAGGATCGTGAATTGACCAAAATATTTCTAATAATTCCTCATAAATTATTTGTTGAGGATTGTACTCAATTTGTGCTACTTCAGCATGACCTGTAATGCGAGACAATACATCTAGATAGCTAGGATTTGGAAAATGTCCTCCCATGTAACCTACAGAGGTTGACGATACCCCTTTCACTTGGCGAAAAGCATCTTCTACTTTCCAAAAACACCCGCCACCAAAAGTTGCTTTTTCCATCTTTTTCAAAATGCCCTTTCAGATATATCCAATACTCTCTAATTGTTCATGGTTGATTGCTTGTCACCATCAACCATCAACCATCAACCATCAACCAAACCATCAACCATTTATGAACTGCGTTCTAAAACAGCTTCCATAGCACTAATAAGATGGTTACCTGTCATGATCCCACTAGAAAGACTATAAGTATTTTCATCAATGTAAAAAAAACTTTCAAAACCGTTACGACGGCGAGAATCTTCTAAAAGCCAATAACGTTGTATAATTGAATCTACACCTATCCATCCTTCTCCCTCAATTTTACCTAGCTCGCTATGCTTTAAAACATAAGTGTATTCTAACTGTTGGCTGGGCAAGTGACCCTTATACTCATAGATAATTTCTGGGCGATCGCTATTGGGAAACACTAATTTAGTTTTCGTAGTAAACCAGTTAGCATCTTGCCAAGTAACGATAGTACCTCCAGTAACTGGAATAGAATTTTGCTTGTTATCTAACCAATGACCCTGAATAATCCAACTGCCTGATTCTACTAAAAAGCTATGACTCATTATCTAATTGATCTCGATGAAATTGAAGAAGGAGAATGTAAATCTCCTAGTAAAACTGGTTGATTGGCTCCGGTGACTTGTGGTAAGTTACCTGGATAGGAAGTAAAGCGCCAGTATGCCAAGACAGCAAAGGCGATCGCCTCTTTAAATTCACTGCTAACTCCTACCTCATCAGTAGTAAGTACCTTTATTGATTCTAAATGATTTTGTAGACGTTCTGTTAGATATGAATTCCGACTCCCGCCGCCACCAAGGAGAACTTCATCTGGCATTTGGGGTAAAAATTGTCGATAACTATTGACAATAGAAACAACTGTTAATTCTGTCAGAGTTGCTAACCAGTCAGCCTCCCTCAAGTTTAACTCTTGTGCTTCTTGCCAGCAAGTTTTCAGATAACTACTGCCAAACAATTCCCTCCCAGTAGATTTAGGTGGTGGTTGCTGAAAAAAGTCTTGTTTGAGCCATTTTTCCACTAAACTCAGACAGGGAGTACCTTGGCGACTCCAATCTCCATTGACATCAAAAGTTTGTTTGCCATCGGTTAACTGCTGTACAGCTAAATCTATTAAAGCATTACCCGGTCCTGTATCCCAACCGATAACCTTTTCTTGCCAATGGTCATGTCTTCGAGATGGTATATAAGTAACATTACCTATGCCGCCGATATTTTGCAAGCAACGATTGTGACGAGCATGGGAGAATAAGCATAAATCTATTTTGGGGACTAAAGGGGCTCCCTGTCCACCTGCGGCGATATCTGCTCCTCGAAAATTACTAATGGTGATGGTATTGGTTAGTTGAGCAATTAAATCTCCTCGTCCCAATTGTAGACTATAACCCAACTTATCCTGAGTAGCAGGACGATGGAATACTGTTTGTCCATGAGAGCCGATTAGCTCAACAGTAACATCTGAGGGAATGACATTAATGGCAGCTAGAGCAAATTGAGTGGCGATCGCATCATCTAATTCAGCTAACTCGATCGTGGGTAAAGATGCACCCTCACAGACGGATAATATTTTTTGTCTGAGGATTTCTGGATAAGGAAAAGTCTGTCCTGATAACAGATTCACTTCTAAATCTAGATCCTTACCTTTAATTTCTACCAAGGCAGCATCAATACCATCTACGGAAGTACCACTCATCAAACCAATCACAATCATAATCTAGCAATCCTCTCAACGGTTAAAATAAACAGAACGAAGCATACAAAGCAAATCTTCTTAAGGAATTCTTAATGGTTAACTGAGTCAGGAATCAGGTTAAGATTTTGTTATGAAGATTTTAATCTAGAAATAACATGGAGCAAGATTCACTACCAACAGAGATCATTTTGAGCCACTCTCGTAAATCCTTGGGCAAGATAAAATTAGATTGGATACCTCAACCTGGTAACTATCTAGAATTAGAAGGAAAAACCTATGCTGTATTAGAACGACATCATAACTATCAATATAGAGTAGGTGGCTACTATTTAGACAAAATTTTTCTTTATGTACAGAAAGCCAATAGACCAGAAGAGAGAAGCTTAGTAGAAGGACGTTGGGTATTGGGAGATGCTAGTTGTCGTTTTAACGCTAGATCGGAAATTCTTCGTTGTGCCGTTAATCCCTCCGGTCTTTGTCAAGATTGTACTCATTATGAAAAGTTACCACAACAGTGATCGATTAAGAAAATTTATAGAGCAGTTTTCACTCCTGGTGAGGTACACCCAATCAACAATCAACTATCAACAATCAACTTTTCTCCCACTTTAAGGTGTGTTCCATTAACAAAATCCCAGGCTGACTGGACTCGTTTTCCTGCTAATTGTACTTCTAGCAGCAATAATAAACCTTTTCCAGTTTGTACCACTAAGCCTAGATTTTTGATAATTTTCACTACTTCTCCGGAGGTACCGGCAAGGGTGGCTAATTCTTGCCAAAAAGAAGCCAATTTAGCTAATTCTGGGGGCAGTTGTGACTCTTGCGCTTCTTGAATAGGTAAAGTAGCCATAATTTTTAAGGCTTGCCCTCTAAATGAGGTTATACAGTTGGGGTAAAATCCCCTCACTTGATTATGAATTGCCCAAGCAGATTTTGACCAATCGATCAGATAATCAGATTTATCAATTAAACGAGCGTAAGTTGCTAAGGTGTCATCTTGAGGTATCGGTTTAATTTCTCCCTGCTCTAACTTTAACAAAGTCTCAATCAGTAGCTCTGCTCCAAGAACCGCCAATTTAGCAGCGATGCTATGAGCATTATCGAATAGGCCGAGCGGATGGGGCATTTTCAGTAACATTGCTCCTGTATCCATCCCCTCATCCATCAACATGGTTGTCACTCCAGTTTCGCGATCGCCGTTATAGATACTCCATTGAATCGGTGCTGCTCCTCGATATCGGGGTAAAATTGAACCATGGACATTAATACACCCCAGTCTTGGCATAGCTAAGATTTGAGGGGACAAAATTTGACCATAAGCGACGACCACAAATACATCTGCTTGAGCTTCTTGTAACTTCTCCAGCGTTTCAGGATCTTTTTTAATCCTCACTGGTTGCCAAACTGGTAATTGATGTTCGAGGGCAATTTTTTTTACCGGTGAGGGGATAGTTTTACTGCCCCTTCCTCGCCGTTTATCTGGTTGAGTCACAACGGCTAAAACTTCAAAGGTGGGATGCCCGAGTAATTTTTCTAAACTAGGTACTGCAAATTGAGGTGTACCCAAAAAAACTATGCGCATATTGCTTTTTGTCATTGATTATTGGTTATTTTTTGATAATTCGGCTGAGTTTTAACTCTTAAGATAACACCTCACCTTACGCTAAAATACGAAGAAATAATTCAATTTAAGAGTAAGTGAGTTCACTAGCACGAGAAGAATTTCAACGTAAATACCAGGCGGGAAAATATGCCTTTGAGCGCGGTCAATATCGCCTTAGCATCGAAGAATTAGAAGCTGCCAGCAAATTAGTGGAAAGTTACTCCCGTCTTGTGGGTGAAGCCCAAATGTGGTTAGTCAATGCCTATCAAGCCGCTGGCAAACAATCAGAAGCGATCGCCTTATGCGAAGAACTTACCACCCATCCCCACCCCAAAATCCGCCGCCAAAGTAAAGACCTACTCTATATTATCAAAGCCCCTCGATTAAAACGGCCTCAGAAATGGATGAGTAAAATTCCCGAACTCGATTCTTTATCTGAAAGTCCAACTGAATACCGTATTGGTAAGACTAAAATCAAACCCAAACGTCAAATAGAAACCGTTGATTTAAGTCAAGTTAATACTAAAGATAACCAATTTATCTGGTTGGGCTTATTATTGACCATTATGACCATTTGTGGGCTATTCTGGTTGAGCTAGTTCTCGTGTTTTACCAATTTAGGCAGCATTAGGTAGGGGCAAACCCTTAATTTTCGGAGGGTTTTGAATTTTTCGATAGTTTCTAGGTTCGACATTTTTCAGTGCAACTGGCAAAAAATGATGTACTCTTAAGTTGAGATAATGACTCAAGCGACCGGCTGTAGGTTGAGGTTTTCTATCCCATGGACCCATGGTTAAAGGTTCGCAAACTGCAGCAATAGCCAAGAGCAAGAAAACCAACCAACAAAGCTAAACCAATACGACGCTTAATTGCATTACTAGTCCAAGCTCTGGGCATCTCCATCCCAGCAGTATCTTGAGCGACAAAAAAGTTAGTTTCTACGGGTGAACGATGATTGTAAGCTATTCGTATTTCTTCTGTCCTGAGTTCTCTTGCTACTGTTCCAATGAGCAAAGGTTTTTCATAATCAGGATGATCAACTCTGACAAGATCTAAAATTGTGTGGGCAAATTCCTCAAAATGGAACTCATTCCATCGTCTGATTCTAATTTGTTTGTCCGACTCAATTTCCCAGAAGTCTTCTATGGGTTCAACTTCAGGAGATTCAAATCCTGGATGTAAAATCTTTCCATGTAATGGTGGTCTTCCAGGCTTCGGTTTTCCTTTTCTTTCTGGGGGTTTACCTCGCAATTTGCCATTAATACGTAATCTCCCTACTAAGGCATCTTGCTCTGTAGCCGCAGCAAACTGTTCTTGAGTTGCAATTCCCGCATCTACAACCAGCAATCGTTTATGAGGTGATGGTGGTAAATCGTTAAACACATTAGCTACTGCCTCTTCACAACTTTTACCAAATCTAACTCGACGCACCATTCCCACTCTCACTCCGGCAATAAATACTATGGTCGTAACTATAGTGATGATGTTTGATTTGATAGCCTTAGACGCTCGATGATGATATCCTTTCCCTAATAAATCCATTCCTGAAGATGCTCTCCAACGTGCAATTGTGGAACTATCGATCGCATTAACCTCTCTTTTTTCTTTTCCAAGATACACTGGTTCAACTGGTAGATTAGCTAGACACCAATTGTTGGCAAGGTCAAACAATCTATCCAATGACACTTTTCCTCTTTCCATGGCTCTTTCTACTCTGTGCCACCCCCATTTGAGATGACAGACTAAGGGAAATACGGCAGTGGCTAAACTTCCTTTTGAGCCCACCAGTCTTCCTGTCATCATTACAATTAGAACTATGCCAATACACTCTTGCTGTCCCGGATGGCAGTTTTCTCACCAGATGATTAATAGCTGATGCTGATAGTTCTACTGGATTAGCTAATAGTACTGGGGTTGAGTGAGATTGAGAATTATTCATTCTTTTACTTTACCATCTCATATTTCCCGTCCTTTCGTCATTGGCGATCACTCTTAACTTTCCCGAACTCTTGTCATTGGCGATCGCATTCACAAATGGTAAAACACGAGTGATAACGATTGTAGTTTTTGTTCTTCTAACAGTACGAAGTATTGCTCCCCGATTAGATTGGAAATAAGGCGAACAAGCAACTGCTTTCCTGCTTGCTCAATCTGTAACGGTAAACAGGGAGATGAAACTTGGTCCTTAGATGTAAGGAGCGAAATCTGATGCTTGAACCAATTTTGTAATGGTTCTGGTAATGAGTGTGAGGCAGAGCAGGAAAAATACTGGCTCAGTAGTTGTTCTCCTCGTTGAGTTACGAACTGCACCTGCCCCTCGGGTGTCAGAAAGATCACACCTAGCTGTCTAAATACTTGCTTGAGTTGTGTCAGTACTTGTTGCTCTTGGTTGAATATAGGGGTATTTTCATCAGCCTGTCTCAAGCGTTGGCTTACTAGATTTAGGTCACACGGATGGCTCTTTGTGAAATCGCAGCGCTCACGATTTAATGACATCTTTTGCTCTGATACCATAGGTTAACGTTTACCCCAGGAAGAAATGGACTAAGTCTCAAACTAGGGTGTTTCTATACCTTTTAGGATAAGCAATCGCCGTTAAAGTTGTCTGTGTGAAATTGTGAGGTATTGTTTACAGTGATAATGATTGTTGTCACCAGATTAAAGTGAGCGGTAGCATCAAAAGGCGATCGCTAAGCTCAAGCGAGAAGAGATTAGGGAGCACTTGTCAAGAGAATTGGCCTTTTTGCAAGACCGCTTATTTTGCCATAGAGTTAACTCCTATGAACTTTTCTTCTCCCTTAGTTCTTTTAACCGATTGGGAATATCTTGACAGCCTCCTGGAATAGTAGAGCGGGTATATTCTCCCCCCCAACAACAACAGTAGTAACGGTTTTCTTCACTAAGATTTTTGACTCCGGTTAAATTGGCTTTTTCTATAACTACTCCTGTATATTCTCCGGTTTCATAATTAGGAATCTCAGTGCGACTGCGAGGGCTAGCGGTTTTATAGGAGCCATAGAATAAGCGTACTCCCTTGAGATCGGCTTCTTCTAGATGAGCTTCGTACAGTACACTGCGAGATAAATTGGCTTTAACTAAATCACTTCTATGCAAATGAGCACGAACCATATTGGCTTCACTCAAGTCAGTCCAACGCAAATCTTGACTACTTAAATCTGTCCCTGCTAATACTACGCCTAAATTAATTACTCTCATACCATAAGCGCGATCTTCAGAATAACCTCCAGAGCCATCCAAAATTGGTCGTCCTAAATGACTATCTCGTCTCAGAGGTGTCAGGAGTCGAGAACGAGACAAAAACCGCAGTATTTTGGCTTTTCCTGTCGGGTCAACACTACTGAGAATAGCTGTAGTTCTCCCTTCGGCGATCGCCCTTTCTTGGGGCCAATCTTCCAATAAACCATCTGGTCCTAAGACTAACTCAGAAACGCCCTGAAAGTAAGCATCAATAGTCTGCTGTTGAGTGATGCGGTTCTGTTGCATGGTGAGATCTCGAGAAATCACGTATTGTGCCCAAGCTACATAAACAGCCAATATAGCAATTGAAACTTGCCCTAAAGCTCCCACCCACTCTGCCCAGGAGCCAAATTCATCATACTTAAATTGGGTTAACCAGTGATTTATACTGGCATAGATCCCTAAATAATTACCTAACAAGGCGATCGCTATCGCTAAACCGATAAAAGCAATCAGTGTCTGTCTCTCTTTAGGGGTAAGAAAATGACGAATCCAATCTTGAACTGAAGGTATAATTTGAATCAGAGAGAAACAGAAAGCTAAAACAGCTCCTGTCAAACCTAACCAAGAATTATTTAGCCATAGTCCCACTAATGCTGCCAAAAGTGACCATAAAATCTTCCCTGAGTAGGAGGGTTTTTCTCTCTTGACATAAGTTAATTGCTTGGGGGGAATTTTCTGACCGGAAAAAGTATTAATTAAGAAAGCCTGAGGAGAAATACTTTTGTCCCATCCCTCATTAGATTGATGATTAACATTGCCATTTTGATTAACATGAGAATTTAGAGAATCATTATGAGCACTAGTTTTTGATTGAGATTGATCTCCTTGGTTGGTCATTAGTGAACAAATTTAAAAGTACTCCTACTGAGCAGGTAAGTTTCTAAGCGGCGAAAAAGTCTTACTAAGTATGGTTTGATAAAATCATAGCATATTTATTTACCACCTACATAATCCGCAAAGGAACCAGAATTAAATAAGTTGTAAAACTTAAATCCTTGGTGCGTTACGCGCTTCGCGCTAACGACACCCTACAGTTCTATAGATTATTAAATCCTCATTCCAAAGTGGGGGTGAAATTAATTTTGAGGTGGGATTTTTGCAAACTAGACATTAAGCTATGCAATTGGATGCGGTACTAATTCTGATGCAAAAACTCCGGTTTCTGGGGATCTGTAGAATGTAGAATGCAGCAATTTTGGATTATTTTTCATTCTGAATTCTGAATTCTGAATTCTAAATTCTTAAGGATTCTACTCATCACACGACCAGCCTAGTTCTCTCACCGTAATTTTTCCGGATTCTGGCCAGGTAACTTGCTCCAGATAAGCTTCTTTGATCCTCTCAAAAACAAACTCATAAACTAACTCAAATTTATCCCACTCATTCTCGAAAAGTTTAAACTCTTTCATCCAAGGATAAATGGTCAAAATGTAGTTATCTAAAATATTTTCTAGTGACCAAAAAATTACGACGACTTCTGAAAAGGAATTCTCCCGGTGATGGGGGTTTTCATAGAGAGTAAGGTTCGTCTTAAAGTGCATTAATCCTTGTTTGTCAAAACTTTCTTTTTGCCGTACAATAGGGGTTTGAAAATAATCACTCATCCCTGAGATAAACCCATCAGCAAATTTTTGACAAGCTTGGCGAGACAACTCAGTTTTCTGTTTAGCTAAAGCGTAAGCTTGACAAAGTTCTTCAAATCTAGACATTGCTCCTGATAACTTTCGAGATGTTCTTGGTCTCTAGTTTATACAATTCAAAAACGAAGATGCTAATAAAACCTTGCTGAATGGCTAGAAAAAGCTCAACCAAACAAGGCAAGAAAGTCACTCTACTTCTTTGCGATGATCTTGTACGGTATTGGGTGTAAATACCTAAGCCGGAATGTCACAAAGTTTAGGGGCAAAGGGTGTGGATTTTGAAAAAGGGAATGTTGAAGCAAAGGGTATCCGCTCTAGTGTTGACCGCATTAGCTGTGAGCTAATTATTTCAGGTGTTAGAAAGAGCGTGCATTTTTATAAATCTTACATTTTTACAGTAGACAAAGAAGATTAATTAAAAGAAATTAGAAGAAAAGCACTTGGGGTCGAAACATGGCAAGACTCCCAGGTGCTTTTCCTTATGGCAGATTGCATCACCAGCGATGCTCCCTTAACCTTTGGAAGCATCATACTGATAATGTGGAGAAATAGACTAAAAATCATTGCCAATGACCGCCCCTGCTGTAACGTAACCATTAATATCACAAGTGGCTGAGAATACATGGCTTTATCCCCTCATTCACTCAACTGACACTTTTCCGATTCACTGCCGTCAGACCACATTCTGGAAATTCTAATTCTATCTTTAAGTATACTACACTCTTGTTGAGCAGAGGGCAGTTTAATTAGTCCATTCTATCTTGGGGGTTTTTGCACAACGCCCCGAAAAGAGGGATTAAGAGGGTTATGCAGATGCCTTTGCTCCTTGATTTATCTAAATTTGAGCCAATTTTGATCGCTGCAATTAGCTCCTGTCTTCGACGAAGGTCTTCCGACTGCACGATTGGCTCTCAGCTTATAATACAAAATAGTTGTTACTCGCTATAAAATCAAATTTGTCCATCTACTCAAATTTAAGAGGAATCAGTGAAAGAAATGAAAATATGGCTGGGAGCAGATTCTTACGGTTTTCACCTCAAGGAAGCAGTCAAGCAGCACCTACTCAATCAAGGGTTAGAAGTAGAAGATGTAGGCATTAGCAATCAGGAGAGTGAAACTCCTTACTATCAGATTGCTTCGGAAGTAGCTAAACGAGTGGGAAGTAACCAAGCAAATCGAGGGATTTTGGTTTGTGGTACTGGCATGGGAATGGCTATCATCGCCAATAAACACCCTGGCATCTACGCGGCTGTGTGTGAAAACACTTATGCTGCCCAAAAATCCCGCTCTATTAATAACTCCAATGTTTTAACCCTGGGAGGTTTTATCACCACTGTTCCAGTAGCACAGGAAATTGTCAATACCTGGCTGAGGGCTGAGTTTACCTCAGAATGGGAACCGCCTATTCAAGAATGGTTGCACAACTCAATGAAAGAGATTGCTCAGCTCGAACAGGAACAGTTTGGGGAAAACAAAGGGTGATCGATTAGGCTAAAATTCCCCCCGTTTAATCCGGTTAAACAAATTCCGAGTGTCTTCGTCTAGGACAATAATCTCCATGAGTGAGCCAATGGCAGCTGAAGTGTCAAAAAGGGCAAAGCGTGCTCCTGGAGTGCTGCCGACGCGACCACTTTGGATGAGAGGGTAACCATTTTGGGCGAAGTCACCAACCGCCAAATCGTAGTCATTGACAAGAAATCCCAGGTGGTGCATTCCTTCTCCCTTACTTTTGAGAAAATCAAAGAAGATGCTATCTCCTGAAATAGGTTCGATAAGTTCGAGCTGTATATCTCCGGCATAGGCAAGAGCAAGATGCTGGCGAAAATTGCCCTCCCTACCCCGGTAGATTCTATCTTCAATTTTTATGTCCTCAAAGAGGTAAAATTTCGGAACTCCCAAGTGCTGGTTAAAAAACTTTTGCCCAGCTTTGATATCCTTAACAACAAAAGCGATTTGACTACATCCAGCGGCGATGTAGTCTATTGGTGAATTGGTCATCTTCTTTTATCCTCCTTTGGGAAATTATGAATTATTAATTAATATGCACGAGATATTCCTAGTTCTAACGGATTTTGTTGAATTATGAATGTAACATAGTCTGACTTCTTGAGTTAGAATGGGGCTGAACACTTCGATAACCATTCAGAGAACCCGCCAGCA
>JAAUYA010277145.1_pt1 | contig 11770 bp, 4 predicted proteins | sample 7278161 | NCBI WGS metagenome assembly JAAUYA01 (sample SAMN14350120, study PRJNA611818) | marine sediment metagenome | isolation source: surface marine sediment (3m) | place: French Polynesia: Moorea | collected 2018-08
CACACACACACTCAAACAAAGAATCAATTTATCAATCAATCAATTAATCAATCAATCAATCTATCAATCAATCAATCAATCAATCAATCAATCAATCAACCAACCAACCAACCAACCAACCAACCAACCAACCAATCAATCAACCAACCAACCATTCATTCATTCATTCATTCATTCATTCAACAAATCAATCAATCGATCACTTTCAGATTCACAGGGGAGCTGACATTTGGCCAAGAGAACACACCAATGCTGAACATGGTGGAGTCTACTCTGAGACAACTCGGTGGAGACTGGAAGAAGTTGAACACAGAACAGATCAGAACGAGGTTCCCGGCATTTAACTTTGATGATGGAATGATAGGATTGGTGGATGAGGAATCAGGAATCATAAGAGCTGATAAATGTCTAAGAGCTTTCCAGGTAAGCACTGACCATTAACCAATCTGACCTCTTGACTGTTGACCACTCCCAGATGTCTAATAATTAGACCAGAATACAGAACAGATCCGATCAAGGTTCCCAGCATTCAGATTTGATGATGGAATGATAGGATTGGTGGATGAAGAGTCAGGAATCATAAGGGCTGATAAATGTCTTAGAGCTTTCCGGGTAAGTACTGACCCTAACCAATCTGACCTCTCAACTGTTGACCACACCCAGATGTCTAATAATTAGGCAAGAATACAGAACAGGTCCAAGCAAGATTTACAGCATTTAACTTTTATTTAACTTTGTTGATGGAATGATAGGACTGGTTGATGAAGGGTCTGGCATAATAACAGCTGATAAGTGTTTCAGAGCTTTCCGGGTATAATACTGACCCTTAGCGAACTGACCTTCTGACCTTCTGACCTGCCAAATCTACCATAATTGCATGACCCTGATGCTTTACCTTTGATCTTGAAATATGATTTTCAACCAGCTGTTTTCAAAATTCAAAGTAACTTGCATTCATTAAGCCATCCCTTGTTATGGTGAATAAAGGATTTTTCATGTAATTGTAGAAAATGATACAAGTATTTGGTGGAAAGATATCAGACAATGAGCCTGTTATAGATATACAATCAGCTGATGGGATCGTAGAAGTCACAACCAAGAAGGGAAATCACAAAGCTAGAAGTCTCATCATCACTGCCGGGGCATGGGCTCCGAAACTACTCAAACAAATCAGATTGGATCTGCCTCTATGGGTAAGCATGTTAAACATATTACATATTGGCATTATTTCAGAAATTGATATCCATAATGACCTGTTCTTTATCTAGAAGACCCCATGTGTTCTGAGTAATGAATGTCTTGAAGTAGAATATGCCATCGCAGTTGTAAGGAATCCATACCTTCTTAGCTTATCCTCCTCGTGCCAATAAAAAATTTGATTAAAAAATGACTATGATGTTTTTATTCTATTCCACTATCCAGGTTGAGAAGATAGATGTGTGTTACTGGAAAGCCACTAGAACAGACTTACACTCCAGTGACCGAGGCTTTCCTGTGTTCTCAGAGGTTGATGCAAGAGAAAAGCATAAATGTTTTATTTACGGGCTGCCTGGAGATGAGTATCATGATTTACTGAAGGTACGGAAAAGTTCATACACAGTCTCCACTGGGATTCTTAAAGAGATGTACCCAACATTTAAACTAAAATACAACCATTCTGAATTACTTGCTGACATTTCTTTCACAGCCAGTTTTTTACTGGCGGTAGGGACAATTTTTTTTCAATTTTCATGAAATGAAAAAAGAAATACCATAAAAATTGAGACTATAGCCTCTGTTCTCAAATTTAAAACCTGAATCTTTCTAATAGATATCTTGACAAGAGTTGACTTATATCTGTCGCATACCTCATCCGACCTAACCCAATTGATCTTTGCTGACTAGACCTGACCTGGCCAAACCAATATCCATCCAAAACAATCCAATCTCATGTAATCCAATGCACTGTTTCAGATATGTGCTCACAGTGGATATAAAGTTGATCCAGATTCCCCAGCTCGAGTACAAGAAGATGGCAGAGACAGGATGAGACAATTACAGGATTACATCAGAAAGAGACTGCCTTATGTGGAATATAAACCAAGTCTTATTGAACAATGTCTATACACAGTGAGTGATATTGGCCACCTCAATTTCAACCTTTGATTTGGAGCATTATCCAGGATCTGGGAAATTCAGATAATTGACAAATTTTTCCATTCCGCCCCCCACAGACCAAAAAAATACTAGTATGTGACATATACAATTGAACTTTGGGTGGCCATCCTGGGCTTTCATAACATTAGATCAGATCATAAGTCCCCTATAAATGTAAATACAAGGTCATGAGTACTTTCAATGAGTATGAGCATTGGTTAAGTCAGCAAGTTTAGGTAACCCCGTGATTCTCTCCGAACTCTCAGAATCATGTGTCAATGTCCAATAAATTTCTTGATGATTTCAGATGACCCCAGACAGTAACTTCATTATAGACAAGCACCCAGTATGGAGGAACATCATCATAGGTGCTGGATTCTCAGGTAAAAACTCGATTATAGACAAGCACATGGTGTTGGGGAACATTGATTGATAAAGGGGCAGGATTCCCAGGTAAATTCAACCATATCATGCAGGATAGATCTCCAAAGGCAGCTTTAATGTGGCAATTCTTTTCCTGGCACCCCTAGGTTTCTGACCCTGACTTAGGGTCATGTAGAAATGACATTTGGGCCAAGGTTCACTGATCTACAATAAAGTCAATTATTCTGTAGACTCACTTAACCTCAAATATCTTTGCAACCGATGGTCGGATTCACATGGGTTTTTCTGCATTGAGTTTAAAGTTCTCAATTTTTGAATTCTAAAACCAAAGTTGAAAATCCTGTGAAGCTAGGATGTATAGTTTTGAAGAAATCAGTGTGGAACCCAGTCTACAGAATAAGTGACTTTACTGTACACAGTTCCCCACAAGAAAGGCAACTTCAGAAAAGGTGTGTTTCTTTTGGAGAAGAATGTAAGGTAGAACAAATATGAGCAGGAATTATCTGCAAACTAATTTATTTGGGCATTAATATATGACAAAACATGTAAAGGCCCTTATACAATGATACATTATTTGTTTAAGGATATTTTAGTTTTGTTCCCTTTCCTTAATCTTATTTCCACTATCAAAATAAAAGCTATAATAATCACAACAAACATTCTCTCACAGAGTTCCAAACTTTTAAAGAAAGAAACACTTGGTCCGGATGGGACAACCCCTGAATCAGTTAGAGATGCTTTAAGAAGGTTAATCATAGAAGTCATTACTAGTAAAGACAATGACAAGGTCTCTATATTGTTTGAGCCTCTAGATTGAAAAGGACTAAAGTTTATATGTTGAATAAGAAATATCAGACACAGAGCTGTAATTATTATCATTCTAATTGAAGCATAACTGACCAATGTCATCCCTGTAATCAAAAGACGTCTAACACTTACCATTGCCTCCCAATACAAAGTGAGATACATTTCATCATTCCTATATGGCCCCTGTAGTACAGATATTATGACTTTAGATACTTTTGATATAACTATTGGTTGTTCAATTTTTAAATCTTTCTTAAGGTAGCCATATCTAAGCTTGAAATAAATTGCCAGTGGTGGGCATAGACAGCTACAAACAAATTTACTAGATGATATCTTGTTTTGTTTAAGTAGCTTTAATCCCAAGACAAGTGCTAATGGCAATGGAATGGCATAGAATGCAGCAAATATTATTATCACAATTTGCCAGTTCTCCATACAGATATTTGTTCCATCATACCACCACACATAGTTCTTAGAAATCTGCACACAAACTAGGGACATAAATATCATGCTGCAAAATCCTGCATAGGTGTATTTTATAATCTCAATTAGACCCCTGACAAACTTCGACTTAAATGATTCTAATGTTCTTACAATTGAACGTTTGTGTAAAAATGCTACTGAAGCTATAAGGATAATGAACAATACTCCCCAGCTCACATAAATTCCTAATAGGAACACAAGCGTGAAGAGGTGTTTTCCAGCTGTGGTCAATCCTACAATAGGACAGATATCAAAAGAGACTTGTGAGAGCTCTACGTTTAGAAATCTTCCTATATAGTTAAACATTTTCTCCTGGAATGATTCACTCTTATCAATATCACTGAACTCAATCTGAATCCTTATAACAGCAGCCATCTGAGCATAATAAGCAACAATGCCAAAATAACCCTTATCCATATCATCCTGACTATTTGTTTGCCCTTTCTCCATTACTTCATTTTGCATATGAGTATTATATATACCACTGCTGGAAGTCTCAGTACCTTGTGAATTTTGTAGTGAAGAAATTGAGAGCCCCTGCCTGTCTGGTGGCATCATAACAGGGACATTGGTTATTTTGTGGGCTGATCGTTTGCAAAAAAGCATCCTTCTAACATATGTGATTGCGCCAAAAGCAAGTGCAAAAATGTCATCTTTAAATGTATACCATAAAGCATATGCCATCATTGCTAATAAAGCAATGAACCAGAACCATTGATCTTGCCCACATTGAGCATTTGATGTACATGCTCCACTTAAGATAGAAACAGAAAAATACTCCAGACAAGCGCCACACAGAGTCCCTGTCTTATTGCCTGAACAATAGTCATACACACTGCAGTGACCGCTTTCAACACTGGGGCAGCAGTAACCTGCAGGACACTGCTTAAATACTAGCTCATCTTCATACCAGTAACCCCAGTAATTAGGCCTTGGCATCACACTGTTTCCAGTACATAGTGCTCCATAAGGACATTGTAAACAAGTGTCCGTACCCTGATTCCTATTAGGTTTTTTTGCAAGTGAAATGTTTTCTTTCCTAGAATAAAGCAGTGTGTTACTTTTTACACCCACAGTATAATAATTATCACTGCATGGACTGCACTTGTACTTTAAATCTGGTAGGGCCTGACTATCTGTAGACAGAAAGGTATATTCTGTTACATGACTGTACCATTTAGGACAATATGTTTCAATTTCAAGGTTTGCTCCTTGTCCAATGTAAAATATCTCAATAGGACCAACATATGTTTCAGGTCTTGGATTAAATACATGGACTAGACCTTGGAATTCAGTGATCTTTCCAGATACAAATAGTAAAGATTGCTGAATTGGTGCTTTTGGGTCTACATTGTATTGAAATGTACAATTTCTTAGGGAAACATCAACCCCCTCGGTTGTGTATAATGCTAATCCTAGGTCATCTGCTTTATTTTCTTGAAAAATGTTCCCAATCATTATTAAAGTTAAAGATTCAGATTTGATGTACACACCGCCCCCTCGCCCTTTTAGTGGCCCTGTGCCTTTTACAGCATAGTTATTAGAAAAGAGACTATCTACTATCTTCACTTCTGAACTCTCAACTTCAGAAACAATGGTAAACCCTCCACCATTACCAACATGGTAACTATTAATGATATAGCATTTTTTAATGGAAAGTGAAAAGAAAACAGGTTCAAACTGCTGTATTGTGGATAGAATATCTACATGGACCCCTATGAAGTAAGACTCTTTTATGACTATATATGGATGTATAAGGTCAAATATTATTAAATAATCTGTTGACCTAGATTCCACATTTCTGTTGCCCTTTTTTACTATATCGTTGGTGAACCTGCTTCCATTCATTGTGACTTTATAAAATTCTATGAATGTGAGAATTTTAAGATATTCAAAAGACCTTGTCTTGATATTAATACTTGGCATAGTCATGTTTGTTTCATGACATATGAACATCAATTGATTGGTACAAATTTCCAATATGAAATTCTTTAGATGTGACAGAAGAAATGTAACTTGTACAGATCTAACATTTTTCAAGTATAACCCACAATTACTAGCTTGAAAACAAGACAAAGTCGATTTTTCAAACCAGAATTGATTGTTACCTTCTTTGGAATAATTAGCCAAATCTTGAATGAGAGTTTGCTGTAATGATACATTGCTAAAAGTGATATATATGTTACTAAAGCTTATGGCACTGTCCTTTACAATAAACCCCCATAAATAAATACTACACACTTTTACTTCCAAACAGAATAATGTAATTTCACTGTTTATTAGTAGGCATTCTCTGCAAAATATACTGACATCAGTTGCCAGATTAGTCTGTTGTAATATTCTTATGTTTTCTGATATCTTGTAAAATACACCACGAAGGCAAAGTGAGTAGAAACCTTTGTTTATTGGATAACTTATAGTCTTGCAAGCAGGATTGGCTGTCAAATAGTTCAAACAGTGAGGCTCATCAGTTCCATCTGGTGAAACAATAACACAACTACCATGTTTATCTGAAAAAAGAGTTGCAATTTAGACACATATCTGCTTTCCAGGCTGGGATCTGAGCGCTGTTTTGAAAATATAATTGTCAGATCATACATTTAGACACATATCATGATATCTGGTTTGACAACACCCATCACGTAGGAGATCTTCATGATATTCTTCTTCTTTAGATCTTCATACCCATTGAGCAGTGACCCCATGTGGCAGGCATTGGAAAACCAATTCCACTGTAGATTGGAGATTGGACCCCCGGGAAAACCAGATTCTAACAAGGAAAATAATTCTAATCCAATTCCAGAAACTGTTTCAAATGATTAAGGCCACCAACTGGAGTAAATTATGTTATTTCTTTACTGGGGCATTTCAGTTCATGGAACCTATTGATCAACTATTGAAATAACCATAAATTACTTAAGTTTACAGATCGATTACCAATTCTGATTCAGAAAATTTAAAATTTCAATATTAGAATTTTCAAATACCAATTGCATGGAAAACATGTCCTTGGTTATCTATATTCCAAGAATAAATAGATTTAAGGGAACCACCGTGGTTTTAGATTTGTAGCTGCAGCACACATAAAATGTTAATGGATTGTGAGAATGAGTGCATGTGTATTTAAATAATTGAGAATGTCTATAGGCATGTCAGGATATCTGTTGGGACCCTGGTTGGTGGGCTTAGTGGCAACAATTACACTCCAAATACCACTCTGAGTTGTTCAGTTCTGAAAATTGTGTATTTGGGTTACAATAAGGTGGTCTTTAATAACCTTGGACATTTTTCAACTGACCTTCTTGGGAAATAGGAAAGATATCACTCTCCTTTACAAGTATACATGTGCCGTACAAAAGTCATATAAAACTGTGACGGATTGAACATAAATTGTATTGGTAGCACCTCCTTATCTGATGGGATAATTTTTATGAGGAGGTGGGTTCCTTTGTTCATGCTCTAGTCAACAATACAGTGAGATGTCATGTAAAGCCAAACACATGACCTTGTTGTGAGTTGTGTTCATAATGTTTTGATTTCACACTGAGCTGTCAACTTGCTGATTTGCTGGAGATAAAGCGGTTATGATATAGACAAGTGATATATAGCTTTTCTTTGCTGGATTTTACTTTTTAAATTACGATCATAGAGGCATTGTACCAAGACCGGACAGTGGTTTCAAACTGGACAGTCTATGTCAAAGTCTGTGTCAGTGGTCATGGTGATTGACAGAAGCTACCCCCAGCCACCTCCACAAACTGTCCAATCAGTACCGGTAGTAGGGGGAGTCTTTGATGTCAAAGTCACTCTTCTGAGGTGCATGGTCAGGTGCGCATACATCTGTGACGTCAGTTGACAGGCAATGAGTTTTTGAATAGCAAGCTGGCCGCATCAATCCTCATGTCTCCTGTCAATCAGGCAGGTGCTCACAAACATGTGACATCAGGGATGATGCGGGCACCTTGCCAAACAAGCAGGTGCAGTTGAAATCTGATTGACATCGGAATCCTTTGATCTTTGAAGTCTCTTGCTTTAAATGCTTGATGTCAAACAGGTTTTAATGCCCTTGTGGCACAGGAGGGTGATTAGAATCTTGTGCATTTTTTGCAAATGATTGTTGGAAGTATTTGTCATGCACAGACAGCAACCTTGCCACAAAATGTCAACATAATATGTTTCAAAGTAGGGAAAAAACTTAAAATTTTGTCCTGTTTTGGTACAATGCCACAACATAAATCAGTCACACAAACCTAAGTTATATTCAGTCATGTTATGCATATTACTGTTCATGAATTGTATGAAATCTTGACATTCAAATGTTGATTGATTCAAAGTGTCTGTTGTAACCCAATCTGCATTCATGCAAAATGTATTTTCCTGTTGGCTACAAGAAATCAGAACCCATTGTTCACAATCACAGCCTTGTTGTGTTTCATCACTAGCATCTGGGCATTGTGCAATCCCATCACAATACTGCTTGACTGAAACACATCTAGTAAAATCCTCATGGCATATTTTAACAATGTCTTCTTCTTCGGGTGTTAGGGGTGTTGCAAGACACCTATCATTACACAATTCATCAGATCTATCCTTACAGTCAAACTTTTCATCACAAATTGATTTCCGCTTGACACATTGAAGGTTATCTGCACATTTAGTAAAATGACATCCTTCTGCCATGTCACATTCCCAGGTAATGCCAACAAAGCATTCCCACTGAGCACACATAGCAGGATCCTCATCTGATTCATCTCTGCAGTTCTGCACAGACCCTGGATTTCCATCACACACCCAGCTCTTAGGTATGCACTGTAACCCATCAGCACACCTCCAGTGAGTATCTGGGCAATTTCGCTGGGCGCAGGTTGCAGGATTCTCATCTGAATGATGCTTGCAGTGTGACTTTCCATCACACATCAAGTGTTTGGGCCTACAATACACCTCCTCTTTACATTTCCAGTACCCAGCAGCACAGTTACTGGACTGATTGCAGACTGCAGTATTCTCATCTGATCCATCATAACAGTCAACATGTCCATTGCACAACCAGGAAATCTTCTCCATGCACTGAAGTCCATCGTAACATTTCCATGTCCCTGCAGGGCAGTCCCATTGAGCACACACAGCAGGATCCTCATCCGATTCATCAAAACATCTACCCCATTTATCACACACCTGTATCTCATCTATACACAGGACCCCATCCTTACACTTCCAGTACCCATCAGTACAATTCCACTGAGCACACATTGTAGGATCCTCTTCTGATCTATCATTACAATTATCACTCCCGGTACACACATAATGATTTCTTATACACTGCAGCCCATCCTTACATTTCCAGAACCCAGCAGGACAGTTCCAATGAGAACACATTTCAGGATCCTCATCTGATCCATCTGAGCAGTGTGGGTATACATCACATACCTCACCCTCATCAATACACTTCAGCCCATCCAAACATTTCCACAATCCAACATTACATTTCAGTTGAGCACACATTACAGGATCCTCATCTGATCGATCTGAACAATGCGGACCAGCCCAAGACAGAAAAGGATCTCCATCACATACAAGTAGTTCATTGATACATGTATTATCTACTCGGCATGCCCATGTTCCTTCCCGACAATTTAATTCATGTGAATGACAACCGGTAGTGCAGTTCCATTTGGCACACATAACAGGATCCTCATCTGATTCATCCATGCAGTCTGCATACCGGTCACACACCAGGCTCTCTTTTAAACACTTCCACCCATTCCTACATTTCCAGTACCCTGCAGTACAGTTCCACTGAGCACATACTAAATGGGTCTCATCAGATCCATCTGTACAGGAGCCTGGGCCCAAAACGTCTCCATCACACACATGCTCCTCATTGATACATTCACTTGCATATAAACAGCCCCATTCTCCATTAGGGCAATTAACCCCAGCTGAATGACTCCACATTGCAAATAATACTACAGTTTTAAATGTCTTCCAACACATGTTATTATCTATTTATTTGCATATCCATCTTACCCGTGTTTGACCTACTTAAGATGACCAAGATTAATCAGTTTTTCCCATAAAGATTTGGGCGTAACACAATCCCTACATCGCAATGTTTACAAAGTTGTGAACTATAAGGGACAAGTCACTATGTGTAATTATTTCTGTGCAGTACACCAGGTGGCCAATCTAATCAAATCTAACCTTCAAGGGTCGCAACCTGAAGATTGTAAATAAACCTCAAAGGCTTTGGATTTCAGTGTTTCATGGTTTATCAGACGCCTGTTTAATTTAACCAATCCTGATTTGAAATTTTTTTCCAAAGGCCTGAGGTTGAAAAATTCCGGCAATGGGGATATTTTCACAGGCAAACCGTTATAGGAAAAACTGTAATCACTTTACTAGGTATTTAAAACTAAAAACAACCAAAGGTACAGAATGTATTTCCCAAGTTTTGCTTAGCTTTTAATTTTCCCCAAGAAAGATTTCATGATATCAAACCCCTTATTACATGTTAAGGCATTTGTAACCGTCAGTTACCCTGAAGATTTGGCATTAGCATTGTGTTCTGCTATAATAATTATCTTCCTCTTAATTTTCTCGCAACATTCCAGAATGAATTGATGGGATGGGGGGGGTGTTATTATATTGCTGGGGTGGGCCTACTATAGCAGGGTCGCTGCCCCCGAATGCTAGAGCCTCTGGGCTAGGGAGGCATGGACTAAGGATTCTTGGCTATTCAATAACCCTTACCCACCCCCCTTCCCATCCCACCAATATAATCTGGAGCGTTGCGATAAAATTATTACGTACCTATGCAACAAGGGATATACCACAATTATGCACCACATCCATAGAAATGTCTAAACAGTTGTGCAGGTGTCTTATTATTATAGTTTTGATAAATGCTGCAGTAATAGAATACATTTACATATGTCCTTGGGTTTTATTTACTGCTGAATCATGCTCATAACAAATCCTTGAGTTGCTTTAGATTTCTGAAGGTCATAAGACTAGGGCCAAAAGTCACAATTTTAAGCTTCAGTAATCCCCTCACTAATATCACAGAAGAGTTAGCCCAAGACTGGAGCATAAAATTGTGATCTTTGACCTCAGTCTACATGGTCTAGTGACCTTGATAAAACTAAGAGCAATTCGATAGTTTGTTCCATGCATATTCAAAAACTCTCTTCCAATTAAACAGCATTGGTACATCTGTCCACCCACATATGATTCCGTATTAGGGAAAAGGGTACTAACGTAATGAGAATTTTTGGGAAAATAGGGGAAATCTTGACTACAGCCAGATGAATGTCTTTATAGTAGCTATGGAAAACTATGTATTTTTGGAAAGGAGAAGATCTCAGCTTTCCAAAAATGTATAGTTTTCAATGGGTACTATGAAGACATTCATGTGGCTGTAACCACAATATACCCTATTTTCCCAGTACGTTAGTACCCTTTTCGCAAATACGGAATCATATAACAATGCACAGATTCACTGTCAGTAAGCACTTGTAATGTCCTATTTAATGTACTAACCAAACATATTTCCTCTGTGTTGGCTGCATTCATTTTGAATATCTAGATCTATGGCTTGGTGGAATTTTCCGGTTCCTAACTCCTAGGTACTTAAGTTTGAAGATGATCCTGTCAATGTGAAGCAAACGCATTCAGGTACATGTATTTGGTGTTATTATGTTAACTGCAGAGCATCACATGACAAGGAAAGTCGTCAAAATAGATTAAATTGAATTAAATATTTGCATAAAACATTGACGTCCTAGTAATACTGGTACATCCACTATATTTCATGCAGTCTAGGGGTTTGAAGATTTCAGTGTCTGGAGAGCTCTGTTCTGGAAACCATAATCGCAGAAATCTTGATCCTTCACTGTCTTTCCAGGCCAATCTTTATCGCCCTACAAAAACACATACTCAATTGAGAAAAGGAAGTGCAGCA
>JAAUYA010299527.1_pt1 | contig 11770 bp, 6 predicted proteins | sample 7278161 | NCBI WGS metagenome assembly JAAUYA01 (sample SAMN14350120, study PRJNA611818) | marine sediment metagenome | isolation source: surface marine sediment (3m) | place: French Polynesia: Moorea | collected 2018-08
GCGTTACTGGTAGCAATGGCGTAGCTGATATCCCTTGGGGTGTTATTGTCATCGTTAGTAATGGTGGTAGTGGCACTGGCAGTGGCAATCGTAGCCGTTCCATTAGGAGCAGTACCGTTGCTGAGGTTGACCTGGATCTTTTCGTCTGGCTCGACATCGGTATCTCCCACCACGTCTAGGGTAATGGTCTTGCTCTTCTCGCCAGAAGCAAAGTTAATCGTTCCGGTCAGTCCCGTGGCTCCACTAGTACCACCGATATTGTTGTAATCGCTGTTATTGGTAGCACTGCCGCCGATAGAATAGTTGACGCTGCTGGCATCTTCAATCCCTCCTGTACGGCTGACGGTGAAGGTTACCGATTGAGTGCCGCTGTTTCCTTCAACGAGAGTGGCATTACTGGTAGCAATAGTGTAGTCAATATCTTGGGCAGGAGGCTGGTTAACAGGAGCGGGACCATCAATCTCGATGTTGTCTAGGGCTAGGTAATCACCATTGCTCAGATTGATGTTCTCTGGGAGCACTTGGACGAGAATAAACTGGTTACCCCTACTACCAAAGTCTATGTTCCATTTAAAGTTCTGCCAGTTGAAATTGGAACCGCCCACAGTTTCATCGAGTAACTTGGTAATGCCAGGAGTTGGAAGTGTGTCATACTTCTGGGGTCCTGAATTATCCCATTTAAATTCCCCATCGACTCCCCAGACTCGGACAGTTAGCTGATTAGGCAAGCTATCACCCTCGTTATTCATAATATCAAAACTGAGCTGCTGTTGGCCTCGGCGAACAAAGTCATCATGAATCACTTGACCTAAGAGCCCTCTAGTTAAGACCCCTCTACCTCCATCTGAAATCTTGCCTACAGATCTTGTAAGAACGGCTGTGCCGTTATTGCGTTTCCAGTACCTAGGTGTAACCCAACCGAAATTTGCAGATACACTACTGAGAAAATCAGGATAAACATGTTCTGCAAATTTCTGAGCGTCAGTCATAAATGGTTCAGAATAGCCAAAATTACCGTCTACGATCGCATTCGGATAGTCTGTTGAAACGACGTTGATAGTCTCTGTCTTAGTACCTATCGCACCATCAGCGTCCCAAACTGTCAGCTTTACCTTCTTGGTCCCAGGTTGAGCGAACACATGGGAAACTTGACGACCAAATTTGTCAATTCGATCGTCGTTATCAAAGTCCCAACCGTAAGCGACAATCGTACCGATGGATAAATCCTTAGCTCCGTCTGAATCTGGGTCGACTGAAGTACTGGCATCAAAAGCTTGAGCTAGTCCTCCAGCTGCTTGGGAGGTAAAGCTTGCTGTCGGTGCCAGGTTATTATTGGGTTCTTTAAATTGAGTGTTAACCATCTGGAAATAATCGGGATATGTGAAAGTGCCATCTGACATCTGTCTGCCCTCAAAGTTGCTGAAGTTCTTATCGTTATCGAGGAAGCTGTTTTCCAGACGACTACTCGAAATGGGTGTCGTTACTGAAGCATTTCTAAGGTTATCTGACGGTACCCCTAATCCAACTTTAAAGCCTTCAAGACGAATATTTTTATATAAGTGGTTGACCGATGAACTATTGCTATAGATACCACCCCAACCTGTGTAACCGATTTCCGGATTGGTGGCTATTAAACCATCAACAAAATCGATCTGACCAGTATATGCTTGGATAATACCTGCGTGGCGAATATTCCAAAGTTTGAAGTTTTCAAGGCGTGAGCGCTGATTGATTGCTATCTCCGCGCCATGATTGTTATTTACACTCCCTTGCCCATCTATGTTAGTAGTAATTCCATAAAAGTTCATCCCCGCATAAGAGTTATAGCCTTCAAAGCCAGAGAATTTTCGGATGGGAAGAGCTTCTATATCTATCTCAGTTAAGCCAAGCTGACTGAGAGCTGATCCTAATTCTGGGTTGAGATTCTTCACGGCAAAACGACGAGCATTTGGCTCCGCTGCATCTCGTCCGAATCGATTACGTGAACCGTGAAAGTCCACCGCAGCACCTTCAGTGCTTATGGCAATGTTGTCGGTGAGCTCTAGCCCAGGACCAGATCCCTGTATCCAGTAAGCATCGCCCTCAGTACCGAGGTCATAGTTGCTGTGGCGCTCTTTATTTGCAGGGTCGTAATTGCCTGGTGTAGCATCTTTTGCCTTAATCACGATGTTGTGGCGCCAGGCACCAAGCTCAGTCGCAGCTTCCGACATGATGCCGGCACCAAAGATATCAAAAACCACATTGTTTTCGATAATGGCATGGCTCTCATGATGTGCAATGCCCCAGCCAGGACTGCCGACGACAGCGTTGCCGTTAAATTTCGCAGGAGTACCATTAATATCTTTTGCTCCTGTTCTATGAGCGTGAAGGGGATATCGACCGCGAACGTTGGTTCCATTTCCAGGGATACCATAGATGGTAGTAACATCATCTATAGGCTTACGCTTATCTGTCCGCCCTAAGTCATAGAATCCCGCATTATTGACTACGACATCAGGGTTGTGCATGAACATGACATGGCCACGTTCAGGGACAGGGGTTTGCTCACCTTTTTCACTCTGGAAAGTCACGTTGCGTGTCGTGTTGGCAACGTAGAGTTTGAGATCATAGTCATTGACGTACTTTTCAGGCCGCTTGTGGTCAAATCTCAGGACTTCGTTGTCTCCCGACTTGATGTCGTTGTTGGTAAAGCGAATGCGATTGCTATTAATTGAAGTAATAGTGAGGACCTCATCTTGAAATATGTCATTATTTTCATGGGAGTAACCAGAGCGATAACTTGTTTGGGTGCCACCCAAGACTATTTGGTCTCCGATTCCCCAACCCTTAGGAACCTCTTTCAAGACTAGCTCTCTAGTTCCTTTAGGTGCATCTCCCAGTAGAGTCAGATAATCTGACTTATCCGCGCCGTTGATCCTTACCTTTCCGTGACTGATCAGGCCGCGCCCTAACCGCTCAGCATCCAACTCTCCTCCATCGCTTGTGAAGATAATTTGAGCCTTATTATCAGCTTGAATAGGTTCAACCTCTTTTCCGATTAAAAGTGTTCCCATACTCGGGACGACCAAAGTATCTACTATCAGCTTCGTATCTACATCGTGCGCGAAGTCGAGAGTGCCATCTACCCTCACCGTCTTCAGGCGGGCGTTGCTCTCCCCTGTAAGCTCTACCTCAACTCCCTCTGAGATTAGAACATGGGCTCCGTCGTTGGGAACTCCATTATTCCACACGGTGGGATCGAACCAATCGCCACTCTGGACGGCCGTGTGGGTAGTATTTGAAGTCGGGGCGAGGTTAAATAACTGCTGATCTGCCATCACCATAAGTGTCCCTACCCCGTCTATCTGGATGGGATCGGCTTCGATTTTTCCTGTGAAATACTCGAGCTCCCAGTCTCCACCTGCCACCGCATCTCCTGTGAGGTCATCTGAAGCAGCTACATCAGCATCAGTCAAGTCGCTCAACTCCTCTATAAAAGCCTGACCTTCTGGAGTCTTAGCCATATCACATCCGTAGACTAAAATATCAGCATTAGGGAGAAAAGAATCTTGCCAAGCAATCAGTTCATCCTCGTAATTATCCAGATTATCATTATCCAGTCGTGCGTTCCCGAGTTGCAAAGCTACGTCTTCTCCGTCCTTTTCTCCGTGAGAAACTAGATGGAAACTGGAAATGTTATTATGCTGAGCCAGTATTTCGGTGATTTGTTGAACTCCATCGCGTTCTGAGTCAAGCAAGACTACTTTTGTATCGTCTCTTGCAGCTAAACTAGCATAATCTGAAACATCAAGATTAACGTGAGAGTCAACCACAACGAGACTATCTATATTTGAAGATGTTACCATAATTTAAGCTAAGATAAAGTTAATAAATTATAAAGATTTGACTGGGAGTTGACCTAGAAAACACTCGACAGCATTGGTGCTAATGAAATGCTAGTGAATGACTGGGTTTTCCTAGTCTTTATTAAGCTACCCACAAATCAATATAGATTAATCCATATAATTACTTAAGTTTTATGATAAATTCATTAATTGATTTAAGTGATTATACTTAAGAATTTATGATAAATTCATTAATTTATTGCGGATTAATAGTTGTTAATACCTGGAAGAAAGGCTAGATTCATGCCGCAGGTAATGCGATGGGAGTAGAAGAGAAACAACTGGCTTTAGGCAATAAGTAGCTACGTAAAATTACTTAGCTACTTACTACTTAGTTATATTTACTCTTACCTCTTGCCTACTGGTCTGTGAAGATAGTTTTTAGGAACTGGCTAAGATAATTTTGGATTTTGGATTTTGGATTTTGGATAACTGTCCTATTCCTCATTTCAAAATTGACAGAGTACTAGGAGTTTATCTAATTGAATTAGTTATCTGCTATTATGAACTAGTCGATTCCTTCTGTCACTTCTCACTTAGCGGAAACTAGAAATTGTGGATTTTGGGTTTGGGATTTTGGATTTTAGAAAAGAACGTATAATTTATAGGTTTTTATTCTTGTTTACTTATTCTGAGTCCTGACTTCTATCCCGACCAAATTTTCGCGTCTTATCAATCGGCGTTAGCTTAACCCGCGATAATCATCATCCTGAAATGCGAAGCAAATTGATGAAAATTTTATTTTTAGATCAGAGTGGCAACCCAGGAGGTGCAGAACTATGCCTCTTAGATATTGCCAAATCTTATCGAGACCGAGCCTTAGTTGGATTATTTGTCGATGGTCCCTTCAAACAACTTCTTGAACAGCAACAGATTCCCGTGCAAATTTTAGCCAAGAAGCCAATTAACGTTCGCAAAGAAAGCAAACTAATTGAAAGTTTAGCAAGTATTGGATCCCTAATACCACTGATCTTGCAGGGGGCAAAACTAGCCCGTGACTACGATCTAATCTATGCCAATACCCAAAAAGCTCTAGTAGTAGGTGCGATCGCCAGTTTACTTGCACGCCGTCCCTTAGTCTATCATCTTCACGATATCCTATCTGCAGCTCACTTTAGTCCTAGCAACCGATATCTAGCAGTCACTTTAGCCAATCGCTTTGCCTCTTTAGTCATTGCCAACTCTCAAGCAACTAAAGCAGCATTCATCGTCGCAGGAGGACGCCCAGAAATTACTGAAGTTGTCTACAATGGCTTTGCGCCCGAGGTTTACCAAAGTGATGCCTCTACCCGAGAGCAACTTAGACAGCATCTAGAATTAGAAGAAAAATTTGTTGTCGGTCATTTCAGCCGCCTATCACCCTGGAAAGGTCAGCATATTTTAATTGAAGCGCTCACTTACTGTCCCGAGGGTGTAGTCGCTCTTATAGTCGGTGATGCGCTATTTGGAGAAACTGAGTATGTCCAGTCTTTACACCAACAGGTCAAAAAACTTGACCTAGAAGAGCGAGTCAAGTTTCTCGGATTTCGTTCAGATATTGTACCTTTAATGGCAGCCTGTGACTTGATTGCCCATACTTCAACGTCTCCAGAACCTTTTGGTCGGGTAATTGTCGAAGCAATGTTATGCGGAAGAGTTGTAGTTGCCTCTGAAGCTGGAGCAGCAATGGAAATAATTGAACCGGGGGTAACTGGTTTTCTAGTTCCACCCCAAGACTCGCTGAAACTTGCACAAATAATTACCTCTTGTCACAAGCAGCCAGAGTTAAAAGAACCGATAATTTTTCAAGCCCAAAAACAAGCCAATCAGCGCTTTCTGTTGACTGAGACCAATCAACAGCTCGATAAGTTATTAAAAGTGTTTACACGGCTTTAGGTTTCAGCACTGCTCACTTCTCGATAAATTGCTCCAAGCGCTGTTGAGCTTACTCTCAGTTACAATCAGTTTAACTGCTTCAGGGTTAAGGCCACGCTCGAGTTGTTTTTCTTCACGTTCAAAATCAGTAAAAATACGTAGACTTCATCAAATGCTTACTTAAATACTTATAACTTAATTTATACAATCTTTACGTAAATATACTTGATTTTTCTGGAAATTATTGTTAACTTAATTAAGTATTATAAGTAAAAATATAAATTAGTTCTTCCAGGAAGTTTGTTGTCATTGTTTCCTGTAAGCTACATGAGAAGACACCTATGAGTGCACTCGAATAGCTTTGGTAGATAGGGCTAATCTGTCTATTTTTGTAACTACCGAGGTAATCGAATTTTAGGAAAAAACAATAATTTCACGTTTGAGTATCTCTTTCAATATCTCTAAGATGTTTCATCCCCTCAATTCAAACTTGACGGACTACTAGTGAGAGTATACCTTTAAAACACATCTTGTTCTGTTCAAAGCGCTCACTGTAGAAGATATTAGTCCGCAAAAAGCTGGATTTGCTCCCAGGAACTTATCTTTAGTTAAAAACCTGGATTTTAACACTTTTAAGAACACATGGTTTTGATTCGATGAAATCCGCCTTTTTTTCCAAGGCAATTATTAAGCAATAGGCTAGTACACGACGGCGTAAGTCCTTCTACCATTCAAAATACGGGAAACCCTTATTCAATTCCCCTTTTGAATGCGTGACTTCCCCTCCTGGGAGGGGTTAGGGGTGGGTTGACTTCCGCGTAGCGGTACTAGGCATTTTTTAGTTGGCATTTTCTTCTTTCTCTATTTTTTTCTTCTAATTATAGCCTAGTTTAGTGGGTCCAAGCTTATTACAGTCCTTAACATTTAAGTAACCTTTGGAGAAACCCTTATGAATAATCTTGAAGCAATCAAATTTCTCAAGAGCATCGATTACACGAAAGCAGGGGAAGAATCCCGGTCAACTCCCACTAGACAAAAATTATCAGTAGTTATACCGATCTACAACGAAGTAGAAAGCCTATCCCACCTTATTGAAGAGATCGCGACCACCTTGAAGACAAGCCAGCTCAACTACGAAATTATCTGCGTGGATGACGGCTCGAGGGATGGTTCTACTGAACTGCTTAAACAAGAAGCTCGAACCCGTACTGACCTGCAGGCCGTCATTCTACGACGAAATTATGGTCAAACTGCGGCCATGGCTGCTGGATTCAAATATGCCCAGGGTCAAGTAATTGTCACATTGGATGGCGACCTCCAAAACGACCCTGCTGATATTCCCCGACTCCTGACTAAGTTGGAGGAAGGCTACGATTTAGTCAGTGGCTGGCGTAAGGAAAGACAAGATGCTGCTTTGACCCGACTGCTCCCTTCCAAAATCGCTAACTGTCTAATTGGATGCATTACAGGAGTGAGACTGCACGACTATGGCTGCTCCCTCAAAGCCTACCGCAAGGAATTAGTGGCAGACATGAACCTTTACGGAGAATTGCATCGATTTTTACCAGCTTTAGCCTTCATCGAAGGAGCGCGAATTGCAGAGATCCCTGTCGGCCACCATGCTCGCCGCTACGGTCAGAGTAAGTATGGGCTGGATCGGACCTTTCGCGTCGTGATGGATCTACTGACGATCTTCTTCATGAAAACTTTCTTAACGCGACCCATGCACGTTTTTGGACTACTTGGTCTCATTTCTACGGTGTTGGGAACTATATCGGGAATCTATTTAACTTTCTTAAAGTTCGGCCTGAATCAGGGGATAGGAAATCGACCTTTACTGATTTTGAGCGTAGTGCTGATCTTGACAGGAGTTCAACTGTTTTGCTTTGGCTTGCTAGCTGAGCTATTGATGCGGACTTACCATGAATCTCAGAACCGACCAATATATCGAGTGAGAGAGGTAGTTGGAGCAAACAATGGCATGTTTACTGGATGAGGTAAACAAATGGAATTGATTATGGTGCATTAAGGTTATTACACAAAAGAATTTATTATTCTTTGTTAGGAAACTTGAGCGTGAAATTACCTTCATTTTAACTATCTAGTGGTAGCCTCTTTGTCGCAAATCACCTAACAACTGCCCCAGTTTCTTACTCATCTAGAAAAGCTCAAACTCCTCTCAACGATTATGCAAAAACTTCAATTATTTTATTTCTGGCAAAATTTGATTGCTGGTTCTCAAATTCCTACCGCAAAGAATCTTGGAGGAAAGGTTAAATTACGTAAACCTTCCGGTACTAAAGCTCCCGAACCAAGTCGCTCTTTTGATTTAGAAAACGAGACAATTAGATTAAGTATTTTATTTCTGATTCCCCATCCTTTCTATCAGGAACGCGGTTCGCCAATTGCAGATAAGATGGTTTTAAAAGTCTTGTCTGAGCGGAAAGAAAATGTCGATGTAATTACTTATCCCGAAGGTAGAGATATCCATTATGAAAATATTACTTTACACCGAACAATCCGACTGCCCTTTGTTGAAAATATTCGACCCGGATTTTCGTGGAAAAAATTGATCTACGATGGTTTAATCTTGATCAAAGTTATTCCTTTAATTTGTAAAAAACGATACCATCTAGTTCATGCTGTAGAGGAAATGGTTTTTATTGCCCTCTTACTTAAAGCTTTCTTAAATATTCCATATGTTTATGATATGGACTCATCCCTAGTTCAACAGATGGTCGAAAAGTATTCTTGGCTAGCTCCTTGCCAATTTTTACTGGAGTGGTTTGAAAAGATAGCTGTTAAAAATGCTGAAGTTGTGGTGCCAGTTTGCCAGGCTCTGGCTGACGATATTGCCAGGTATCGACCTAAAAAGGTGATGGTTCTTCCAGATGTTTCTCTTTTAACTTAAAAAAGTAAGAATCATGCAAAATTTGAAAGTTCAACTGAAAATTAGCAATCTGATGCTAATGTATGTAGGAAATCTGGAAAGTTATCAGGGGATTGATCTACTTTTAGATAGTTTTGCTCTAGTAGTTCAAGAGTCAGAAAACGTCGATCTGGTGATAATCGGTGGGGAGCCTTCAGATATTCAAAAATATCGAGGGAAAGCCGATAGTCTCGGTCTTCAGAGCAAGGTACATTTTTGCGGTTCAAGACCGACCAACCAGTTGGGTACATATCTCTCACAAGCTGATATCCTGGTATCTCCCAGAATCAAAGGAAGGAATACACCGATGAAAATCTATTCCTATCTCGATAGCGGCAAGGCCGTTCTAGCCACCGATCTGCCAACTCACACTCAGGTGATCAATAACCAGGTTGCTATGCTTGCCAAGCCCAATCCTCAAGATTTCTCGGAGGGTATGAGCCGCCTGATCGACGACCGCAATTTGAGATTAAAACTCGGCATGGCAGGAAAAATGTTAGTTCAAGAAAAACACAGTTATACCGCTTTTAGCCAAAAATTAAATGGCCTTTATGATTGGCTCAAAGAGTCAACTCTCTACCGCCAAAAGCTAGCACGCTGAGACCTGAGATGAAAAGGAATTTAGTAGAGTTATCAAACAATGTTTATGATCTTGCGATCGTTGGGGGAGGAATATACGGTGCTTGCTTAGCCTGGGAAGCTAGCCTTCGGGGTCTCTCAGTAGCCTTGGTTGAAAAAGCAGATTTTGGCTCAGCCACCTCTGCCAACAGCTTGAAGATTATCCACGGCGGATTGCGGTATTTGCAAAACGCTGACTTTAAGCGGATGCGTGAATCGATTCATGAACGGACGACCTTAATGCGGATTGCACCCCACTTAGTCCATCCGCTTCCAGTACTGATTCCCACCTACGGTCACGGAATGAAAGGGAAAGAGGCGTTATGTCTGGCAATGAAGATTAATGACCTAGTCAGTTGCGATCGCAATCAACTCGACGATCCCCAAAAACACATTCCCAATGGTCGGATAATTTCCAGACGGGAGTGTCAGGATCTGCTTCCGGGTATGCCGCACCAGGGGTTAACTGGAGGCGCAATCTTCTATGATGCTCAAGTCTATAACTCAGAGAGGCTTACCCTCTCCTTTCTTCGCTCGGCCGAGCAAGCTGGTGCTGCTGTGGCCAACTACGTTGAAGTTACTGGGTTTCTCCAAGAGGGAAATTGCGTCACTGGTGTCCAAGTCAAAGATGTACTAACGGGGAATCAGTTTGAGATTCGCTCTAAGACAGTAGTGAATACCTGCGGTCCATGGATTAATCGCGTTCTGGGCTTGCTTAAAGGGCAGCACCAACAACCAAGAGTTCCTTTGGCTAAGGCGGTGAACTTGGTGATCCGGCGTCCACTCTTTGAAACCTATGCAGTTGGTATTTCTAGTTCAAAAGGCGATCGCGTCCCTGGGGCTGTAATTAACAAGGGCTCTCGTTTCCTATTTATCGCTCCCTGGCGCGGCCAATCGATAATCGGCACGTACTATGCTGTTTGCGATCGAGACCCGAATGATTTTCAAGTCACCGAAAAAGACATTCAAAACTTTCTCAATGAAATCAACCAGACCTTTCCCTCAGCTAAACTGAAGATGAAAGATGTTGCTTTCGTTCATGGGGGACTTCTCCCCAGCACTGGTGTCGATCCTCAAACTGGAGAGCCACTGCTGGCCAAACATTATCAGCTCCGCGATCGCTCTCATGAGGGATTGCCAGGACTCATATCGGTGGTTGGGGTGAAATATACAACTGCCAGGGATGTGGCTCAGAAAGCAGTTGACCAGATATTTAAGTTATGGGGACAAAAATCTCCCAAATCAGTTTCAGCAGTCACGCCTATTTGCGGCGGGCAAATCGAAAAGTTTGCAGACTTTTTGCAAACTGCGCTCTTCAAACCACTCTACAGATTAGACGAGAAAGTAACGCGCCGCCTAGTTTATAATTATGGTTCTGCCTATCCAGATGTGCTAGAATATTGGGGCAAGCATTCCGATAATTCCCAGACGCATAGAGATGACCTATCTATTCTCAAAGCCGAAGTCCTTCACGCAGTTTGTGAAGAGATGGCTCAGAAGTTAAGTGATGTGGTTTTCCGGCGGACGGAACTAGGGAGTGCTGGACATCCGGGGAATGAAGCTCTTAAGCTCTGTGCTGAAACTATGGGTACAGAATTAGGATGGAGCCATGCCAGAATTCAGCAAGAACTCCAAGAGGTGAGCGATGTTTATAGAAGTGAATCTCTTGTGGAGATATAGAGCTATTTCCCTCAGAACACGTAAATTTATAGAATGTTTCATTGAATTATGCCATCTCCTATTGCCCACTCAGTTTCTGGCTATATACTTGGCCAGTTTTGGCCTCTAGAGCAACCAAGAGTCTGCAGATTGAGGAAATGGTATTTTCAGATTTTCTATCCTGTCTTTGTTGCTATTTTTGCTGACTTTGACTTTATTCCTCAACTAATCACAGGAGAAAAATATCATCGGGGTTTTACCCATAGCCTGTTTTTTGCTCTGGTCTTTAGTGTAATCTTCGGATTGACCCTCAGTTATTTGGGTAAGTATTCATATAAGCAAATATTTTTATTTACTTTGATAATCTATGGTTCTCATCTATTTTTAGATTTCTTGACTGAAGGCGGAAAAGGTATGCAACTGTTTTGGCCTTTTATAGATGGCTTTTTTAAGTCGCCGATAGCAATTTTTCCTGGAGTACATCATTCAAGAGGTTTGTGGCACTATAGTCATCTTATCCCAATTAGTTTTGAATTGATCTATTCAGCATTACTTTTTTGGGGAGTTTCCTGGTGGAACATCACTAAAAATAGGAGAATAAAAAGTTTAAAGTAATTTTAAAAATCAATTAAATTGATTCAGTATTTAATGATATAAAAACATGAAAGCCAATGCCAACAATAGTCAATTGATAATTGCAGACGCTCATGTTCATATTCATGAATGTTTTGATTTATCAAAGTTTCTGAATTCAGCTTTAGAAAATTTTAAAAAAAATGCCCATTTAAAAAAAAATAAAGAAAATTTTAATGCTATATTATTTTTA
>JAAUYA010314043.1_pt1 | contig 11758 bp, 13 predicted proteins | sample 7278161 | NCBI WGS metagenome assembly JAAUYA01 (sample SAMN14350120, study PRJNA611818) | marine sediment metagenome | isolation source: surface marine sediment (3m) | place: French Polynesia: Moorea | collected 2018-08
AAGATAGTCAGCTTGAGCTTCATAGAAATCTGCCTGAGCCGCAGCTAATCTAGACATCCATTCAAATACGCGACGACGATCTTGTTGCCATTCTTTACGTTCTTGCCTCCACTGTTCACGATCCTTTTTACGTTCTTCACGGTCTTGAGTCATGGTATCAGTTAAAGCTTGTATTGACTTAGCATTAGACTCTATTAATTTCTTTAAATCTTCATCACTCATCAGTTAAACTCCTATTTAAGTAGTTAAGGTGATTTCTCTAAAAGATTAGCTTAGAAAGCCCCCTCATCGGTGTCAAATTAACTCATTGCTTTATTGTTGTAGGGTGGGCAAGACGGGTTTAATTATTGAAACAAAATAATCAGCAAAAAATCTGTCTTGCCCACCATTACTTTTCAAACATCCTCTAAATCATCCCTTGGGTCTGGTGATGTTGGTCGCCAAGAGTAATATATTGGAGTAAATTCTACTTTGGTTAATAGTGTCCCCAAGACTAGTTTTAATTTTAACCACTGTTGACATGACATCATTATAGCAACGTATATAGCGTCTTTATTGTTGACCTCAGATTAAAAGGTTTTATAATAAATCTAAATCCTTAAAAATTAAGATATTTGTTGAATTTCCCCAAAAAATCTCGATAATCTATACTCAAAGAAAACTTCAAACGACTCTTTTTAAGAGTTAGTCGTAATTTAATCGGCAGTATGTTAACGTCAGTCACCCTTCGCAATTTCAAAAGCTATCGGGAAGCCACCCTATCCCTATCAGCTACTACTTTTTTAATCGGTCCTAATGCCTCAGGCAAGAGTAATGCCCTAGAAGCAATTCGCTTATTATCTTGGTTAGCGAAAGGTAGTCGTTTAGATGATATTGAACGTAATATTCAGGGAGGGAATGCAGTAGTTCGTGGACAAGCTACAGATCTTTTCGGTGAAGAGAAATCATGTTTCACTCTAGGAGGACATATTGATAATGCTCCCGATGGCTGGACAGATTTTGAGATTGAAGTTGGACAATTATCAGAACAACTAATCATAACAGCAGAAGCCGTTACCAGTAAAGAACAGGAATTACCACTCTACAAAATTGATGGCGAACCCAATCCCCACACCGATGAAATTAGTGTCATGTATAATAACTTCCGAAGAGGCAAATATAAGCCCCATATTCCCTGTTCTAATCGACAAGCTATTTTTTATCAATTGGAAACCCCCAGTCGTTTTAGGGTGGGTGACACTAAATCACAAAAAATTATTCCTGCTGTAACTAAAGTAATTCGAGAAACTCTCAGAAATATTGTATTTCTTGATCCTCGTCCAGCAGTTATGCGAGATTATGCTTACGCCAAGGATGATGATATTAAGGAAGATGGTTCTAATCTCTCCAGTGTTCTCTATTCAATCTGTCAGAAAGGAGAGGCAGAAAAAAGAAAATTACTGGACTTTATTCGTTCACTGCCAGAGCAGGATATTATTGATATTCGTTTTATTAGGACAGAACGCAATGATGTGATGGTAAGGCTAGTGGAATCTTTTGGCAATCTTGAACGTCCCATCGATGCCCCTTTATTATCTGATGGCACTCTTAGGGTTTTAGCTATTGGTGCAACCTTATTGAGTGCTTCTGAGGGAACTTTTGTAATTATCGAAGAAATTGATAATGGTGTCCATCCTAGCCGAGCTGATAATTTAGTTAAACAAATTCAGGCGATCTCCTCGGAAAGAAAATTAAGGGTACTGATTACCTCCCATAATCCTGCATTACTGGATGCTGTGCCAGATAACGCCCTAGGAGATGTGCTTTGCTGTTACCGAGATCCCGAAGCAGGAGATAGTCGGATTATGCGATTAGCGGATTTAGAGCGTTTTCCTGAATTAGTTGCCCAAGGTACGCTTGGACAGTTAATGACTAAACAAGTATTAGATCGTTTCTTGAAGGACAAATCAACAGCCGAGCAACGTCAATTAGACGCACTTGAGTGGTTAAAAGAAAAAGAGTTAGAAGGGGAAGAAGTAGCCTAATAGGAGCGGTTTGTCTGATAGATACGTCTATTTTTGTCGAGATACTTAATGTACCGCAGAAAGCGAATCAGCATCACAACAATGGCTAATAGAGTTTCCTGATTGCGCAATGCGAGGAAGTGGACTCGGAGATTTATCTATTATTCATGATTGGCAGAAACTTTGTACTCAAAATCAGGGACGCCATGTCTATATTTGGTCTTTGGACGATCATCTTAAAAATTACAGTCAACAACCGAGTTATTCCAAAAAATACTGTTTTCAACGTTAGCAGTAGTAGTTCCCGAGCCACCACCTCTGGCGATCACTAACGGTGGCTAAACAACTAAAGAGGGTATTGATAAGTAAGTAGGTAAAATTATTTGTAGATTTACCAATACTATCTGCGATCGCACTTGGTAAGTACAAGCGATCGCCGAGGACTAATTCTTCTAGTAATACTCTATGTAAGATGATTTGTAGCACATTTGCCAATAGTATCCATATCCATTTCACGCTTCGCACCCTACCATCCGCTACCATGACGCAGGTTGGAATTTATGATCGTTGGCAATCTCCACTGTTTCCCCCGATTGAAGAATTACAAATAAACCTTTCTTATAGGCATAACGATCTACCCCTTGATCAATTTCAATACCGGCAACCGCACCAAGTATTTCATTGTTTTTGAAAAATGGTATGATTCGGCTGATATGCACGAAAAATCTCGCCAAAAAACCTTAGAATTCAATAATAAAGTATAGATTAGATCGCATAAAATAGTTAACGGGGTACAAACTTTGATATGAATCTAAAGCAGACTATGTTCCAAAAAATCTGTAGTACTATTCTACAGTCTCACCCATATTGGCCAAAAGCTTTCAGTCAAATACTAAAAAAAAACTACTATGAAGATTTAGAACTGATGTTGGACATAGGTTTTGGGCTTAGATATCCACTTGTGTTACCTCAAGCATGGAGTTCTTTTCGTGAAATTTTCTTAGAAGGAGAATATGCAGAAGCATTTGACAGAATACCTCTACCTAATCGTTGGCTGGATTTGGGATGTTGTTTTGGGTGCTTTTCCCTATTTATTGTTTGGTTAAAACGCAAACAAGGAGTCAGTGAAGACTCCCATGCGCTTCTAGTAGATGGAAACTCACGAGTAGAGAAGTCTGTGCGTAAATTACTTTCTACTAACAAGCTCGATCGTCAATTAGACTTTCGTTTTGGTGTTATTGATTCCTCAAACGATTCGGTGGGGTTTGATGAAAGTCAACTTATTACATCTGGAGTTGATCGACTAATTTCAAAATCTAACAAAATCACTAGTCAAGTTGCTCATAACCCCGTAATCTCAGAAAAGAGAATTATGGAAATTATGCCTCCACCGTATAACTTGGTCAAACTAGATATTGAAGGAAGTGAGTACGAGTTTCTTTCAAACTATACCAACATTCTTCAACAAACAGAGAATCTTTTGATGGAATGGCATGATTGGCATCGAGGAGGAGGGGGAAAAGCTCAGCTGGAAGAGCTTATACGCAAACAAGGTTTTAAGCTAGTTTGTGAGCTCCAACCATTACCTCTAGGTGAGAAGAGAGTAAATGGTAACTCTTATGGAGTTCAGCTTTGGGAAAATCTGAAGTTTAATAAAACAGAAGCTTTTGTTTAGGCTGAGGTTAACTAGTGGGTCATTTGTGCTAAATCAGGTTAGAGGAAAACGCTCACAACCCTCTGAAAATAAGAGTCTACGCACTTAAAGAATGGCTATGACCGTGACAAATGACCCACTAGTAAAGTGAGCGCGTACATCCTTCAGCCATGCGAAAAAGCTGAAATCCTGATTAAAAAATCCTTTTGGGTATAGACAAAGCATGTCTTGTCTCTACTCTGATGTGACTCTTTAGGTATAGCAGTGGAAGCAAAGGTTATGGCTTTGCTCTGTATTTTAGTACATTTTAATTTTAGCTTTACTCAAGTAATCGCTATTCAAGTCTACTCCAATCAAATCTCGATCGTCGACACCTTGATTAACCATTTCCCAAACCTGACGCCATTGATCGTCTATTTTTGTCTTCCGATCAATCTTCACCCCACTCAAATTAGCGCCACTCAAGTCAGCCCCTCTTAAGTTAGCTCCTCTTAAATTAGCTCCTCTTAAATTAGCGCCACTCAAGTCAGCCCCTCTTAAGTTAGCTCCTCTTAAATTAGCCCTACTCAAGTCTAATCCACTCAAATCTTTACCCTCAGCACCTTGATTAACTATTTCCCAAACCTGACGCCATTTATCATCTACTTTTGTCTCCTTGTCAATCTTCACCCCACTCAAGTTAACCCCACTCAAATCTGCTCTACTCAAGTTAGCACCACTCAAGTCAGCCCCACTCAAGTCAGCTCTACTTAGGTTAGCCCCGATCAAGTCAGCCCAACTCAAGTCAGTCCAAATTAAATCAGCCCCACTTAAGTCAGCCCCAGTTAAGTTAGCCCAGCTCAAGTTAGCCCCCTTCAAGTAAGCTGCGCTCAAATTAGCCCTAATCAAGTTAGCCCAACTCAAATCAGCCCAGCTCAAGTCAGCCCAATTCAAATCAGCACCCATCAAATAAGCTCCGCTCAAGTCAGCCCAATTCAAGTTAACCCCTTTTAAGTAAGCCCCTCTCAAAGAAGCTCTACTTAAGTCAGCCTCTCTCAAATTAGTCCCACTGAACTTATCAAACCAAAAGTGACAACCTGAACATTCTTTAGTAATGTGCAACTGAAGATTAGGTTTGAGAAAAAATACTATGGGAACAAAAACCAATGCTGTGGTTGTGAAAAAAATAACAGTCTGATAGGTTTTGAGAAAACTATACAGCTTACTTTTTAATTGCCATAGTTTCGAGGTAACTGATGTAGTAGTTGATGAGATGGTAATAGCTAATGCCGCAAGAGTTGGAAACAATCCTTGAATTTTTCTGTTAAGCTCAGGAATTAGGTTAACTCTAGAGGTTAATTTTACTTGTGCCGATAATTCAAAAATATCTACCTTTAACTGAGCTTTACGCTGACACCAATAACACTTATTCAAACTGTTGAGGTAAACATGAGTGCTAGTTTTACTACAAGTTTGCAAATTATTCCTAGCGACATCTAGGGCTTGATACCAATCCTTAGCTGTAGGACGAAGTTTGGGATCATTATGGCCATCATTAAAACACTTAAGGAAGCAATTTTGCACTTCTGGATGAATTATGTTTAAAGGGATAGTAAGGGGCGTATGAGCTAAGAGACGATGAGAGGATTTGCGATTTAATAATTTATCAATCGAGTTTTGGACTCTTGTTGAGATAGATTGTTGAGCTAATGTTTGATTTCTACGCAATTCCCTAGAACTTTCTAACCAAATCCCCCTCTCGATCAGTTCATTCCGTTCAGGTTTGTCACCACCACCGCGCCAATCTCCTAAGCCGAAAGGATGGTAACTAAAAAGAAGTTGATAGATGAGGACAGCCAAGCGAAAGTTATCATGGTGAGGATCTTGCTCGATGAGGGTAAAATCTTTGCCGATTAGCTCTGGTGGAGTATAACCATCTGTTCCCACTGGACAAGGATAGAGTTTTTGGGTATGAGGATGACGTACTTGAAAAGAATCAGTATCAATAATTGATGGTAGAGCGCGATCGCTAACTAAAATGTTCTGAGGTTTGAGGTCTCCAATAACATAACCCTTTTGGTGAACAGCGGCAATAAGAGAAGCCAAATTACAAGCTACCGTATGCAGAAAATACCAGTTAATTTTTAACTTCTTCCGCTTTCGTACAGTAGGGCTATAAAGGTCAATTAGTTCGACCCCGTCTTTGATTTCGGGCATGAGAAAGCCCACAGAATTACCTTGTCGATCTTTAACTAATGATTGGGGAAAGGCAAAGGAAATATGGGATTGATGAGCATTAGGATCCTGAAGTGGGTGAGCGATCATCACCTCTAATTTGGAGATTCGTCCCGGTAATTTGAAGATTTGCTCTGGAGTTGAAGTGTGATAACATTTTGCCAATGTCCCACTCCAGTCAGTTCTCCAAATCACTCCCTCTCCACTGTTGGTAATTTGTTCAGTTAACCTTATCGGTTGATTGGTATTAGCACAAGTTAAGAGTGTCATTTTAACAAGATGAGGAAGTTAGTAAACCTAACAGTAGAGTTTTATCATCGTCAGTGCGTGCATTGAGCCGTTCTGAGTTGAGAAAAGTTTGAATATACTCTTGTTCCTCTTCGGGATTTGGTGTTTCTTGTAAATACTGTTCCAAAGGTTCAAAAAAAGGAGCAAAGGGAAGCCAATCTCTGAGTTGAATAGCTACTTTCTCCAATCCATCTGTAGCAGCACAGATGAAACTAAACTCTTCGTTGATAACAGCTACCTGCATAGCCTCTAAAGCATTGGAAGAGGTTACAAAAGTAGTTTCATTGATGTATTCTCCTTTATCAGGACGAAAAAGGAGTTGTAGTTCACCATGCTGAGGGCGCACTACCATAAATCCGTCACCCAATTGCATCGCAACTAGTTGTTGAGGTGTAGCGATGAAAGCTATGAGGGTACAAGCTAAGTCTGTTGTCACATAGGACTTTTGCATAGCTTCTTTGGCGAAGGCATCAATAACTGCTGTTAACAATCTAGCAAATATCTTTTGAGCTTGGAGTTGAGAAGATGGTGGATAACTCTCATGCAGGCCACCACTGGTAAATCTTTTTAAGTATTTTAGGGACACTTCAACAGCTATTTTTGCCCCTGCTTCTGAATGTTTGGCGCTTCCTGCCCCATCAGCTATTGCACCAAGCAAAATATCTTCTGTTAGCAAACAGTAATTCCCGTAATCTTGGCAGGGTATTTGTTGTTTTTGATGTCCGATACCAATAGCTGAACGAGAGATTACTTTCCACTTCTTCATAATTAGTTGCTTGTTGAGTATTTAAGTAGAAATCTTACCCCAACCGATAGGAGGTAAAGCGATCGCCTCTCCAACATTACCACCAGAAACCGGTTTCTAACAAATTTGTCCAAAATAAATTCTACTTTCTCCCACAGAAATAATTGCCCTAAAATGATGTAAAAAATCTATCCCCACGACGCCATCGACTCCCAACTCTTGAGGAATATTGTAACCAATTACTTGAAAACCCTTGACAACTTGTCCAACACAGTTAAACCAAGAAACAGCAATCACTGGAGAGCGAGGAGTTTTACCTTTCCCTGTGGTTATAATCTGATAGCGTGAAGGAGAAATGAGGTTATAACCGAGATTTTCTAAAATTGGCTTTGCTATAATCGTAAAACTTGCGCCTGTATCAACTAATAAACGTACTCCTAGAAAATCACCAGCATGAATACCGCCAATTCTTGCAGGAGTCCAAATTAAATTGCTTTTAGTGCCAAAATAAGATAATTGATAATAGGAAAAAAAAGCTATTTTTTGAAAAGAGGGCATCACAACTCATTCGTGTCAACAATCGCCAGAAATAGTTTACCAGTGGTTGAATGCAGAATGCAGAATTCAGAATTCAGAATGTTGATACTAGTGATCACAACTATACTATATTAGCACTGCTATATCATCAGGAATTGACCCCGTATATTCTATAGTTGCAGGTTTACCGTTTCGTAGCGGAAGCTGACCGTAAATCTCATCTCTGTCTTCTGAATGGGCTATAACTTCTCCTCTTGTTATATGTAAATTTTCATCTAAATCCATGTTGACAATTAACACCCATTGATTGGGATATTTTTGATGAATTTCTTCGATACTCAAAATATTAGAGCTTTTCAAATCAGGGAATTTTGGCTGATTCATAGATATAAGTTAGACAAAATTAAGTCTTAGTATTAGCTTGATTATATCTCACTCTTCTGATGTAAATCTTTCTAAGTATTTAGGTAGAAATTTCACCCCAACCGATAGGAGGTAAAGCGATCGCCTCTCCAACTTTGCTACCAGATACCCTTTTCATGGAACTACTTAACCACAAGAACAGCTCACGAAAATCAAGTCCTTTCAGTCGTACTGGAGGACGGTTTGGTGAGGCAATTTGGGTGAGCTTATTCATATCTGCTTCTTCCACAGCTACAACAAAGAATAATAGTCGTTTATCTGCTTCTGCTTGTTTAACTCTTTCTGATGCCATTTGCCACTCATCAGTAGGTGCGCCGTCAGTAATCAGAAAAATCCAAGGGCGATAGAAAGCAACCCCATTGCTTTTATAAGTGGTTTTGCGTTCTTCCAGTAAATCCAGAGCTTGATCTATAGCTTTTCCCATTGGGGTTCTACCAATAGCCTGCAATTTAGGGGGATTAAAGTTATCTATCGTCACGAAATCTTGGACTAAATTCACGGTTTCACCAAACTTAATCATTGCTACTTCTACACTCAAAGTAGCTTGAGTATCTTTTAATACATCTTTTTTAAAAGCAGTAATACCTTCATTTAGAGCTTGAATAGGCTCTCCATTCATTGAGCCAGAAGTATCTAACAATAAAATAACAGGACAGCGATTTTCAGGGTTCTCCGCAAATTCAGGTAATCCAACTGGCATCTTATCTTAGTTTTCTAAATTCTTTTATTTAGTCTATCATCCCAATTTTGTAATTTGATCTCGGAAGAGGGGATCCTCTCTATGAAAGGGATGAGCTCGCCCAGGAGCCAGTAATAGCGAGGGTAATACCAGGCCATTGGATATTGACAAACATCGTCTGACCATCGGGAGAGAAACAAATACCGGCAAATTCACTACCATTGAGTGCATTGCGAGCAAAATGATAACACTCTCCTTGAGCATTAATACCTACTAAAAACTGGTCTGGTCGTCCATCTTCACATAAAATAATATGACCAAAGGGAGCGAAGGTCAGATTATCAGGATAATCAAGTATATCCGGACTTTTGGATTCGACAAACAATTCTACATTGTTAGCAGTGGGGTTGTAACGGAAAATTTGTCCCCTACCAATATTCCCACCACTGGTACAAGTCCAATAAATATCACCTCTACCGTAACAAGCACCTTCTCCTCGTCTAAAAATAGCTGCCCCTTTAGCTTGTGCTTCGTAACGCAAGATGTCTTTATCGGGATCTACATCTTCAATCCTAATCCACTCAACCTCTTTAGCTACACCTTCAGGAAAATTAAAACTAGTATTAACTTGAGGCATTCCTTTGATGGCTAATGCTTCTAATCGGCCTCCTGCTTTTAAATTCCCCTTTTTCTCGGGAATAAAGCGATAAATGCAACTATCGTCTCGATCTTCAGTTTGATAGATAATTCCTGTTTGGGGATCGACAGCGATCGCCTCATGGTTAAATCTTCCCATGGCAATTAAGGGAACAGCATCCACCAAATCAGCCCTAGCTGGTACTTCAAAATTATAACCATGTTTGCGACCGACATTGACTAGATTCAGCTTATTTTGAGTTGGGGTTGCGGTATGTTCTTCACAAGAGAGCCAACTCCCCCAGGGAGTTACGCCACCGGCACAGTTACGAGAAGTGCCTGCAAGAGAAACATATTGTCTAATTAACTTACCTTTTCTATCAAGAATTAAAGTAGTGGTACCACCGCTAGCTGAGGGGTCATATTTTTTGGTTTCGGGTGCGACTACTCCGTAACGTTGACCAGGGTTAACCTCATGATTGCGAATTAAGATTGTCGTACCACTTTCTCCAGCAAAAGTTGCCATACCATCAGGACCTAGAGGTACAGTAGTACCATCACTCATCATGTCTCCGGTTTTCGAGATGATGCGATATTGGAATCCGAGGGGTAAATCTAAAATTCCCTGGGGATCTGGTATTAACTCACCAAAACCTTTACTCATGGGGATTTTTCCTGAGGATGCTAAGGTATAAAATTGCTTGAGTGGCGATGCTAAAACCAAACCTGTGGCAGTGGTACTTGCTAAGATAAAGAAGTTACGTCTCGATAAACCCATAGTTAATAATTTTTAATCAAACTTTCCTCTATCGAACCTGGAAATAGTTCTGATGTGTTTCCACACCATCCTAACTAGATATTACCCAAAAGCTTCACTATTTAAAGATAATATCCCCATCTTGGTTTTTCAATAGAAAGATTTCATCCTCCCTAGGAGCGATCGCCTTCTAGGGTTTTACCAACAAGAAAACCTGTTAAAATCAAGGCAGATTTCAACTTTTGCGATATTTTCTTGGGGGATACAAAAATGGCGGGAGGCGGATTTGAACCACCGACCTTCGGGTTATGAGCCCGACGAGCTACCTGGCTGCTCTATCCCGCGTCGCATTTACTAGAATAACAATAAATTAAGCTTGATGGCAACTATAAAACCAGATTTTTTCTAACTATCTCAATTGATTATTGATAATCAATAGTTGATAATTGATTAAAGAGCTATATCGAGGAAACATTGTGCTGCTATCAAAAGGCTTTGAAATTGAAATCTATACCGGTACCCCAGAAGGTAATATTGTCGGACTTTCAAACCGCATTGTTAAAGATTTAAATGGATTTGTTAGGGAACCAGACAGCCGTAATGTAGAATACACTACTGCTCCTTTGTGTAACTACGATCGCCTACTGTGTGCTATTCTTCGCCCTAGACGAGATTTACGCCACTATCTACATACCTTAGGGGATTATACTTTAGTACCCGGGAGTAGCTTATCTTTGGGTAGGAGCGATCGCTTTTTTCGTTCCGATCCTCATAATCCTTATCATAGTTATATTGAAGAAACCTATGGTACTAAGGTAGTTACCGCCAGTATTCATATTAATATCGGCATCAAAAATCCAGAAAAACTGATGCAAGCTTGTCGCCTCATTCGGATGGAAGCACCCCTGTTGTTAGCTTTAAGTGCATCTTCACCTTTCCTGGATGACCAAGTAACTGGTTATCATTCTACTCGCTGGCAGATTTTCCCCCATACTCCTGTTTGGGTGCCTTTGTTTGAAAGTCATCATCATTTTGTCCGGTGGACAGAAGCTCAACTAGCTGCTGGAACCATGCAAAATGTCCGTCATTTGTGGTCTTCAGTACGCCCTAATGGAGATAATCGCCCTTACAATCTCAATCGTCTAGAGTTAAGAATTTGTGACTTAATCCTCAATCCCATTCATTTATTAGCAGTAACAGCCTTGTTAGAAGCTCGCTTATGGCAAGTTTTAGAGGATGATAGTTTAGATCCTCTACAGCAGAGTAAGTTAACTAGTCATAACTTAGCAGAGGAATTAGTTACTCTGACTAAGCAGAACGAACAAGCGGTAGCTCGTCATAGTCTAGAAGCAAAATTATCTCATTGGCAAGATGGCAGAGAAATTACTGCTCAAGAGTGGCTCAAGCAACTAACCCAAGAAGTGTTACCCGTTGCTAAAAAGAAAGGATTTGCCTGCTTTCTTACTCCTGTTGCTAAAATGATTCGTGAAGGAAGTCAAGCTCAACAATGGTTGCAACATTACGAACAAGGGGCTTCTATTCGCCAAATTATTACTCAAGCAATTAAAAGCGCATGGTTAGAGGAGCAAGAATTAGAAGATAAATTATGTCAACAGGTGTTGGCAGCCTAAGATAATGCAGAATGCAGAAAGTTGGCGAGGAATGTTGCCATCAAAAATTAAGTGTGTACAATTATCACCGATTTGATATCACTGGTTCTAACGGATTTTGTTGAAGCACTTTTGTAATATAAAAGACAGTTTCCTAGAAACGGCGATCGCCCCTTGAGGGAATTCGGATATTATGGAGAGAAATTAAAGGG
>JAAUYA010003846.1_pt1 | contig 11737 bp, 8 predicted proteins | sample 7278161 | NCBI WGS metagenome assembly JAAUYA01 (sample SAMN14350120, study PRJNA611818) | marine sediment metagenome | isolation source: surface marine sediment (3m) | place: French Polynesia: Moorea | collected 2018-08
CATGTCAACGCGGTCGGCTTTAGTTTTGAAGAAGACCAGGGAGTGTTTAGCGAAATCGCGTTTTACGACGACGCCATGAATCATCCTCAGGACAGCGTGGCTCGGGAAGCCTGTTTTTCAATGCGGTATTGGTGCGAGCAGCAAGAGGAGAAATTTCTCCGCTGGAAGCCAGGCCGCAGGAAAAAGTCAAAGCTCACATGGGAACTCGGAAGAGGCAGAGAGTCTAGGAGAGAGACAGCGCAGGAGGCGGGCGAGGAGGGCGGCTTCATCTGTGCAGAGGCAGCAGTGGCGGGCGATTCTGAAGATAGCGAGGAGGATGAGCCGCGGGAAAACGATGAGGACAGCGTTCCGTGGTGGTTCGATCCTGTTCCTGGCGTGCGCGATCCTTGCGAGGACCACGGACATGCCGACCGAGACAGGGCATTGGGCAAATTTTTGGACTTCTTGTTGGATGAGCGCTTCTACGGCTACACGCTCATAGCGCACAATGCGGGCAGGTTCGACGCGGTTTTGCTTCTGAAAGGACTCCACGAGAGAAAAGTGGTTGTGAAACCTCTTTTCGACGGTAATTCGTCCTTTCTTTTGGAGGTTCCATTCCTCAAACTGCGCATCATCGATTCCTACCGCTACATCAAAACAAGCCTTGCCAATTTCGAGAAACGGTTTCCCGACTTGACCACGCAAGGACATCAATTGAGGACCGGCGATTCTGAAGAAGACCAAGATGAAACAGAGAGGAAAAAAGGAGATTTCCCTCACTTTTTTAACCTGCCGGAAAATTACGAGTATGTGGGTGATTTGCCAGATCGGCGGTATTTTTTCGCCTCACCAGATACTGAAAAGGCTAAAGAAGCTTACGAAAAGATCAGGAAAGAGCGATCGGCTGCCACACCGTGGAATTTTAAGGAAGAGATGCACAGCTACCTGATGCAGGATGTGCGAGTTCTGAGGGGGGGCTGCCTCTCTTTTGCTCTGGAGTTTTACGAGTTTCAGCAAGGTCTCAGAAAAACCATGCCGAAAGAGCGAAGGGACGAAGAAGAAGAGAGGGCGAAAAAAAGAAAGAAGAAAGCGCCTTGGTTTCACCCCTTTTCCAGACCTTTTTTCACGGTGTCTACATTTGTGCACGCTCTGTGGAGGTGGTTCGAAATGCCTCGCGATTCGCTCTATCTACTGTCCAATCAGCGCAGCGGGAGAAAGACCAGCCTTATGGAATTGGAATGGCTGGGCTGGCTCAATTGGAAGAGGGAGAGCGACCAGACCGCCATCCAGACTGCCGAAAATCACCCGAACGGCCAGGCCAAGTGCGGACCATATTATCCGGACGGCGTTTTGAGGGATAAGGGAGGCGCGATAACAAAGGTTTTCGAGCTCCTCGGATGCGCAGTGCATTATCACCGGCAAGAAGATCCCAACTGTCCCCTAACCCAGAAGTTTCTGCCAGGAAGCGCCAACCCTTTCGGAAGAAGGTGCGAGAATGCTCACGAGGCCTGGATGAAGAAAAAACTGTTCTACTCGAAGGCCGGCTTGCGGGTCGAATTTATTTGGGAATGCGAGTTTGCGAAGCTGAAAGAAGAAAGCCAGAGTCTCCGGCGTTACCTGTCAGAGGTGCGTTATCTCCACGGGCGCCCTCCGCAGCGCTTGAAAATCCGCGCCGGGCTGAGAGGAGGAAGAACGGAAGTCTTCCGTATGCTTTTCGACGCCCAAAAGGAGGAGAGGGAAGATCTCTGGTATATTGACAAGAACTCCCTTTATCCGACCATGGCGGTCTTTAAAGAGTTTCCCGTAGGACCAAGCGAGATTCTCATCGGAGAGCGTCTTGATAAACTGGAAGTCGGCGCAAAGGGTTTTTTCTTAGAAGGCGAGCGGCTGACAGGACTCGTGCAAGCGACAGTTCTTCCCCCCGGGTCGCTTTTCCTTCCCGCGCTCCCAGTCAACATCGACGGTAAATTGAAATTCGGCTTGTGCCGCACCTGCCTGCAACAGCAGCAGCAGGATTTCTGCCGACACAGAGACTCGGAAAGATCTCTGACGGACGTCTGGACAACTTGCGAGCTCGAATTCGCAGTAGAGTGCGGCTACATAGTCGAAAAAGTGTGGGAGATCTTCTTCTATCGAAACACCTCTAAGCTGTTTCAGAAATTCTACACTCTGTTGGCGCGTCAAAAACTCCACGCGGAAGGCTTTCCTAATCAGATAAGCACAGACGCGGAGAAGCAGCGCTACGTGGACGATCTCAATGACTCTATGCCGGGCTTAGAGCTCACCGTCGAAAAAGTGCAAAAAAACCCGGCGCAGCGAGAATTCGCCAAACTCTGCTCGAATTCTCAATTGGGCAAATTCAGCCAAAACGATCTCCGGCCGCAAGCGCTTTATGTCACCAGCTACCACCAGTTTGCCGAATTGCTTTTCCGCTCCGCAAAGGCAAATGTGGCGGGACTGACTCCCCTCTCTGATGAGCTAGCGGAGGTCAGAATGGAGCCGATCGATGCCCTAACCGGAAAACACGCGAACGTGCACACGGTGGTCTACTCATTTGTGACCGCGTTTGCCAGGATAGACATGCTCAAAGACATGAGGTTCTTGATGAGTCGAGGGTGCCGCGTTTTTTATTCGGACACGGACAGCATCATATTTTCCAAACCGAAGACAGAGGATTGGGAGGCCCTAGACTCGCGATTGGGATTCGGCAGCAAAGCTTATGGGAAATACAAATTCGAAACGGAAGGAAAGATGGAGAGCTTTGCTAGTTTGGGCGCCAAGAATTATTCTTATATCACCGAAACAGGAGAGTCCGCCCTAAAATGCCGAGGCTTCAGCGTGCATGATGAGAACACAAAACGCCTTCTCTCTCACGAGACGATGAAGAGCATGATTCTTGGCTTTTCTCGAGGAGAGAGCATGTCCCTGAGTGTAGAAGGGAGAAGGATCTCCTGCGACAGACTTTCTCGAAAAGTAGTCAATGTGCAAACGACAAAGAAATATTCTAACCATGTTTTCGACAAGAGATGGCTTCACAGAAACACCAACGGCGAATGCGATTCGGTGCTGACGACGCTTCCTTTCGGAATGAGAGACTTGGAGATGACCGACTGTGATAATCTGTAATACAAAGAGACGGCGGACTGCGACAACCCTCATTGCAGAGAGAGGTAAATACACATGTGCATAGAAGCGCGAGTCAGTCCAGGAAACGGTATGAAACGTTGCGGTTCTTATCGATGACGACTTTAGTGTGGTATTCTCCTAGGACCAGAAGATAGGATGTTTGGGGGAGCGCCTTGCTGAAATGGAGTTGGAGCTTTAGGGCTCCTTGTCTGGCCTCTTGGCGGACCGGTCCTGAAAGCGCTGCTCTTTTTGAAGCCGTTAGGTCGTAGAGCACTAGAAAAAATCCCTCAGGGAAGCTTTTCAGATCTATCTCGCAAGCCGTTTCGCTGTTGTTGTAGCCCAGGGATTCGTAGAGGAGAAGAAACTGTCTCAAAGCCAGTCGCGAGGAGTCTTCCGACATGTCCACATTTTCCAGACTTTCGTTGTTGAGAAGAAGCCTCATGCTGGTCAGGTAGGCTCTGTCTACTTCCGCGTCTTTTCCGTCCGCCTCCATGCCCCCTGGTACATAGTTAGTGAAGTAAAATGGAGAAACTCCGTAGGGGTCGTTGCAAAACTGTCCGGCGATGATGGCCACCATGAGACGGTCGGGACTGATGGCGCTCTGCTTCAGATTGTCTATGGTGAAATCGCTCTGTCCCTTTGCCAGCGTTATTTTTCGGATGTCGGTGCGCATGGTGTGATATTCCTGCGGTTTTTGGCTCAGCAGCTTTTCCAGGTTGGCGCTGAGTGACGGAGCCATTGTGCGAACAGGGACCACCAAAGTGGCCCTCTCGATCACCAGACGAATTCCCTTGTTCAGTCCTTCGGCTTTTTTGTCGTAGTTCGACTGTATGCAGAAGCCTGGAGCGTTTCTGAGAAGCTCTAGCCGAATTGCCACGCCGTTCAACAGAGGAGCGTTTTGGGCTTTGAAATCCGTGCAGAGATCGCTGACCACATCCGCGCTTCTCCCGTCGTAAATGAAAACGTCGGTTCCCTCGCTTCCTCCGGATTGGCGGAAGACGCCGAAAAGTCCTCTCCTCCGAAACCAGCCCTGGTCGTGATCTTCTATCATTTTTCGCCACCCGTTTCCTGTTTTTCCAGCACTATCTTCGTAGTACCCTTGAGCTTGGAGAATCCCCTTCTTCCTGTCGCTGCTGTTGTTTGTCAGATTTCTGATATAGCTCTGATAGTGGTAGAGCCCGTTGTTGCCGCTGGACACCTGGGTTTCGTTGAGGAAGAGTTTCACCGAGCTGAACAGAGCGTTTCCAAAGTCGCAGATCGGGGCAAAACTCTCGTTTTTGTCGACCGCATTGCCGTCTTTGTCCTGGAGTTTGACATTGAGAAACAGTCTCATGTCTTGGAGAAAGCAAAAGTTGTCGGAATCCAGGCGGGGGACGTTGAAAACGAGTCTGCTTTGGGTGATAGCCTCAGAAGGCTCGCACACATAATTCCAGCATTTGGTCCAGGTGCCGTCTTTTCTAACGCTGGCAAAGAGCCCCTGAGAGGAAGACACCACGCTTTGAGAGTGATCAGTTTCGCCCATCTTTACCGAAAGAGATGTCTGCTGCTTCTTGCTTTCTTGGCTTTCGGCGAGCTAGGATCCCCTATTTCCTTTTCCAGCGATTTGAGGGAGTGCTCGCGTTCTTTGGAGGAGGGTTCGGTACTCTGCTTTATCAGCCCTCGGTCTTCTGCCAGCTGCTTCTGCGCTTCCTCAGGAGCGGGAATCTTGCTGAAGCTGCTTTCTTTTTTCGGAGAAAGGGGAGCCGCGGATCTGTTTTCTGCTTCTTCTTGCCGGATGACCGACTGCCAATTTCTCAAGGGAGCAAATTCGTCTTCAGAATACACCAATCCCACACTCCCGAAACCTCTTCGGTAAAATCTCTTGAGGGTGCTTTCTTGAGGCCACTCTTCTTTCAGCAGGGCCATCAGGCCGCGCTCACCCAGCCCCCGTGTCTGACGAGGTACTCGAGTCCCTTGACCTGAGACACGCGCGCTTCCACGATGTCCTCAGCACTGACGCCCGACGGCAGATGCGCTTTCTTAAATTCTCGGGAGTAGTATTTCTTTTTTTCAGGCTTGCCAGTCAAGGGATCTTCCAGCTCGTAAAGATATGGTTTTTGGGCATGCCAAATCGATCGGATAGTGCGAGGGCGCAGGCGGAAATGCATTTGGAATTCCTTGTCTCGAACCTCAGCCCGCCGCTGCTTAGGAATCGCGACTAGGACCGGGTCCCCCAGGCGCCACTCGGAACCGTCTTCTTCGATGGCGTCGCCCCTCTCTAGCGACTCTGCGTCTTGGAAGTACTTGGCGAATGGCACGAAGTTTTTCCGCTTCCATGCCGAAGTCATCAGTTCTGTATTTTTTTCCCCAATCGCCGCGTCAGGACTGGATTTTATGTCCCGGTTGTATCTCCCGTTCAGATTATGCGCGGCTTTGTTCACTATTTCATTCCATGTGCTGTTTCGGGGCCAGTTTCCGCTCTGGTAGGAAGCCATGATGACTCTCTTCATAGATCTGATGGCTCTCTCGGCCATCCTCGCTTTGTTTTTTCCTCTCGCGGTTTTCATGATAATTCCTTTTCTCTTGCAGAATTCCTTTATTCTGCGGTTTCTGAATTCTGTGCCTGAATCCGTTTCTATCTCTCTCGGTACGGAAAACGGAGGATTTAGGGAGGAGAAAATCCTCTCGAAGGCTTCGGTCACATCTTCGCCTCTCGTGCTCAATAAGGCTCTAGCGAATATTTTTCGGCTGAATACGTCCACGGCCACAAGGAAAAGGAGCAGGGGTCTCTTTCCCCGGACCGGCATTAGAGAGACATCGGGGGTTACTTTAGCTCCAAGATCAGCTATATCCGCCTCCCATCTTTCTGAAGGAGCGGTGGCAATGTCTGCTCTTTTTGAGAACTTCTCACGAAAGTCTCTGTGAGCTTGAAATATCACGCTGTTTCTTAGCGCCTCCTTTACTCTGCCTATGGCGGGCGGCTTCTTTTTTTGCGATTGGAGACCTTTTCTCAAATAGGAGGCAGATGAAAATCCTCCCGGAGTTTCCAAACTCTTCCAAGATTTCAAGATCTCAGAAGGTCTTAACATGCTGGCAGCTCTGCGCTTGACGCCCGCATTGGATGCTTTCTAGAACATTCGAATCCGGCTGGATGACCTGACGTTTTTTGTCCTGGCGGTCGCTTCGTGAGAGAAAGGAGGGGGGCTGTGACCTGACGTTTTTGTCCTAGTGGTCACTTCTTAAGAGAAAGGAGGGGGCTGTGACCTGACGTTTCCCATCCCCGCGGTGCCGGTCTGAGAGAAAGCCAAGGCCGCGACCCGGTGTTTCACCACCAGCCAGTATCGGTATCGTCAGAAAAAAAGAAAGCCCTTAAAGGATTCTAGAAGATTCTAGCACGGTCTGGCACTCCCCCTGCTTCCAGGCCGAAACGTTTTGGTCGCGAGCAGGCATGATTTTTCCCATCTTGAGACGAAATTGCCAGTCCGAAACGTTTCGGCGCGGCCGGCCTCGTTATAAAAAGCCGGTTTGGGCGGTTTTTTTTTCTGCCGTAGGCAGGTATCGCTTTTAGTGTTGGAGAAGAAAGCCCGCCGCTACGTGTCTGCCGCTGACAAATGCGCCAATCGATTGCCCTTGTCCTTGCAATCGTCGGCAAGCCGCCTTGCTATGCTCCCGCGGACCGTTGCCGAAGACCCTAGGCTGGCCTTCAACAGAACTTTCATTTTGGAGGAAAGCGGAGGTTTGGGAGAATTCGTCCTCTCCCGACACTCCCTACAGCCGATGCGTTTGGGAGTGGGAAAATGGTACGGCCAGATCCGCTTCTATTTCGACGTGCATAAAACGTCCCTCAGGCCACAACACGGCAACCTTCTTGTGTTGAGCAGTCCTCAATGCACATCCCTAGAATATCTGAACTACAAGGATCCCGACGTTTTGGCTCTATTGCCCTACCGATCGGTCATTCATGATGGAGTGGCTTTCCCTGCTTTTTTGGACAGCTGGTTTCGCCTGATAAGCGGCGGCGAGCAAGACATCGTGTTTTCCGTCACAGATCCCTCGTTTCGGCCTCTGGTGAGAGCGCGAGGGCGCCCGAAGAAGGGAGGTCGGAAACTGGGTGTGACGGTGATCCAAAAAGCAGAATCGTGAAGATGAGCTGGAAGATAAGAACGCCGTTTCAGATCGCTCTTGTGGGACCTTCTCAGTGCGGCAAAAGCCAGAAACTGCTCTCTCTCCTAAAGCACGATCTCAGTGTTTTCACCACAGCACTGGAAAAAGTGATTTACGCAGCACCGGGACTGGAGCAGATTTCGGAAAAAGACTTTGGCTACTTGGCGGAGCTCAAGAAGGCATGCGCGGGCAAAGAGCTCAGCGTGATATCGGAGATCCCTTCTCTTCCCGACCTGCTCCAATCGGTGATCCCGCACAAGACCGTCCTCATCTTGGACGACTTGCTCCTGTTTCCCAACCTGGACGGGCTGACCTCGCTAAGCAGTCTCCATGCCCACCATAGGGGTCTTTCTGTGATTTACATGCTCCAAAACCCGTATCAGAACACTAGAAAAACGGATCTTGTGACTGTGACCAGGAATCTCACCGGGAAATTCGTGTTCTACGCCACCAACGATTGGAGAGCTCTGTACACCTTGAATACTCAGCACTTTCCGGAGAAAAAGAAATTCCTCATCAATTGTCTCTTGGCCGCCAAAGAAGAAGGACTGAACTACGTCTACATCAACTCCCAAAGCCACTCGGAGCTTCCTAGGAGATTCAGCGTCTACACAGCCCTAACACCCGACGAATTGGGAGACAGCCCTCTCTTTTTCGATCTGGAGGCATGAGGATAACTCCGGAACACATCGAGGAAGAAAGAGTCTTCCTATCCGGTCTCGTCGGCGCAAGAGGAAAGACGCGCCGGGTGAAGAAGCTGCTCGCTAAAGCGAATCCGAAGCAAAAACGTCTCCTCTTCGGACTCTGCGCAGCGGTGTTCCTGAGAAAATTTTCTCCTCCCCCTGCGCTAGTTAGCGCCCTGTTTCTATCGCGAAAAAAGAAGCAAGTCCTGAAGCACTTCTCCTCGCTGAAACAAGTCAGGTCGGACGCGAGACACCCCGAAAAAACGGAATCGGCACTCTCTTCAGTCGCCTCCCTCCTGCCTCTGATTGCTTCTTCCTTTCTGCGAGCAGGATGAGCGTCAGGATTTCGATGGATCGCTACATGAAACTGAAGGCGTTGGAGAAAGAACTGCCCAAGAATTCGGAAGAAGCTAGAAAAGCAGCAGGCGCCGCAAAATTGGCGGAAGCCTCTGTCAAAGCCGATCCTTTCACTGTGGGGAAATCCGTTCCCGCTCCTGAAAAACCGCCTGTTGTCACAGCCCCTGCTCTGGCTCTAGCCGAAAGGAAAAAGAAAGGACATCCGAAAAAAAAAGAAGAAGAAGATTTGGACAGTGTTTTGAAAAAGACGGCGGCCTTCCTGCCGGATCGCAAATCGAGAAATAGGGCTCTGGCTTTTTTGAGACGCCTATCCAATTCTGGCGACGTTGCCATCCGGAAGAACGCCCTGCATGTGAGAGGGACGAATAGGGGGCACATCGCCCACACGCTGCTGACTCTGTTTGACGATAGAAACCCTAGAGGAAGCCGCAAGGAAACTCGCGAGTGGTTTGCCGATTTTCTACCCTCTGCGGAGAAAGGCAGAGCGTTTTCCGCTTCCCCGGCAGAAGCGTCGTCATTCAGCGCGTTAACGACTCCTCTAAAGCTCTGACCCTCCCGTCATGAAACTCGATAAGATAATGATCCGTCGGCGCATTCGCCATTCACGAAAAATAAAGCTTCTTTTCGCCTACCGCTGACGAGTCGTCTGCCGTTTGCGTTTTCCAAGCGCGAGGGAAAAAATGCTCCCTGGCTTTTTCGCCTTATCGGCCGCCTTTGCTCTTTTGGACGCGAAGACTTCGCACTACTACAGCTGCGAGTTTGATCACGTCGACGTGAGCAAGAGGTGCTTCCTCTGGAAGGAAGACCCTTGGAAGCCCTCTTCCAAAGACTGCAGGCCCTGGAGGCTGAGCAAGTGCCGGCACGCGATCGTGAGGGCGGACTTTATTAAGGACTGCCCCGTCACTTTGTGTCATCAGGTAATATGCAGTCCGCCCGCCTCTAGAGCGCTGTTTTTTCTATTTCCCGCTCCAGGTTGCCGGTCTCTCGCGGGACATCTTAATCAACAACAGGTCCGTGAGACTGGATCTATCGGCGATCGGAAAGCCGCAAGCGCCCCCAGGAAAAGAAAGAAAGCGCTCTGCTGATAGAGCTCAGACCGAAAGAGCTTTTTTCCCTCCCCTCCAGATCTCTCGCGTGCCGGGGTCTCCCAGTCGGAATTCGCCTCGTCAAAAAGCGAGGGAGGTCCTCCAGACTCCTCTTCTCTCGCGTCGCCAGGTAACAGAAGCAGCGAGCGATAAGGAGGCGCTCTCTCGAGACAGTTTTTTCTTCATTTCTTCCTGGAAGGACGAGCCACGATCGACGCTGAGGCCGGTGTAGCGTTTGCTCTTCCGACGCGAGCCGAGCGCGGTTTCTCTCCTCCGGCAACCAGGCGCGGTAAAGCCTATCGGGGTCTTGGTCGGTAATGTCTGTGTGCTTTTTTGCAAAAAAGGCTCGGCTCGGACCCTTGATCCGTCTGGGCTCGTCTCCGAGCGACCCGATCCCTTCTTTTCGGTCTCCATGCCCGAGGCGGAGAGAAAGGACTACGTTCAGTCACCGAGCCCGCCCAGAGAGCCGTCTTTCGCGCCGCTAGAAGAATCGGCATTCCCCGGTAAAGAAATATGTCGAGAGAACCGTTTCAGGCCGTTCGGGACGTTCTTTTTCTTTCCCGATTTGATAGCATCTCGAGATCGCCTGGTCTCTGTTTGGAACAAATCCGAGCCTCTCACCCTAAAAGAGGTGCAGCGTCTGGCCGCGGCTGAAGGATTCTACTGTCGCCTGAAGACCCGGCAGGCGCCATGGTGCACGCGTTGCGAGCGCGACGTGAGATCGCCGCTCTGTCTCCCGTGGAAGCAGACGCTTCTTCCTTTTCCCTGCCGGTGTCGCAACCACACGGCGCCTGCCGGTCGGACTTTGAGATGCCAATCTTGGCAGTGCGATTCAGGTAAAAAGCATCAAAAGCCGACAAGCGCTGTTAGACTTCTACGTCTTTCGTCTTCAGTTCTTGCCGGCGAACCAGATGAGGAAGGAGAAGAGGAGGAGAAACAAGGAAAGGGAAAACAGCGGCGGCAAAATCCTCTGTCCTCTTTAGCGAAGAAACGCCTTTTCCCTCAGAACCCCTTATCGCGAGAGACGCGATAACCGGACAGAACGGCGAGCCGCCGCCCTCCGCGACACGGTTGGAGGAAGAGAAGGGGGGAGAGGAGGAGAGGAGAATCCGGATCTCGCCCCCTTCTTCTGAGCGGGAAACGAGAGGTAAAGACTTCCCTCTGTCGCGATCGAAAAAACGCCGCCGAGGGGGGAAGCGGAAAGCCAGATGACGTATTTCAGATCTCGAAAAGACAACAGCCGGGAAGCGGGATATCAGACCCACACCCGCGCGGACCAGAAACGCCGGTGAGGCAGATAAGCCAAGCAAATGCACTTTTATCCAGCCAGCCGGCCGCCAACGTCTGCGGTTTGCACGGTCCTGCTTTTTTCGGCTTGGGGAAGTCCGGCTGGGGACAGTTCAGATACCATCTTGCAAAAAACCAACATGCCGACGCCGTTTCAGAATTGTGGCTGACGCTGTCCTTCTGTGTGCTAACTGCCCTAACGGTCCTGCCTTGCTGCTTCAAACGGGTGAGAGATCGTCATCACTTCGTCCTATCAAGGAGAGAATAATAAAGCTGTTTTTCCGCCGCCCCCCTCCCAATTAGCGAAAAAGTCAACCGTCGAAAAAGTCGCCTGAAGCGTGTCCTTTCTTTTTCTCCCTCCATCTGCCCGGCGCTTTATTCCGCATTGCGAAAAAATGTCAGGGCTTTAACGAGCCAGGTTTCTATAGACGGGGTTTTCGGCGACGCTCCGTTCCCCGCCTCCGCGTCTTCCCTCTCTTCTCTCGATGAGACGATCCGCCAACCACCTCAACCCCTTGGCGGTTCCCCACGCGCCGCCCGCCAGGACAAGGGAGGCGAGCGCCGCCGCTGTCAAGATTCCCGAGAGCCACTGGAGTCCAGGGGGAGGCATCCGCGAAGGACCGCTGCAAACGACGATGTCGCACTCGTCGTTGGACACGGTGGGCCTGGAGGAGAAAGAGAGATTTCTATCTCCGCGGCCGCCGCCGCCGCGGGGGAAATAGGTCTTCTCACAGGCAAAAGTCGGTGCCGCAGGGATAATTGCACGGTCCGAACCCTCCGCCCCCCCAGGTCACGCAGTTCTCGGCTAGCGGTCCTTTTTTAACCGAGCAGATACGGCCGTCAGCGCAAGTCTGGAGGAAAGAGATTCGCTGCCTCTCTTTTTTTCTCATTTGGCGTTTCGCCCCCCTCGAAGCAGAAAGAGCGTCGTACCGTGCTCAGCACTTCCTCAGTGTCCCCGACCCCGTTCTGGGCGAAGCAGGACACGGGCCAGGGCAGGCGAAGCAGCAGCAGCAGCAGGACCCCTTTGGCAAACATGGCGGGAAGACGGCGACTCGCCGTTCCCCCCTCCTCTCGTCC
>JAAUYA010310523.1_pt1 | contig 11728 bp, 13 predicted proteins | sample 7278161 | NCBI WGS metagenome assembly JAAUYA01 (sample SAMN14350120, study PRJNA611818) | marine sediment metagenome | isolation source: surface marine sediment (3m) | place: French Polynesia: Moorea | collected 2018-08
CATTTCCCTAGAGGTTGTCACTACTTTTAGGCTGCTGTTGCTATAGAGTGAGAAGATACCACCCCTTGATAAAAACTTTGTAACTGAAGGGTAGCAGCGCTCCAACCCCATTTTTCTGCCTCTAAACGAGCATTTTTCCTTAATTCTTCTCTTTCCTGTTTGGCTGCCAATAAGCGTTGAGTAGCAGCGAGCGCCCCCTGAGGATCGTCAGGTTCAAAGAGATAGCCATTCACCCCATCAGTAACAATATCGGGAATGCCTCCACTGCGGGCAGCTACCACAGGACATCCCGCCGCCATGGCTTCCAGTAAGACTAAACCCAAAGTTTCCGTCGCCGAAGGAAAAATAAACGCATCCGCCGAAGCATAAGCTGCCGCTAATTCTAAACCATGCAGGTAACCGACAAAATGAGTAGCTGTACCCGTAAAATGAGCCTCTAATTCTTCTTTGGCTGGACCATCCCCTACGATAGCTAGCCGCGAACCTGGTATCGCATCTAAGACCAGTTTAATACGATCAATTTGCTTTTCTGGTGATACTCTACCGACATAGAGTAAGAGGGGAGCATCGGCATGTCCTTGAGAAAGGCGATCGCGCATTTTATGACAACTGAGGTGAGGTTGAAACATTTCCGTATCTACTCCTCTTTGCCACAAATCAACCCTTTCAATCCCACGAGTTACTAATTCTTCTACCATCACCGTAGAAGTACACAAATTTAACTCTGCTTGATTGTGAGCCAATTTCAGCAATTCCCATAACACCCCCTCTAAGGAACCTAAACCATAATGTTGTAAATATTGAGGTAAATGAGTGTGATAAGAAGCAACTAAAGGAATATTAAGATTTTTAGCGTAATATATTCCTCCTAGTCCTAAAACTGCTGGATTTACCACATGAATTACATCTGGATTAAATTTTTCTAAGGCAGTGCCTACTGAAGGACGAGGAAAAGCTAACTTTAATTCAGGATAGAGGGGAAGGGGCATCCCAGAGACACCATGAATTTTCGCCCCCTTATATTCCTTTAAGCCCCCTTCTGGACAAAAAACTAAAACTTGATCGCCGCCTCTTTGTAAATGTTCAACTGTGTGGCGCAGGCGAGTTACAATCCCATCAACTTTAGGTAAAAAAGTTTCTGTAAATAGAGCAATACGCATATGCAATTATCATTTATTATTTATCATTTATTATTCATCAACAATAACGATCAACAATCGATAATCGTCGATCGTTGATTGTTAAATTATCTTCGCCAAGAAACTTTAGGTAAAATTTGCTGTCGATCGGCCCGCTCTTTATACTTAATCGCAAAATTTAATAAAGAATCCAGCAAGGAATCAGATAGATAATGAGGTTGTAATCCCAGATCGAGGAGTTTAGTATTTTTAGCGTTAAAATAGTGCTCTTCTCTTTCTACCCGAGGATTATCCAGATGATGAATTTCTACATCTAAGCCTAGGGCAATTCCTGCTTGTTTTACCTTTAAGGCTAAATCCCCAACACTAAATTGTTCGGTAAATTGATTGAAGACACGAAATTCTCCTGGTTGGGCTGGATGACTAAACTGTCCTTTTTCCGAGGGATTCCCCAAAGCTAATTCGACACAACGTACTGTATCGCGAATATCTAAGAAGCCTCTGGTTTGACCGCCTTTGCCATAAACTGTCAGAGGATGACCGATCGCTGCTTGAATACAGAAACGATTTAAAGCCGTCCCGAAGATACCATCATAGTCAAGACGATTAATCAGCATCTCATCCATGCCAGTCTCTTCTGTGAGCACGCCATAAACTACCCCTTGGTTTAAATCAGTAGCTCGCAATCCCCAAATTTTACAGGCAAAATGAATGTTGTGGCTATCATGGACTTTACTTAAATGGTAGAAACTTCCTGGCTGCTTGGGATAAGGAAGAGTATCTTTGCGTCCATTATGTTCAATGGTAATATAACCTTCTTCGATATCTATATTAGGAGTTCCATATTCACCCATAGTTCCCAGCTTAATTAAATGACAATCTGGGAAGTCTTCTTTCATAGCATAAAGAATATTTAAAGTTCCTACCACATTGTTAACTTGAGTAAAAACAGCGTGCTCTCTGTCAATCATAGAATAGGGAGCCGAGCGCTGTTCCCCAAAATGAACGATCGCTTCTGGTTCAAAACTAGCCAAGGCTTTACTCAAGAAATCGTAATTAGTAATATCACCAATGAATAAGTCGATATTATAGCCTGTCAGTGCGTGCCAACGCTCAATTCTTTTGTGAATGGGGACGATCGGTGTCAGGGTTTCCACTCCCAGTTTACTATCCCAATGTCGCCTAACCATACTATCGAGGATACCAACTTGATAACCTCTGTTAGAAAGGTAGAGTGCAGTTGCCCAACCACAATAACCATCACCGCCTATAACCAAAACTTTCATATCGATTCTTTGTCTTTTTTTCGCTCTTTTATAGGTTAATGTACCAAGTATCGGTACAATCTAGATCATTAATTTAGATTTTTTTTGTCCAATTTTTCATCCTATCATTCTTTCCTGCTCTAAATATGCCCAGCTCGACAAATTTTTGCTAAATTTCTCCTCCTAAAATTAGCATTAACGTTGGCGACGATATTCGTCACCACAGTCACCAATCAGTCGATATAAATCCTTTGATTGCTCAAAAACTGTCTCCAACTGCTGATAGTCTTCAGCTGCTAAACTAAACTCAAATACCTGAGCATTATCATCCCTATGTTCTGATATCCCTAATCTGACACCGACGATTACTCCTGCTACCATCGATTGTTCCAAAACATAACGCACTGCTACATTAGCAATACTCACCTGATATTTATCGGCAATTTCTTTGAGCACAGTTAATAATTCTTGAAATAAAGGCCAACCGCCCCAAGCATCAATTATATTCTTATATTTGCGCAAACTGGCAGTATTTAAGCGCATCCAGTTTGGTTCTGGCTTTTGTAAATATTTTTCGCTGAGCAAACCACCGCAGAGACTGCCATAAGCTAGGAGTTGAATGTTATTTTGCTGGCAAAACTCGCTCATCTTGAGCAAAGGACGGCGATCGATGAGCGAAAATTGTACTTGATTAGAAACAATCTTAATTCCTGCATCAGTAATAATCTGAAGATGTTCCGTGTCAAAATTAGTTAGGGCTAGATGCTTAATTTTTCCTTCCTGTTGTAATTGGCTCATGTATTTAAGAGCATCTAAATAACCGAGATCTCGATATTCCCACCAGTGAAACTGCAATAGATCTAGACATTCGGTCCCCATACGCCGGCGAGAGATATCAATATTTTCCTCAACTATAGCTCTAGTCATCTTTCCAGGGCGGGGTACCCATTTGGTAAAAGCTTGGCTCTTGGCTAATGCTGCTTCTCCTCGACTAGCTAGGAGTTGACGGCGAAACTGCCCCATAAAATCTTCCGCCGGCCCATAATGATCTGCTAAATCCCAAGTAGTAAAACCGGCATCAAGATAGTCAAACATACTGGCGATCGCCTTTTGGGGGTCAATTTGTCCATGGGCGCCAGCAACTTGCCACATTCCATTTAAAATACGGCAGATGTCTAAATCTGGGGTCAACTGTAAACGACTTGCGGTCGGTAAATTCATGCGTGAATGTGGGGTTAAACGATCTTTATCATCTCATTGTAACAATTTCAGTCACCGCCAAGTTTTATTTTCAGGCTAATTAGAGGAGGGCGATCGCTCCCGGTATTAAAAAAACAATAATATTAAAGAAATACCAATATCAGATAATAATAAGCTGTTGCAAATTTTTGATTACCTAATATATACTGAAGCTAAATATTATTTTAAGTTTCCAGTTATCAAAAAAGACTTTAGATTGACATAATAACAATCTAATTTCTGTATTATCGAGATACAAAAAAATACATTTTGTATCAAAAAATACATTGTATCAAAAAATACAATTTTTCTGAGTAACTGGTAACTTGAAGTATTTAAAAATCAAGGAGTAATTGTGATGAAAACGGGATTAAAATTACTCGCTGTGTTAATTTTTGCTATCTTTAGCTTCAATGGTACAGCATTGGCTCAAAAAGTATCAAAGTTACCTGGTTATGAGGCAGACTTAAGCCAAACTTCTGTTTCTGGCCTCTCATCAGGTGCTTTCATGACTGCCCAATTCCATGTAGCCTACTCAGATATGTTAGTAGGGTCAGGTATCGTTGCCGGTGGTCCTTTTTATTGCGTAGGTTCTTATGAGGAGAACCCGAATAATTTCGTTTACCAAGCTACCTCAACCTGCATGAATCCCCTTAGTGCATCAGTAGGACCAGATGGTAAAAAATTATTTTCAAAAGCGAAGAAGTTTGTCAAGGAAAACAAGATTGCTGATGTAAGCAACTTAAGAGATGATAAGGTCTACATTTTCAGCGGCTCAAATGACAACACGGTAAAGACTTTAGTGGTTGACCAAGTAGAAGATTTTTATAGAGCAGCCGGGGTACCACCAGAGAATATTAAATACAATAAGAGCGTTAATGCAGGTCATGCGATTATTGTCAGCGACAGCGGCGTACAATGCTCAGATACTGACCCACCATTTATAAATGACTGCGATTTCACCCAATCCGATCGGATATTGGAGCACATTTATGGGAAATTAAATCCTCCTGCCGAGAAACTAAGCGGTAAGATTATTAAGTTTGACCAGAGCGAATTTATCGAGGCAGAAAACACAAGTATGAGTAAGGAGGCTTACGCTTACGTACCTGAGGTATGTGAGACGGAAAGCTGTAAAGTTCATGTAGCTATCCATGGGTGCCTACAAGGTGCTGAAGTGATTGGTGATACTTACTATACTACCACTGGCTATAATGAGATAGCTGATACCAACAAGATGATTGTTTTATATCCACAGGTTGAACCATCAGAATCAATACCTTATAATCCTCAAGGATGCTGGGATTTTTGGGGATATTCTAGTTCTGATCCAGAGAATCCTGTTTTCTATACCAGAGAGTCTCCCCAGATGAAGGCTATTGTAGGTATGATAGAACGGTTAGCAGAACCGCGTTCTAGCTAAGGTAATAGTTTTGCTTTAGTAGATTCAGAAAATATATTTTTAACTGAGGAGGAAATTTGTACCATGCAAAACGATCTGATTAAACAGTGGAGCGAGTCTAACAAGTTAGTAATAGACTCCTTTAAGAATATCGCTAGTGCTAATGCGGAGGCTATGGATAAGATGTTGACAAGTTTGGTTAACTCCAGTGCGTCAGCTGAACTAACCAAGGGTTCTATCAGTTTTATGAAAGAGCTGGGTGAAGTCTATACTGACAGTGTAAATGAGTTATTTCAAACCCAACTCAAATTTATGAATTTACATACAACGTCTGATGCTTTTAAAGAGTTAGGCGATATTTATGTGAGTGCCATGACTCAATTGGGACAAAAGCAAGCAGAATTGATGCATTTGTATATAGAAAGTATGGCTAAATACTTAGAGACATTGAAGGGTGCTAAAAAAATCGACGATCTGGTCAATGTTCAAGCTAATATGTTCTCTGAACTTCAAGAAAAAGCTAAGACCAATATGTTAGAAACCATGGGGGTTTTTAATTCTATCAATAGTGCCATGGATATTTGGACTCAAAAAAGTCTTGATGCCATGGCAGCTAATGGTAGCTAAACAAGCAAAGAATTGTGGCCTTTTGGTAGCTTAGTAGCCTGCAATAGTGGTCTGTCAACATAGTTTTGAGAGCCTAGCTAGGTTGTATTCTGGAGAGTAATCCTATGGCTCATTTCAAAATTGACAGACCACCGCTACCACTGTGCTGCCAGTCAAAAATCACTCATTCAAAAGTATTTTTTAATCCCCAATCAACAATCAGCAATCAACAATCAACAATCAACAATTACCCGCTACAAGATTTGAGCACCCAACCAATAATAACTCCGATGCCACCAAACCTCACTGCTTGCCAAAAAGGTTCTTTTAACGTGCTCAGAGTAAATAGTTGACTCTCTAATCTCACCTCTAACTCTTCTAACTCTTGTTCAAGATAATGTAACTCAGTTTTAATCGGTTCTCTGGTAGGATTGTTTTTTTGTTGTTGTTTTAATTCCTGCTGTCTTTGTTGGAGTTGCTCTTTTCTTTCTCGATCCTGGTTAACTTGAGTGTAGCGTTTTTTGAAGTCTGCTAAGGAGTTTTCTAAATTGGCGATCGCCTCGGTTAATTCTTGGTCATCAAATTCTTGTTGGTTAGATTCAGGAGCTGACATTTTATAATAAAGGAACAAAATATTACTTTCAATTGTAACAAGATGAATATCAACAGCCAAGCTTCTCCCACGGAGTTACCTAAAGAAATTAGTACTCTTGAACTAGCACAAGCCCTGGCAGAAAGATTAACTATTACCCCTAACGACTGGCACCGTTTAAAAAACAACCGCAAGGCCCAAGCAGGACAGCAATTAGCTTCGGCTTTGGTATTTTTACTTAAAGATCAGTCCCCAGAAGCTCTAGCAAGACTCGAACAAGCAATGGGCTGGTTAGACCACTCTATTTCACCTCTTCCCTGTCCTAGTCACGGCAGTAAGCCGCCAGTTTAAGAGAGGACAGGTTGCTTTTGCCTAAATTTTTTCACTTGTTTACTCAGTCTAACTTGTGTTCCTTGTCGATTCCAATTGACCCGATCAAAAATTTGGTGTAACATGCACAGTCCTCGACCATTTTCTGCTTCTTCTAGAGGCAATTCTCGACCAGTAAGCGGGCATTGACAATAGGAGGCAAATCCCTTACCTTGGTCTGATATCACCCAACAATACTCATTTTTTTCGGCTGAGAATTGCACTATAATAGTTTTGCTAGGATCTAATTTATTACCATGCTTGACTGCATTTACCAATGCTTCTTGCAAGCCGAGTCTAATTTCTGGGTGTAATTCTCGAGGAATTTTAGCGAGAAGCAGGTCTAAGATTGGACGAAGATAGAGCGTAGAAGCAAAACTAATTGTGTTCCAATTAGTTGATCTTAGAGGTAGTGAAATAGAAATCATCTTCTAGATCCCTTCCTTTATTATTGTTTACTTGAATAGAATAAAAAAACCATTTTTCTTGAGTTTATGTCAGGAAAATGTTGCGAGTATTTCTTAATATGGACTGATTAAGTCATAGAGCTACAACCAACAATTGATCTTCTGGATCTGGTCGTGTTATGAATGATAAATTAGGATTTTGACCAGTACTATAAGCCAATATTTTCATAAGGAAAATTGCTTCAATCATCGGTTATTTTGTGTTTTTCTAGTCTATTTTAGATTATTATCTGAAAGTTGATTCAGATTTCGGTTTTTATATTAATTATCTGATTAGATAACTTTTCAGTAATTGAAAGTACTTTGGGAATAGGAATTAGGAATTATGTATGTCCTATCTACAAATAAATTATATCATATCTTCTGAAAAAAATCTCAAATTTGTTAATGGTTGATGATTGATGGTTGATAATTGATTGTGGAAAACACTGAATCATCAAGGCTCAAGCCCAAATTTTGAGGGCATAGATGAATTTACCTTGTCACTATTTTTGAGATTGAGAAATGCCACACATTCAACGTGGGGAGTTTGAGGAAAAAAATCAGCTGGTTGCACTACAGTTAATTGATATACTCCATCCTGGCATAATAAGGCTAAATCCCTGGCTAGGCTTGAACTTTGACAGCTTACATACACGAGACGATCTGGTTTAAGGGTGAGCAAGGCGTCAATGACTTCTCGTTGACATCCTTTGCGGGGAGGATCGAGAAAGACTAGATCTGGTTTGAAATCTAGTTGAGGGAATATTTTTTCTGCTCTCCCTTGAAGAAATTGAACATTAGTAATCTGGTTAAGCTTGGCGTTGATTTGTGCTTGTGTTACGGCGGTAGCTTGTGATTCTATGCCCATAACCTGTTGTACCTTTTGGGCTAAAGGTAGAGTAAATGTACCAATACCACAATAGGTATCGACGACAACCTCATTACCCGTTAAATTAAGTTGGGTGAAGATTTTGTTTAATAAGGCTTCGGCTACGGGAGTATTAACTTGAAAGAAGGTTTCTGGGCGCAGGTGGAGGGTTAAGCCAGCAAAAATTTCTTGTAAATAAAGCCTTCCGGCTAGTAAAAAAGTCTCTTGGCTAAAAATTACATTACCACTATGGGGATTATAGTTTAAGGCTACTCCGACAAGATGAGGATATCGTTCTAGCCAAACTTGAGCTTGCTCTTGGACTCCTGGTAAATTTCGTTCCTTACTGACTAAAGTTAGCAGCATTTCCCCGGTATTTGCCCCAATACGTAATCCTAGATGTCGTAATGCTCCTTGGTGGTTTTTTTCGTTATAAATAGGGAGTGCTAGTTGTTGTAGATCTTGTTTAATTTCTGCTAAAAGTGGATTTAAACGGGGATCTTGTAGGGGACATTGATTCAGATTTACTAGTTTATGGCTACCTTTCTGGTAATAACCTGCTTTTAGCGTGCCGGTAGCAGAAATCGAGACAGGATAGGTTGCTTTGTTACGATAGCCAAGTTCGTTACTGGGGATCACTTCTGATACTGGCGGATTAGAAAAACCGCCGATTCTTTGTAGAGTTTGGCTAACCAGGTTGCGCTTAGCTGCTAGTTGATATTGATAGTCAACATGTTGCCATTGACAGCCGCCACATTTATCAGCCACGATACAGCGGGGGCGAAGGCGATGGGGGGAAGGGGAGATTAGCTGTTGTAGTTTTGCTTGACTATATTTTCTCTTTACTCTTACTATTCGGGCTTTCAGGCGATCGCCGGTGAGAGTATCGGGTACAAACACTACCTGATTATCAATTCGCCCTACGCCACTGCCATCATTACTGATATCAGTAATTTGTAGCTCAACTAGATCGCCTTGTTGAATCATTTTGAGATATAGTCTTGGTCATCACGCTCTTTTTGGGTTAATAATTGTAGAATTGCCACAATATCCCCTTGACGGCGAGAGAGTTGTTGCTGTTGTTCGGCGAGAGCTTCTTGACGCTGATTCCATTGTTGTTGTTGCTCTTCTAGATTTTCCATAAAGCGATACATTAAGGCTTGATTGTCTGCTTGGGTTTGTGCCAATTGTGCTTGGGTTTGTACTAAAGTGGCATGAGATTTGGCTAAATCACTCATGGCTTGATAGAATTTTACACGCTCTTTTCTAGCCTCATTTTGTGATTCAGTCAAAGCTTCTATCGCACGAGCATTAGAATCTACTCTTTGACCGATTTTTTCTACTAAAGATTCTATTCTATCTAGGCGATCGCCCTCTGCATTATTGCTCATTTTGCTCGTTTTTTAGTTAATTTTCCTTTTCTCTTATTCTAATAAATCTCCAAAGTGCACACCAGGAAGCGGAGTTCTTCGAGATCACCTCTTACCCCATCCTCAATGACTCCAACTAGGCTTATTTAGATTAGATTTTTGGGACAAAAATTAAGGGATTAGAACTTCTCGCCCATGAAGCTAATTATCATGCTCTTTTTTGGTTAATAATCGCAAAATTTCGACAATATCTCCTTGACGACGATTCAGTTGTTGCTGCTGCTCTTCTAGATTGTCTATAAAGCGATACATTAAGACTTGATTGTCTGCTTGGGCTTGTGCCAATTGTGCTTGTGTTTGTGCTAAAGTGGCATGCGATTTGGCTACATCACTCATGGCTTGATAGAGTTTCACGCGCTCTTTCCGTGCTTCGTTTTGTGATTCAGTTAAGGCTTCTATAGCACGAGCGTTTGATGCTACTATGGCTTCTATTCTATCTAGGCGATCGCCCTCTGAGTTATTGCTCATTTTGCTCTTTTTTTCCAAAAAATCCTTTCCCTCTTAATTCTACATCTTCAATTATCAAGTGGTTTATTCAGTTATATGCTCAGTTAAAAACTCCTTATTCCCCCTTTTCGAGGGGTTGGGCAAAAAAACCCTTTCTCCTAAATATCCAAAGTAACCTCATTGGAGTTGTTTTTATACATTGACTAATTAGCTCAATAACACTGTCATATTCATTAAAAAAATGAGTGTTTATAGGCGAATTCTCTGTTTTAGGTCGTACAAATTCCTTGAGTTTCTTCAAAGTATCCTTAGAATTTCGGTGAGGGGAGGTGGAGCATTCTTCGTACTCTGCAAAGGGACGAGCTTCATACTCCTTTATGATACCATTTAAGTATTTTTCCATATTTTTCAGACTGTTTTCTAAAGAAAAATCCTTCAATTCTGGAAGATGCTTACCTTCAATCTTTAAAGCTTCTAATTCTAACTGTGCTTGGTTTAAACTTTCCATTTTATTCTTATAAAGTCTTCTTTTTTCTTCATTAAAATCTGCCGGGGAGTCACACAACTTTTCATTTATCCCACCCGCCCGTAATAAACGTCGAACAGATTTTACTTGTCGATAAATAGACCCCAGTTTATTAAGATAGTCAATACGAACTTTATTACGGCGCTCAGACGTTTGGTAGATAACGGATATAACCCATAAAGTACCAGGAATAAACAAAATTTCAAGAAATTTTATGGAGTAAAATATCCAGTTGGTTTCTCTTTGTAGTTTCTTAATCTGAAGCTTTTCTAGACTAGGATTAACGTTGGAAGATGAAGAAGATATAGATAGTTCGTTAACAGAGTTTATCTTTTTGAAATCTTGAGCTTTTACAGAAGAAATACAAAGAAAAGAAACAATTCCTAACAAACAGACACTCGTTATATACACTTTTAACCAAGAAGATAAATTCAGTTTAAATCTAGAGTAATGAACTTTCTTAAACTGTACATCTCTTTCTTTTTTCAAAGATTCAATAAGACTCGGAGCAAATGGATCTTTCACCCAATTGACAAATACTTGTAGAAAACTCATATATCCCTCCTGCCACTAACGATTAAAATAGCTTCTCTCATTCTATGAGATAATAGCGATCGCAATGTTCTGAAGTCCCAATCGGAAATTGTCGCATTCGCCAACGATTACTTGTACTTCGATTTTCATAAACGCCACCTGCATTGTAAGCACATGATTATTCAAACCTTCGTGTTTAACATTAAAAGTGCTGTTAGTCAATATTTTCTTAAGAAATCTTCATATGAAACGAGGCATCATCGTTGCGGCGAGTCGCTTTGCAGCTCGCCGAAGGCACAGTGAAAGCTGACTCTTTCGGGAGCGATTAATTGGTTATGAATTATCAACCCTGCTTGGGTTTAACCAGTATTACGCATACCTGCTGCAATGCCGTTAATGGTCAATAAAGCACCCCGCAGTAGTTCTTCCTTACTATAACGGAAGTGAAGCAAACCCTCTTGATGTTGGCGTGCATATTGACGTAGTCGCTTCAACAAAGACACCTGTAAAAAGCCTAAGGGTACAATTGTGCCGTTTCTTAGCTGTACAGAACGCTGTAAGTCAGGATCTCCGTCTAACAGACGTTCTTGACCATTAATTTTTAAGATAATTTCACGGGTTAGATAGTATTCTTGGGCAATTCTGGTGAATAACTTCTCAAAACGCTCTTTATCTTCGGTTTTTGCTAGTTCATGGACGTAATGACCGGCCATTTGTAAGTCTACTTTAGACAGAGTCATCTCTACTTTGGAGATTACCATCTTAAAGAAAGGCCATTTGATATAGAAATAGCGCAATAATTTCAAATTTTCTTCTGGCTCTTGGTTGAGAAAATCTTGTAAAGCCTTACCGACACCATACC
>JAAUYA010369191.1_pt1 | contig 11695 bp, 11 predicted proteins | sample 7278161 | NCBI WGS metagenome assembly JAAUYA01 (sample SAMN14350120, study PRJNA611818) | marine sediment metagenome | isolation source: surface marine sediment (3m) | place: French Polynesia: Moorea | collected 2018-08
ATGAACAACCTACTATATCTGGCTTTCGGCGATCGCTGCCCAGGTAGCGAAATAGACTCAAACACCTGATTTTTCGTGGCAGCGATCGCCTAACCTTCCAAGTCGTGTAACAAAGTAACCTGTACAGCTTCCACTCGATAAGTATACTCGCTTTAATATTTATTAATATCAATGAGTTTCGTCTCCAACCAATACGTCATTCAGCTATCAGCATAACTATTTCTCATTCGTTTCAAGTTATTCCCATAGCGTAAGCTCTTTTATGTAAGGTAGGGCTTTTGCTTTGATTGGGGAAATGTTCATTGGTTTTCCACTATCAACTATCAAAACAATTGTTAAAATTGCATGATATTAACAATTTAGTATTACAATTTACTAAATTGACTTGACAAAATCGATAAATTAGTAAGCAGGCAAGAGATTGTTGACCAAAAACGCCAAGATGAATCAACCCCAGTGTATCGGTAAGGTATATTTAGTCGGTGCGGGACCCGGAGATCCTGGTTTATTAACTCTTAGGGGCAAAAATTTATTAGAATTTGCTGATGTGGTAGTTTATGATGCTTTGGTTAGTCCAGAAATATTGACCATAATCAATCCCCATGCAGAAAAAATCAATGCTGGCAAACGTCGCGGCCGTCATTCCCTGCTGCAATCAGAAACTACTAAACTACTTATTGACAAGGCTCAAACTAATGCTGTAGTGGTGAGGCTAAAAGGAGGCGATCCCTTCGTGTTCGGTCGAGGAGGAGAAGAAATGGAAGATCTAGTTAAAGCTGGGGTTCCGGTGGAAATAGTACCCGGAGTTACCTCGGGTATTGCTGCTCCAGCTTATGCAGGAATTCCGCTGACTCATCGTAATTACAGTTCATCTGTTACCTTTGTTACTGGTCATGAAGCCTCTGGCAAATATCGACCCCAAGTAAATTGGTCGGCGATTGCCCAGGGTTCAGAAACGATCGTGATCTACATGGGAATTCACAATTTAGTTAATATTATTGCACAACTAACTGAAGCAGGATTGAGTGATGATATGCCGATCGCCTTAATTCGTTGGGGAACAAGACTAGATCAACAAGAATTATTCGGTACTTTAGCCACTATAGTTCAACAAGTAGCGGAAACTGGCTTTGAAGCCCCAGCGATCGCTATCATTGGCAAAGTAGTTGATTTTCGGCAAATGCTGGCGTTACTGAAAGCCTAGTGGTGGAATGCAGAATTAAGAATGCAGAATGCAGAATGAAAAAGGCTTATTTTTCAGTACCTGTGGAAATTTTAAACTCCCGTTTCATTTATGCACTTTATCACTAATGCCTGAAACAGAAGGATATCCTGACAGGATCAAAATTACTTTGGTAGCAAGCTTAACTAAAAGTAATTATAATAGGGAGATGTAGTTTAAAGCTGACTAAATAGCTCGAAATCAGCTAAGGGAGGAAATTTATTTGTCGCGAAAAGTAAAGGTCGCTATTTTAGGAGCAACAGGAGCAGTAGGCACAGAAATAATCGATATTTTAGCTAGCCGCAATTTTCCAGTGGCAGAATTAAAATTATTGGCCTCACCTCGCTCGGCAGGCAAAACTCTAATCTTTCAAGAAGAGGAATTGAAGGTTGAACCAGTAAATAGCAATTCATTCCAAGGTATAGACTTAGTGTTAGCCTCCGCAGGCGGTTCCACCTCTAAAGCCTGGGTAAAAACCATTGTCGAGTCAGGAGCAGTGATGGTAGACAACTCCAGTGCTTTTCGCATGAATCCTCAAGTACCCCTAATCGTGCCGGAAATTAATCCTGAAACCGCTGCTAGTCATCAGGGAGTAATTGCTAATCCCAACTGTACCACAATTCTCATGGCCGTAGCCCTCTATCCTCTCCATCAAGTTCAACCCCTCAAAAGAGTAGTAGTATCCACTTATCAGTCTGCTAGTGGCGCTGGTGCCAGAGCAATGGAAGAGGTAAAAACCCAAGCACAAGCAATTTTAAATGGTGAACTCCCTAAACCTGAAGTTCTCCCTTACCCTCTAGCTTTTAACTTATTTCCTCATAATTCTGCTCTCAATGACCAAGGTTACTGTGAGGAAGAGATGAAAATGATTAATGAGACACGCAAAATATTTAATCAACCAGATTTGCCTTTAAGTGCTACTTGTGTTAGAGTACCAGTACTAAGAGCACATTCCGAAGCAATTAACATAGAGTTTAGTAACCCTTTACCTGTGGCTAAAGCCAGGGAAATTTTGTCAGAGTCACCAGGAGTTAAATTAATTGAAGATTGGGAAAATAATTATTTTCCCATGCCCATTGATGCTACTGGACAAGATGATGTGTTGGTAGGTAGAATTCGTCAAGATCTATCCCATCCTAATAGCTTAGAGTTGTGGTTATGTGGTGACCAAATTCGCAAAGGCGCCGCGTTAAATGCCGTTCAAATTGCGGAATTATTGGTTCAAGAAGAGCTGATTAAGCCCATGAAAAATCATCTGTTTTAAGTATTTACAGGCTAAGTTGAAGGAAAGTTTGGCAATTTCGGAATTGATAGTTAATGATTGTTTATGAGTGAGAGTATGTTTGGGAGAGTTTTGACAGCGATGGTGACGCCATTTAAAGAAGATGGTAGCGTTAATTATCCTGTGGCCGAAAAATTAGCAGCTCATTTGGTTGCTCACGGAAGTGATGGAATTGTGGTGTGCGGTACTACAGGAGAAGCCCCTACTCTAAGTGAAACAGAGAAATATGAATTATTGAAGGTAGTCAAGCAAGCAGTGGGTAGTAAAGCCAAAATCATTGCAGGCACTGGCTCTAACTCTACCAAAAAAGCGATCGCCCAAACCCAAACAGCAGCTAAGATAGGCATAGATGGTTCTTTACAAGTGGTTCCCTATTACAATAAACCCCCCCAATTAGGACTCTATCAACACTTTGCCGCCATAGCTAAAGCTTGTCCTGATGTACCGATCGTGTTATATAATATACCTGGACGTACAGGATGTAATTTAGAGGCAGAAACCATTGCTAAACTCGCCCATGAAATAGAAAATATTGTCGCCATTAAGGAAGCTAGTGGTAATCTAGATCATACTTGTAAAGTAAGTCTTTTAACTCCAACTTCTTTTGCTATTTATTCAGGAGAAGACTTTTTAACTTTACCGATGATGACAGTGGGATGCTTAGGAGCTGTTAGCGTTGCGAGTCATTTAGTAGCAAAAGAGATACAGGAAATGATTCATGCTTTTGAGGCTGGTAATACAAAATTGGCGACGGAAATTCAATTTAAACTCTATCCCTTATTTAAAGTCCTATTTTGCGCTACTAATCCTATTCCCATCAAAGCGGCTTTAAAAATGCAAGGTTGGGAATTAGGGACTGTAAGACAACCTTTGAGTGAACTTTCTTCTGAGTTAAAACCGCAACTAGAAAACGTATTAAATGAACTTAAATTAATTTAAAAAAATCAGATTATACTTTTACTGTAGCTGTTAAATTCCATAAAAAAAAATTGAAAATTATGTCTAAAAAATTATCATTAGCCTATGAAAAAAACAAAACCTTATCGGCGCAAATTACCTGAACTATAGCTAAATATAGCTCATGAAGTATTATACATATTGGAGAAAATAAACATCGATTTTGCTTGCTAAAAAGTGTAAGTTTAATCCGCAGTGACAAGAATTAGAGAATCTATAAGTTTATTTTAGCTATTGAAAGATTGTAAATGAGCTTTTGAATGAGCCTCTTAAAACATGGCTGAGCTAATTACTTGAATTGGTGGCGAAGCAAAACCGCGCTTGTTGAATGGATAGTTATTAATTCATAATTGCTGACCTTAGTTTAGTTAAAGCCAGATTGAAATATAGATTTTATTAGTGCGAGTTTAATTTTTTAAGTTTCGACATTCCCAATGAATAAAGTGTATCAAATCCAAACTAGAAGGAAAAAAAATGACTAATAACAATAAACCAACTTTAAAAATTATTCCCTTGGGGGGACTACATGAAATAGGAAAAAATACTTGTATATTTGAGTATGAAAATGAAATCATGCTTCTAGATGCTGGTATTGGTTTTCCTACCAATGATATGCACGGGATTAATGTGGTACTGCCTGATATGACCTACTTACGGGAAAATCGACGTAAAATCAAGGGAATGATCGCCACCCATGGACACGAAGACCATATTGGCGGAATTTCCCACCACTTAAAACAATTTGATATTCCCATCATTTATGGACCGCGTCTGGCTATGTCTTTGTTGCGAGATAAACTCGAAGAAGCTGGAGTTATAGACAGAACCACCATCAAAACAGTCGTTCCCAGAGAAATAGTCAAAATCGGTAAGTATTTTAGGGTGGAATTTATCCGCAATACCCACTCCATAGCCGATAGTTTTACCGTAGCAATTCATACTCCTATCGGAGTGATTATCCATACTGGTGATTTTAAAGTAGATTATACTCCTGTAGATGGAGAATTTTTTGACTTCCAAAAACTGGCTGAACACGGAGAAAAAGGTGTTTTGTGCTTATTAAGTGACTCTACTAATGCGGAAGTACCTGGACAAACTCCTTCAGAAAGATCGGTATATCCCGGTCTAGATCGGATATTTTCTCAAGCGACAGGAAGGTTAATGGTAACTAGTTTTGCTACTTCCGTACACCGCCTCAGTATCGTGTTAGAGTTAGCCCAAAAATATAGGCGCAAAGTAGCGATCGCAGGGCGATCGATGTTGAACGTCATTGCTCATTGCCGCAATTTAGGTTACATTAAATGTCCTAACGATCTATTTGTTCCCCTCAAAGCCACCCGTAAACTGCCTGATGAACAAGTACTAATCTTAACAACTGGCTCCCAGGGGGAAACCTTTGCCGCTATGACTCGCATTTCTAAAGGTGAACATCCCCATATCAAAATCCGCTCTCAAGATACGGTAGTTTTCTCTGCTAATCCCATACCGGGTAATACCATTGCTGTAGTCAATACCATCGATCGCTTGATGATGTTGGGTGCTAAAGTTATATACGGAAAAAGCTTAGGCATTCACGTTTCTGGTCATGGTTGTCAAGAAGACCAAAAATTGATGCTAGCTTTGACTAAGCCGAAATTTTTTGTGCCTTTCCATGGTGAGCACCGCATGTTGATTAAACACGCTCAAACTGCGCAAAGTATGGGGATTGCTCCTGAAAATATCGCCATTATCAACAATGGAGATATTATTGAGCTATCTGAGAATAGTATCGGCATAGCTGGGCAAGTACCCTCTGGCATTGAATTAGTAGATAACGCCGGTGTCGTCCATGAAAAAGTAATGGAAGAGCGACAACAGTTAGCTGAAGATGGAGTAATTACAGTTGCTGCCATAGTGGATGCTCAAGGAAAATTAATTGCGGAGCCGCTAATTAATCTGCGGGGTGTTGTCAGTAAGGTAGAAATCTCCATGCTCGAAAAATTAATTATTCGTACTGTGGACAAAACTATCGGCGATCGCTTCGAAGATAAGGTTAATGCTAGCAATAATGGAGATGTTAACTGGAGCGGGATCAGAATTGAGGTGGAAAGCAGTTTAAAAAGGTTAGTAAAACGAGAGTTACAAAGTACCCCTCTGGTAATTTTTATGTTACAGACACAAGCAAAATCTCAAGCAGAGAATAAATTTTACCGCCGGCGCCGCTCTACTGCTTCAGTAGCATCGTAAATTTTTTCTAGGTTAACTGTTGTCGGCAAAACCGATTATTCTATTCCTCATTTTAATCTGGACAGAGTACTAGGCGTTGAGGGTGAGTGTATACTTTATTGCCAACCCCCTTCTCCTAAAAAAGAGAGGGGGGTATGTTTAATTTAAGCTTAATTAACAAGGAAAAATGTATACTGGAGAACAAGTTGAGCAAATTAATCTTTTAATTGTCGGAGCAAGTCAAGGGATTGGTTTGGGATTTGTCAGTAAGCTACTACCCCAAAGTAAAATAAATAGAGTATATGCTATCTACCGCCAGCCAGATTCAGCCTCAACTCTATTACAACTAAATCAGAGGTATGCTCAGAAGTTAACCTGTTTGAGGGCAGATGTAACTAGAGAGGAAGAAATCATCAGTGCAGTGGCAATAATTAAACAGCAAGTTGACAAGCTCCATCTCGCGATCAATTGCGTGGGAATTCTCCACCAAGGCGAATTGCAACCAGAAAAAAGTTTGAGGCAAATTGAGACTCAGCGCCTACTCAGATACTTCGAGATCAATAGTATTCCCTCTGTGCTCCTAGCTAAACACCTACTACCTCTGTTGCGACACCAAGACTCTAGTATTTTTGCTACCATCTCTGCCAAAATTGGTAGTATCGGCGATAATCGCTTAGGTGGCTGGTATGGTTATCGTGCTTCTAAAGCAGCCTTAAATATGTTAATGAAAACAGTGGCGATCGAGTACGGCAGAGTTAGTCCTAAAACCATTGTCGTCACCCTACATCCTGGGACAACCGATACTCGCCTTTCTCGTCCTTTTCAGAAAAATGTTCCCCCAGAAAAATTGTTTTCTGTGGAACGTTGTGTCAATCAATTATTAAAGGTGATTGATAATCTTACTATCAATGATACAGGTCAGTTTTTTTCTTGGGATGGAACTCGTCTTCCTTGGTAAAATTGTCTAAACATAGAGTGTTTTTTGATTTAGAATTCATGATAAGGAGAATTTATGAGTTGGACTGAAGCAATAGATAATGATAAACTGGCTGTCGGAGAAAGACAAGTAGTAAAATTAGGTGATAAAAATATCTTGTTAGTTAATCACGAAGGTAAAATATATGCAGTAGATAATGTTTGTCCCCATCTTAAACTACCCTTGAAAAAAGGTAAAATTACCTCTGATTGCGCGCTCGTCTGCCCTTGGCATCGTAGTAGTTTTGACTTAGAAACAGGTGAAGTTAAACAATGGACTCCTTTTCCTCCAGTGGTAGGTAAAGTAATGGGTATGATGTCTCAGGAAAAATCACTGGCTGTGTTTCCTACCCGTGTAGAGGCAGGAAAAATCATGGTTGATTTGTGATTTATAAGCAGCGGTTGAATGTCTGTGGTCAAGAAAACTAAGCACATTTGCCGAGGACTAATAATCAGTTATCAGTAAGCAATAATTGATAACTGATTTGCTAAAATACTCTGGTGCCAGTCTAAATTATATTTACGCTTAACATGGAATTATCAGTTGATTTTACTACTTACGCTCAATGGTTAGCATACATTACCATCGGTTGTTTGGTATTGGCTCTATTGGGATTTATCTTCCAATGGGGCATTCGTTTCCGCTTAGTAGGTGTTACCGGGTTTATGGTAGTTTTGACAGTCGGTTGCTTTGCCCTTAGTCTAGGGTTGTTTACTCGTACCGTCATCCCTGGTGCTGTACGTTTTGCGGTAGTATATGATAGCGGGACAAACCAAGCGGTCATATCTGTCCCCAGTAACATCTCTGAGTCAGAATTAAAAGCAACTCTACAACAAGCTGCCGACGATCTCTTCTCTTATGGTCGAACCGCTATGGGCAGTGATGATAAAATGACCATTAGAGCTAGGACTCTACTTCATCCTCAAATAGGTGTTACTAAGCCATTGTATGTAGGACAAGTAAGGCGATCGCTCTCTCAAAGAGACGATCGCAACTTGGAAATCGAAATTTTTCCGCAAAACCTTGCTCAGTTACAATAGTTGTCGATGAATTTCAAAATTTGCTTAGCAACGCTTCCCGCGAGTAAAGAACTCCCCCGGTTGACTTTTTGAACTTGAAGATTCCGTCCAAAGGCGGTGTTGGTTGCGAAGGGATCCCACCGAGATCGAGACAGGATAGCCCGCGAAGGCGAGCGCGCTCCCACGCCTCGACCATGAGCAAATTCATAGTCCCAAACACTGCCGTGGGCGATCGCCACGGATAGCGAACCTCGAGCCGCCCTTCATGAACCATGAGCACAGTGTAGCCAAGACGCTCACCATCGCGCGCGAAGGCATCGAGAACGATTATGCGGTTTAGAGAAGCAGCGTGCCTGAGTACATCTAGATCGTCTACTTCACCCAAAAAATTGCGGTCTCGTGCCAACGCGACGTAGGTCGCCTCGAACAAGTCTCCATCGAAGGCGGAGTCCACAATCTGAACCTCCTTCTGAGCCTGCCGAGCTTTGCGGCGAAACGAGCTACGGAATGCCTCCTTGATTGATATGTCTGTGGTAAGTAGCAAGGTATCTGAACTTACAGGCTGAGGGAGTCGATTGGATGCTGGACAGGAAACTCCGAACGGGAGAACCATTCGTGCATAGTGAGCATGGCTGTGTTGTGCGCACTCGAGCAGCCAGATCCAGGTCTGGATTACATCGTCTTTTCTTTGAGGTCCCTCCCAAACCTCAAAACCACCGTCTTGCATCTCAGCAGCCACAACTAGTCCCCCCTCGGTATTGAGTATATAGAACCTGCGGTTGGCCTGACGCAGACAATTGACATAGTCATGGCTTTGATAAAAGCTCCGCAATGATGGCTCGAATGAGTTCATTTTCTGCTCCGCTATGGACGAGAAGGGATGACCCGCTGCCCAGTTTGAGTCCAACCCAGTCCATCACGAACCATCGCCTCCAGGCGTTCTCTGAACTTTTCTGGATGGTATTGGGCAATTTGGTGTTGGTTGAGCGGAGCTTCGCGAATAATGCGTAATATATCAGCGATACTGTAAGGCTGGTAGCGATTGCTTGCATGACACCACTCCTGAAAGGCAGAGTGATCCGGAACAACAGGAATACATCCGGCGGCCACTGCTTCGATAGCAGTGATACATAAAGTTTCCGCAGGAGAGGTAATCAGCACAAATCCACTCTCTAGACATTGAGAGAGATAGCGATCGGGCTCGCCACAGCTAGGAACGCCGAGGTGACGCTGTGCGTAAAGGGCAAAGTCCTGCAACGCGGGGTTGCTACGCGATGAAGCGCGGATAATCCGGTATCTCCTCGCCAATAGCTCAGTGCAGACTTCGGCCTCGAGAAGGAAGTTCTTGTCGTAGTCTTGCCTCTGTCCCAGTAAAATCTGTTTCATGTCCCGTGGTGCTGAGCAGGTGTTCGTGAAAATATCAATGTCGATCGGCCAACCAATCACTCGGATTTTAGGCTCTAGCTGAGTACCATATGCCTTCATTAGTAATTTTTTGGCATATTGGGAAGGCACTAACGCAAAGTCCATCCACTCACATACCGCCCGCTCCTCGGTCAATAGGGCATTAATATCTGGTGTGACCGCAGTAAATTTCTGGGCGTAGATGCCGGAAAAGAGGACGATGATACAGCTTACTGCCGATAGTTCTCTGCAGGTCTCGGCGTCTAGTTCTGAGGTGAGAATGAGAACACAGTGAGCACTGGCAGCTTCATGTAATTGATGAGTCCATGGTAGCCGGAAACGCTCTTTTAAAAGTGATCGAAGCGATGGATACCAAGATGGGTGCTGTTCACAAGGCTCCCTTTCGATGGGATCGTAGACAATGAAAGAGTGTCGGTAAGTCATAGTAACAATATCAGCGATGGGAGGAAGCAATTTGTGATACACTCTGATCGCGACGTAGCCAAAATTGGTAAGAAAGTTTTTCCACACTCTCGAAGAGCCATAGATATAAGCGCTCGCTCGTTGAGAGTTGTTTGGCAAAATCAGAGTCCCAACGGTCGTAGTTCTGTAAAGTACAGCCTAGCAATTCGGCACGCGCGTATCCACGACCATATCGGGCTGCGCTACGCAGATCGCTTAACAGTTGCAGACAGTCATGATAAATGATGGCTTCGGGGGAAAAATGGACATCGATCCCAGCGGCGATACGGCGTGCGTCAAATTCGGCATCCTCACACCAGAGTATATCTGGATGAAAGAAGTAGTCTAGATGCTTAAGCAAAGCACTGCGCACGATTCCCAGTGGCGGCTTGTAGGCACCTTGGACGACTGTTGTCGTCGCAGTTCGGACATTGGCGATAGTGCGGCTCATAAAATCCTTACACTCGAATACACACCTACCACGTACCAAGAGATGTTCGTCGAGAAGTTGAAAGAAGTGCACCAAAGTCTTCTCGGCAAAACGACAGTCAGAGTCCATCAGTACGATCTTGTCATAGGTTGCAGCACGCACACCAACCTCCAAAGCCCAACTCAAATTGGGGTCTGGGAGAGACTCAAGGCGAATAGGCAGTGTGCGCAGCTCGTCCTCAAACGCCCGGGATGAGCCATTACAAACTACCAGGCATTCGGCTCCTACCTCCAAAACCTGATGCACGACGCCAAAAACTCTTCGATCATTCACGGTAGGTATAACTACCGTAAGTTGCATGGTCTTATTTTCCATCTCCACGGTCTGAATCGCCAATTTTGCATAAACTTTTGCCTATTTGTCTCGATCAATAATATATCTCATGCTTGAATTTTTTTCTAGGGGCGAGAAAAATTAAACTTCAAAAATACTCAAATCCCAGAGACTTCATATACTGGCGATAGGAGAACGTAGGTTTATCGAATACTGTGTGAACCTCGAAGCTGGGATCTGTAGGAATGATGCGTGGGAGAATTTGTTCAACGATCAGCTTATCCTCGCGATCGATATTATTTTCGAGTGCAATACATTCGTCTTCCGAATTTGATGCGTTAGCATCTCTAAAGATACGTCGATAGACAACGGTTTCATTTGGGGAGACAACCCGATACAAGAAGAGCAAGCCGTAACGGATTCCAGGAGAGGTCTTAAGCAGAAATACCACATTGGGACTTGCCCATTGCTGATAGAGTACTGGGACGCGCTTTTGCAAGTCATTGCTACCTTGAGCCGAGGGATTCTGGTTTTGCTCAAGCTCGAATTCCATGTAGAGAAATTGCCCCTCCTCGACCTTTGCCTGCGGCGCTTCTGGCTCATGGGGATTGCCAATGGTGTCCCGATGAGCAAAAGCAATATGGTATGTATCGAGAGTGCCTTCGACTACGCGCCCGCCTCCTGTATGAAATGAAGTCTCAACAAAGACACCCCCGCTCAGAGAGGGATCTTTGAGCGGAGGAATTTCTGGTAGAGGGAGCAGCGGTTCATCAATTAGGCATATCCAGAGGATTCCGTAGCGTTCGATAACTTGATATGATTTGGTTTGCCATTTTTTTGAATTCGGACAGGCAAGCCCGCTGACATCATAGGCTGGAATCTTAGCGAGTTTTCCGTTTAGTCCCCATTCAAATCCATGATAAGGACATACAAACGTGCGCTCTTGCCCATTGAACCATCCCTGTGAGAGTTTTGCGCCCCGGTGCCGACAATGATTATTGAGGGCAAAAAATGAATCGTCTACTCTGATCAATGCCAGAGACTCGCCAACTACCTGCCTCTCGATGGGGCGAAGTTTTTCATGCTCATCAGCGGTAATCATCGAAGCGACCCCAATAGGATGCCAAACACGCCTCCAGCTATTAAGATAAGACTCTACAATTGTCGGATGATTATATTCGAACAACATATATCCTCAGCAACTAGTTAAAGCAGGTCAGTCTAAACTAATAAATTTCATTGTATAGTATAACCCACATTCCTCAGATTAACCTTGGTACTGGGGGATTTTCTTAGATATGATCCAAATTGAGTGAGCGCGAAGAAGAAATTCAACAGCTAAATTACGAACGCTATCATCATCCCCATCCCCGAGTACAAAAGAAGATGGAAGTGCTCTACCTCA
>JAAUYA010121718.1_pt1 | contig 11636 bp, 1 predicted proteins | sample 7278161 | NCBI WGS metagenome assembly JAAUYA01 (sample SAMN14350120, study PRJNA611818) | marine sediment metagenome | isolation source: surface marine sediment (3m) | place: French Polynesia: Moorea | collected 2018-08
AATGTATAAACATTTGCAAAAGCATGATTTAACATAGAATGTACAAACATTGCAACCCGATGAGCATGTTTATATATTCCAAGTCAATGTTTCACTTCTCAGGGTGTATAAGGATGTTCTGATTCTGTAAAGGACCATTCATTGTGTGAAAGTAAGGTTCTGGGCCTATCATTGACATGCTACAAATGTTACTTGGATATAGGCACTATGACTATAGAAAGTGTCCCACATCCTTTATTCAGTGGCTAGAAGGGAACCTGATAGACTAGAAGTGAAAAATTGATATCTGAAAGTAAATTAAGGCAAATTTAGGTAATTTTGTCCATTCCTTTAGGTAAATTACACACATATCAGTTACTCTACACAGGGAGATAATGGAGTATAACTGTTAAGTTGGTTATCTGCATTTTTCAATATATATGTTGTAACGCCTCATCTTAAAGTTTATTATGTTAAATTCGTATGCGTAGAAATGCTGGAATAATTGGTGCCATATCCAAAGCACTATAATAAATAGACACACGAATAGGTGCCTAAACGTACTTTACTGTATTTGCCCAGACTCACTTATTTCCTTTCTAATTACCCTCACAACGTCTTGGGTGACTGTATATGCTTGTCTTGATCCTAAATGCAGAGCTAATACCGCTAATTCTTCTGCAGCCTCCTTGCCTACCTGCTCTAACGATAAAGTGGCAACTTGTTCAACAGATGATGCACCACATGTTGCCAAAGTAAAAGCCACACTTACTGATTTCCGTACTGCATATGCTTTCCAATTGATTCCACGAGCATAAGCTACTGTCCCAGCTGTAGCAAGGTCCCCTGCCCCTTCACATATCAGTCCAATACCCCAGGGTGCTAGAAGTCCACCTGAAAATAACGTCATTGCACCTCCAGCAGCAATTTGCAATGTACCAAATGAAGACACTAATAAGCAGCTTCGCCATGGTATTGGTTTCTTTTCAATGATATCCATGATTCCCATAAACCCCTCACTGATGAAAAGAGTAAATGATTCTCTAGGAATCGTTGGGTGCATGTCGTAGATAGGTTTCAATGCCACCTTTAAAGGCTGCCTGTTCCTGTTTGCTTCAACAGTTGCCTTAATAGCATGATCTCTGTTATTTGTTGTAAATGATGCGATGAAATCTCGGCTGTCACATATAGGCTGATCATTACCATTTGTGAGATGTTTATTCTTTGTCACTAAAGCCAGTGCACCATCTGTGGTCAAGCCATCTATCTGGAGGCTGATCATGGATGTAACAGGGACATGACGCTTTTTGGCTATTTCTTTGATTACATCTTCATCAACACCTGCGATCTTTAATGTGAAACGACCAGTTTTCGGGAATGAATTTAACTCATTTTTGCATATATCAATGAGTTGATAGTCAGATTTTATAACCTTTTCAGTAATTATGTTAGCCTTTGGTTCATACTGACAAACGGATATTTTTGCCAGTGCCAATTCAAACTCTAACTTTGAGCACACTTCATGCAGTTCTGAATGTCTAAGATTTTCAACTAGTAATTGAAGGCTGACACCAGTTGTTGATGGGGATTTTGATTTTCTGATGTGATAGATTAAATCACGAGTTTGATTTGCTGTCAGGTTATTTGCCTTGACAACTACTTCTGGTTTGTCATTTGCATTTACAACGTGTTCAAATTGGCTTTCGCTTAAATTACTGTATACCAGGTCGAAGGTCTCTAATTCAGTATTGTCCCCTTTCAGGTAAGAGGTAAATTCATTATTGGGTTTGTCATGGCGAGATTTCAATTCATTCAATTTAATGAAGACCTCCTTATCTCGCCTTGTATTTTGACACAAATGAACACTTGTGCCATAGTACAGATTTTCATTTGGAGTTCCATCTAGATCTAATGTCCTCTTGTACATATTGTGTACATTTTCATGGCTCAAATCTTTAAGTATGACATCACATTTTCCGGCATTTCCAGTAGCACTGTCTACTGCTGCAATGATGCTGATAGCTGTTGACTTGTTAAGCTGTCTGCAAACAAGATTTGCCGGCTGGTTATCAGTGTACTTAATGATGCATTTCAAGTCAGCTTCAGTATCAACATCACAAAATTCAATATCATAGATGTTTCTCCCATCACCTTTACCATCATCAACTGAATCCATCGTGGCTTCCTTGTTAAACTCTTTCAGTGTTACTCGATCGCTTGTTATGGTATACTCTGCTTGTCTCTGGGTCTGATTCACAAGGACATAGATGCTATCACAATCATATTCTTCTCCATGAATAACAATGTCACACAAGTGTTCAATGTGCTCTCTAGTGAGGTCTTTGACAGTTACATCAAATGTAGGTTTTGCCTTCCTCTGACTTGAATCATCAGAAATGCACTGCCCCATTTCATTATATATGTCAAGAATGATTGGGTCTTGCAGTGCATTGTATGTAATACTAACATCTCCAGAATCATCAAAGTTACTAATTGTTTCTATAGCTTGATCTCTTTTCCCCAAGTCTTCATATTTTTCAAGTCCATTGAAATGTATAGTTACATGCTGAACATTTGGCGTCCATTGAGTCTGTAATATCTCTACAGCTTTCTCATTTTCAATTATGTTGGGAAACCTGAAGCCTTTGTAATCACCATCTTGAAACTCTATATGCACATAGCGCATTGTTTTGTGAATGTCAAGTAGACATTTTTCAACACTTTTGATAAAGGTGTCTCTTATGACGAATTCAGTGGTCAACTGACGATACAATTCGCTATTGGAGACATTTTCGTCACTGCTATTCATCAAGATTCTCATGGAATCCATTTGTGAAAAGATTTCTTCGGCATTCATTTTGCATGTATTCAGCAATTGGATAGCTTCCTGAGCATACTTATCATTACTTTGTTCTTTGATGATTAGAAATGCTTTTGTGTAGTAAGCCTGGTAACCAAAAAGGGGATCTGTGTCAATTGCCTTTTCACAGCATTTAAGTGCTTCTTTAAGTCTGTCTTCTGTAATATTCCAAAGACTTTTGTTCTTCAGCAATCCACTGGTTTTCTTCATCAAATAAGTTGGATTGTTGATTACTGCATACGGTTGCTCGCACAGAGATTTCATTTTCTTCTGGAAGGAATTAAATTCCTCCACGGCCAGGAGTCTATTATCAGTTGGACAGGATTTCAAGAAGAATCCCCATCTTTCCTCTAAGGCCTCCCTTTTTATTTGGTCATCATGAACATCTAGATCTTTTAGTAAGGCACAAAACTTCTTAAACAGCTCATCTTTGCATTTAGCAATTGGAAGTTCCTGTTTGAGGGATATATGAGATTTCTGCTCTTTTCCATCTCTGCTATCCTCAATGCTCTTCTTATCAAAGCTGTTCAATTCATCCAAAGTGGGATAAGATCTCAAGACATGAGCTCTGTTTAGAATAACCCTTCCAGTGCCTCTTCTTCCTTGTCTTGATGTTCTCCCTAGGGCCTGTTCTTCAACTCTTAAACTTTTTGGCATGTATGTCAGGATTACATGAAGTCCTCCATTATTCTCAACATCATCTGCTGTTATGATATCAGTACCTCTGCCAGCAAGGTTTGTTGCAACTATTATTTCACCAGGTTTTATCACATCTTTAATTGTCTGCATTTCATATCTACGATCATTCCGTGAGTAAGCCTTCAGTAAGGTTTGGTCTATTCCTGATTTCCTTTCTAGATGCCTAATGATCTTTTCTGCTTGCTTTATGGTATTGCAAATGATGAGAACAGCACGTTGCATTTTGGATTGGAATTCTGCATCTTTAGCAATTGATTCATTCCAAGACCTGTCCTCCTCACTGATTATGCAAGGGAGTTCAACGAACTGTTTTGGTTTGTAACTGGGTATAATTGCAATATCTATATTGTAACATTCTTTCAAAAGATCTTGTGATGCCTTTGAGCCAACAGTTCCTGTAATGCCAAACACATTGCTGCCATATCGTCTCAAGAAGGCTAGGTTTGACATATAGTTCGTTGTCAGTGTTTCAGGTGTTACTTGCAAGTAATGCTTGATCTGAAGAAATTGATGGAGGCCATCACACCAAACAGTATTTGGTTGAATGACACCTGTATTACTGTAATCAACTGGTTGTATACAGGAGATCCCATCATGTCTTTTCTTTATAATGTACTGCTCGTTTTCCCTATAAAAGAACCTTGCTATGACCGCATTGGATATGTATGCTGTAAGTTGCTGGTCTACATATTTTTGCAAATGCTTTGGAACTTTGATTACTTTGTTTTGAAGCTTTTCAGTGATGTTCTCATACAGAAATGTTTGGATTTTCCCAAACAATGCCTCATTTGCTGAACAAGCAGTGGGAAGTGCTTGGCAGAGTCCATCAAGTAAGGACCATATTGCAACCAGGATTGGGTGAAGCCAGTGCATGCCAGGGATTGGTGATGCTAATTTTGCAATTTTGCTTCCATCATCAATTAGCATGTTGTCTACTTCATCCACTATCACAAATCCAAATCCTCGCTTGCCTCTGGTATTTTGTTGCATAAACTCATGCATGAGAACATCAAACTGGAAATTTGCACTATCGCTGTATATGATATTTGCCTTGTAACAATCTTTGACTTGCCCATCATAGATTTCACGTGTTGTGTCAGAGACTGTAAGATTGAACATTTCATAAAATGGTCTCCACTCATTTGCATCCCTCTTGGCCAGTTCGGTGCTGCTCGTGACAATATCCACATGGATTCCCTCCAGTGCCTTTATAACTGCAAGTAATGCGATGATCAAGGATTTCCCTTCCCCAGTTCTTGCCTGTGCAAGAAGTCCCCTCTCAGGTTCATTAAAACAGTATCCATGTTTCTTCATCAGAAAAAAGACCAAAAGTTGTGCCACTCTTGGTTCATATGCCTTGTGTAGATATATTGCTCGCTTTAGAACTGCAAGTACCTCTTCAATTGCATTCTCTGTTGAACTGTCTCTCTCAAAGACCCACTTCCCAATTTGTTTTTTGCCCCACTCACAGAGAGGAATATATCTGACTATTGGCTTTCTACCCATTGGATCTGAAGGCACTGGAATAAAATCTTGTTGTGTAAGCAGTGTTCCATATGTATCAATCTCTTGAAGAAACACCTTAAACTCTGTGTGCTGTAGATTCAAACTGTTTGATTCATTCATTTCATCAATGAGAGTGTCAATATTTTTGTCTGGAATGTCACTTTTGAAACTACTGTCCACACAAAGCCTAAAGGTTCCATAAATTGCTTTTGGCAAGCAGCTGGACTTTTTGCATTGAGTGGCGGTATCACTGTCGATTATTTCCTCCACTCTCTCTTCATGTTCCTTGACACCATGCACATTGTATTCAAGTAGCACTTGCAAACATTCCACGAATGTTTGAAGGTGTTGGTACCTTGTTTCATCATTTTCCAGGTATCTATTCTCTATATGTTGGAATACCTTAACGAAAAATTCTACCCTCCATTCTATTTTGAGCAAAGCAGAAATTCTCTCCTTTACTTTATCTGGTGGATCAGGCCAAATCTTTTGCAGTTCCCTTAGGAAAAGAACTTCGCTCAAAGCAAGATTTAAGTCAGTAATTTCATGAAGTTGCTCAGGAACCAACTTTATCACTGCTTCCCAGTCATCTTTTGTGAAGCAATATCTTTTGAAGTAGTATGCTAATGTAGATGACAACTCCAAATTTGTGTTTTCTTTTGCTTCTTTCACTCTTTCTATGAATTGAACAATCAGCCTGGGAGACATGGATTCTATAAAAGAGTAATGATGCTGTGATGGCATGCTAATATTTCTCTTCAGCCAGGAATGTCTCAACAACCACATCCATCTCTCCTTTGTAAGTTGATCTTGAATCCCTAATTCAATCTCAGGAAACAGCACAGGAATACTCACTTGATCGTATTTCACCATTGTCAATATATCGTTAACATCTGCAAGTGTCAGTTTCAAGTTATAACCACTCTGTGTCTGAATTATCTGAAAGAGTAAGTTGTCCAAAAAACATGTTCTCATATTGGTAGAAAGGTCTGTCATTAGTCGTTGAAAATGCATCTCCTCTTTTTCATTATCATTTGTGATTCCAGCTGCCTGTTTCAGTAGCTTCAGGTTTGCCAGAATTGGGTCATCATTTTGCTTTGCAAGTTTCATGAGGTGGTCATGTAGCCTAGGAAGACTTTCAGATTGCAACACGATGGAAAGGAAATTGAACTTGTTGGTTTTGCCAAAGCTTGATTTCGACATAAATGAACCTGTCTCCTGGTGATATATATCAAGTAGGTCTGAGACAAGTGTTTCTAAACTTGAATTAGATTCCACATGTCTGAGATGATTTATGATTATGAGGAGCATTTCAGTGCAGTATGAGTTGCACGGATCCTGGGCTTGGGTTTGAATTTGTTTGATGACGTATTCAGGCAAATCTGATTTTGATGATATGGACAAAAGCACACCCAAAGCTGATCTTTTGATACTTTCTTTCTTCGAAGCAGTCAGCTTTAAAACAGTTTCATAAAATGACTGACTCAGTGTCTCACATCTGATATTGCTCCTTTTGCAGGCAACATTCACAACATGAATTGTGTTTGCATTGACCATCGCTAGAATCATGTGCAACATCTCATTGTTAGGTGGTGCTCTCCATAATGCTTGTGCAGTTAAGGTAGCAATTTCAACAGTTTGGAACTCTTTTAGATAACTTACAAGTTTGTAAATTACTTGTGTAGATATCTCTTGCTGGTAATACCCAAATACCTTTTGAAGAACCTCGGTGGCACATTGAACTGTGTGCACAGTGGATTTTCTTTTATCAAGCAAATTTGTCAGTGCTATAACTTTAATTATTGGGATCGTTGGTCTGGACTGCTTGGGACAAAGTCGTGAATATTCATCAACAACTTCAGTAAGTTTTCCTTTCTTGCAAAATTCAATGATTGCATTTATCCTGTCTTCTGTTTGGAAAAAATGCACTAATTGCTCTCTTGGATTTTTATTTGCTTTAACTATATTTCGTAGAATACCACTGAGGGACTGGTAATTCTTATCAACTTCTGCATGCATAGCTTTCAAAATGAAGCTTTCCTCAATTTGACTCATGTTTTCTGGCAGAAGGGTTATCTTGCATCTGCTAAAGATGTTGATTACCTCAGTATCATAGGACTCGTCAAACAATAGGCATAGCAGATTCCTTGTAACCTCTGTTGTTAAGCAGCAATTTTCTTCAACTGCCTTAAATACAAGCTCTAGAGCTTTGCTACAGAGAGCAGGACTCGATGCAGTTAAGAGTGGAATGCATTTATTCATTTTCATTTGTCTAATCATCGGGTTTTTGATGATCTTATCAATTATCTGAATCAATTGATCTTCTGATTTTTCTAGAACCAGATTCTCTACAAGAATGTGTAATTCACATAGATAATTTGCCTCTTTAGATTTGGTATGATTGAACATATTCAGCAAGGTTGTTGCTTGATGTGAAATGTCAGGCCAGTTTTGAATGACATGATTCAAGCCCTCTATTATGTTAGCATCATATCGGTCTGTAGTTCCAGCTTGGATGCTGATATTAGCGACTATGTTAAGGGCACCTATGACAACATTCTTTTCTTGATCTTTCAGAGCAATTCTGATCATTTTGGTTTCCAAATCTATCAAGACATGACCTAATCCTGCAATGTTCTCAAAAATCCTCAGCACTTGAAGCTTGTTTGTGCCGTAATTTGTGAATGCATCCTTGATCTCAATCCTGTTGAGAACAGAAGGACCTGTGGATTTTGCCTCATAAACATCAAGCCTGCTACTCAAGCTAAGTTTTTCGACGAGGGAATATTCAATCTGCTGCTTATTCTTAGCAATGCACACTATCATCTCCTCAATCTTAGAGTTTCCGGCTCGGCCTGTGTCATAAAGTTTCAAAATGTACTCTTGAAGTTTCTTAAGCACATGATTTGGAATGCATTGATGCCTCTTAACCATGGCATGTAAGATAGTGAGATATCTCTCTGATTGTTTGTCACTTACATTTGTTTGTGGAACGAGTCTTGCAATGTCACTTTCAGACATGACATAGTTTCCTTTCATTACAACCTTTTTCAATCTTGTTGAAATTGAGATGACATCAAAATTACTTTCTGCTTCATCACTTGTTAAGTATACAAGGTCTGAATGCACATTCAAGTTTCTGTGTAACTCGTCTGGAAAATGCTGCCTGTGTTCCAACATCTCAAGCAATATTCTGGCCATTGATCTAATCTCTGCCATGGTTGATGAGTTGATCATTACCAAGTTCAGTTGGGAAACTACTTCATCTGGGATAAATATATCCTTATAGGCTTGAATCATGAGACTTCGTAGTAGATTCACCTGGACACTAGGGTCCTCTATTATGATATTGTTACCAATTTCATTGATAACAGTAGCTCCAATGTAATGTTGACTATTTATTGAATACAAGGCAAGCGCCTGAGAGGATGCTCTTCTAGTTTGCTTGTCTTGCTCTTGCAGGCTTGTACACAAAACGTCCACTACAGATTGAGGAAGTGTTGCATTGTATTTGCACACTGTTTGAAGCATAACAAGGGAGTTGCGCTGTAACTTTCTGCTGATGTGCTTTCTGTATATCATTGCCAGTGTATTTAGACATTTATCATTCGTTTTCCATACATCCACATGAACAGAGCTGACATAAGTCACTAGGGCATCAGCTATTGTGTAACACAATTCAGGTTCATCTGACAACAAATATGTCACAATTTCATCTAAACTTATTGCCGTCAATGTTTTGCCAATTTTGATTATGTCAAGTAGAATTTGAGAGATTGGCATCAGAATGTCAAAACCTAAATTGATATTCAACAGGCGGCTCAGGTCTTCAGTCCGTTTACACGATGGAATCTGCTTGTGGCATTGAATTTGAATCAACAATGTGCGGAGAAGATATGCATGCATTTTTTCATCCCACTGATCAACTCTACAAACTAATTCACAAATACCATCTACGGTGGTATCATCAAAGGTATTTTCATTTGTAATTCTCCATAGGCAATGAAGCATATGTTTCCTTACTCGGATTGGTATGATTTCTCCCTTTTGTAGTTCAGTGCACAATACCATTGGTATTGTATGGTCAATCTGGGTGTTCTTTCCATATTCAGCTATTGCTGCAATCGCATGGCATCTTGTTTTATCATCTGAGGTGTCATCACATGCAACATGTAGAAGATTGCTTAGAACCTTATTCCTAATAGGACCTTTGATGTATCTTTTCGCTGCACAGAAAAAGATGTGACATATTCTTTTGCGTATGTCTTGATCTTCACTCAAGATCTTATCTGTATATCCCTCAAGGTCAACAACTTCAACATCATCCTGGTCTGCAATGTTGTCTAATAGGAGGACAGTTTCTGAGTAATCTTTGTATGATGTTGAAATCTCTTTGATCGTGGCTTTGTCAATGATCTCACCTCTTGCAACAAATTTGTTCAAAATAGTTATAATTTGTTGATTGTATTCATCTTTATTTGATGGCACAAAATCAAGCTTTCCTTTGACATACTTTTGACATTTTTCTAGAACTGCAATGGGTAGAGCAACATCCCTCTGTGCTAAAGTTGCAAGAAGCCAGCATATTAGTTCCTCCATTTCCTGTATTGTACCTACCACTGATGTGCGCCAAGCATGTGGATTTAACATTTTGTCAGCTATATATGCAACATCATCCTCTGCTAACTTCTGGTTATTCTTGACTCTGGTTCTGTATTTCCACAGCTGAGAATGTGTTGTCCTGTACCAATTCCAGTTATGTTCTCCATCACCTTTGTCTGGCTCCATTTCTCTTCCAGTTTTAATTGTCTCATCTTCTTTTGCATCCTCTGCAGCATCCTCTTCATAATCTTCAAACATGGCTTCCATCTCATAATGCCGTATCCGTGTGACCTGTTCTGTGGTGGCAACTACTTCTTGTTTCACTTCAAATATAATTCCACTATCATCAGCATCAAACACTCGCTTTGTGTCATCATCTACACTGGCTTGCCTGAATAATTCTTGTTCTAGTTCCTTGAGTACATGATTCGTCTCTTTGTCCTTGACAGTGCTGATTACATCTTGGACTAACTTACGCTGACCTGGTTCAAGCTTGCTCGGTTTTAGCTCAATCAATTTGTGAACTGCTAAGATAACATTGGTAATTGAAAGTGAACTGCTACCATCAGTGACCATTTCTTGAAGTGATTTGCACAATTGATTCAAGAGATCAGAGTCATACTCCTTTATTTGTCTTCGAATATGATACATTTCCAAATAGGTATTTGCCTGTAATGTTGCTGTCACACACTCTGGCAACTTTTTGAACTTTGCCAGATAATCTAAAGATGACAGACAACTTTCTTTTATCGGCAAACAGTTGTCATAGCTTTGAGTTGCATCATGTATTGCCTCTATGGACTCTTCTTCCAGACAATGACCATTTCTTATGATGCACCACACCCACTGAGAGGCAATAATTTTGACGGTTAGGTTTTCTGTGTCACAGTCATTGTCATCGAAATATTGTAGTAGTTCAATTATCTGTTCCTCATGGTCAGTGGTAAACTCCCTCCCCTGTTCTGCTAGGTATCTCATTGTTAGCATTGCATCATGTGCAGCTATTGGATCTGACCCACAGGCATTTCTACACAGCCAGCTAATTGCTGAATCATCTAATGTTTGTAAATGATCCCTAACAGAGTTCCTAATTGCTTTCAGCACATAGTGAGTGAGATCTCGATTCCTTGCCGATGATATACCAAGCAGTTTTGCAATAATTTCTTTTGGTAACTTTTCTTGCATAAGGGAACAGGCATGGGCTGCTAAAACTCTTGACTTTCTGTCTGACAAGGCATGAAGAATTTTGTCCAAATTACTTTCATTCAATTTCCCTCCCTTTTTTAGTTTCTCTATTATTTCAGACATTTCTGGATTGATTGCTGTTGCTGTCGCCATTGCTGTTTCAGGTTAAGCTAATTTTGAAGTGTACCCTGTATGATTACTTTTCCTATTTAGAGTAGTATATACAGCTTGATGATTAAATACTGTTTACAGTGATTCCATTACAGATGTGACTAGTTATAATTGACAATAACTTAATAATGATAATAATAATAATAATAATGACAACTGCAAATTAGAAAATATTTCATCTACATACATTCATCCCTCTGCCTAAACATAGCACATAACCATTTGCAGAACTACTAGTGGCTCAACGATTTGCACCAAAGTTCATTTTTTTCTGTTGGGGTGATGAAGTCGTTATTTAGTGCACCATAGGCGTAGTCCACTGATATTGTTTAGTGTCTTCAGTCAGAAATTGTCAATCCAGGATTTGGGGCAGCACCTTTTGAGAAGAACACAAATGTATGTTCATCGTCATGACTTAAAATAAGGGACCATTCATGAATTATCACCTGGGGAGGGTCGGCAAATTAGCCGTGGGAATACACTTGAAAAAAAGTGACCCTACCCCAATAAATATGGTAAAAATAAACAACGCGCGCCCCGGGGGTGGCGGGGGGGGGGGGGGGGGGGGGGGGGGGGGGGGGGGGGGGGGGGGGGGGGGGGGGGGGGGGGGGGGGGGGGGGGGGGGGGGGGGGGG
>JAAUYA010415981.1_pt1 | contig 11607 bp, 8 predicted proteins | sample 7278161 | NCBI WGS metagenome assembly JAAUYA01 (sample SAMN14350120, study PRJNA611818) | marine sediment metagenome | isolation source: surface marine sediment (3m) | place: French Polynesia: Moorea | collected 2018-08
AACCCCCCCCCCCTGGCCTACTGTTACTACTTCATGACCATGATGGATGGTCAACATGAACCCACCTAAAATTTAACAACACCTGTTTGTTTACCTTTACTCTTTCACCGCTGATGCTACATTGTCATGACATCACATTACTGTATACCCATTTATATTAGGAACAAAAGTTGGGCAATTTATTTGTCATCAATGTCTCTCCCACACACCAAATATTAGGTGTGTAGGAAAAATGGTTTGGCCATGAAAGTCCTGACACACAAATTTTATAACCTTAACACCTGATGGAAGGGGAGAATAGACAGTTTGATAATTGGCGACCGACAAGCATGGTGGTCATGAATATGTCACTATTTTGGTGGCTGAATTGCGTTCTGCGTTCAGGCCCTTGCTCTTAGAATTGAGGTTACTCTTGAGAGTCTAGCCACGACTATAAGTAAGAGATAGTCACAAGTGGTTATAGAGTGACTCGATTTGGGCCCTTTGTTATGAAAGGACACCAGCTTAGTAACAATATTCAATACCACCAGACAGTGAACTACCACCTGACACTCTTTAAACTGCAATATTCACTTGTATATTATTATTTCCCTCCTCTGTCAGCGGTTTAGTGTGTAAAATTGATCCGTGATGTATGTATGTGTGTCTCGTCATTTAGCACTGCCATAGCTGAACCATTTTATGTACTGACCCAAAATTTGGTATGGTGATTTACCTTGATGATATCTTGGATATATCAAGGTCATGGCCAGTTACCATTTTGCAAAGCATGATTTTTGAAGGTACCCCCCTGCCCATACCCGCTTCTACTTCATGACAATGATGGTCAACATGCACCCCCCTTCCTGGCTCTGCCCTGCTACTACTTCACTACTGTGATGGATGATCAACACGAGCCACCCCCTGGCCTGCCCTGTTATTACTCAGGGCTAGTCAGATTTATGGGGATTTATAATTTTCCATAAATCCAAATGGTGATTTATGAGTACGAATAATATTCTGGCTCTATCCATAGATACTCAATATAAATCGCAATGAATAATAATTCAAAATTAAACCACATATAAATTGTTGAAAGCAATATATTCAACCAAGTCAAATGTGTTAACTGTGATTGTCTGTCAAGGATGGAGGCCTTGTTACCCATTGGGCGATATGGCCTCTATGAGTGGGGATTAATAGGGATTTATGGGGATTAATAGGGATTTATGGGTACGAATATCCTTGGCCTATTCATAAATCCCCATTGGGATTTACGAAAAATTATAAATCCCAATAAATCCCCACTCCCCATAAATCTGACTAGCCATGATTACTTCAAGACTATGATGGTCAACAAGAGCCCCCTCCCCCTACGCACCCCTGCTACTACTACTGCTACTAGAATGATGGATGGTCAACATGCACCGCTTCCCTAGCCCTGCCCTGTTCCTACTTCATGACAGTGGTGTATACTCAACATGTCCCCTCTGTCCCACGCTGTTAGTACTTAATGACTGGATATTCATCATGTTCCCCCCTGCTCTGCCCTGTTACCACATTGAAACAGTAGATACCTAATATGTGCTCCCAATCTCCTGCCCCACCGTGTGACTACTTCATGATAGTGGTAGATACTACTTCACAACATGCCACCCTCTGTAACTACTTCATGACAAAAGTGAATACTTGCTACTTCACGAATGATGAGTACTCAGCATATCCCCCGCCCTGCTACTACATATCCCCTCCGGCCCCACCCTTTTCCTACTAAATTACAGTGATGTTGCGGTCAACCATGAAAATGACATGTTTTGAAAAGGGACTTGTGATGGGTTATGCAGACTGCAAGTATTATGCGGGTTTAGCTGAAACACCAAAAGTACTAGTAGTTTCAAACGTAAGCCTGGCCCTTTGTCGGACACACTGCAAGCAGGTGCCTGTATTTTCCCGCCTTTCCAAAAGCTAACACACGTAACACCCCTAGTTCCTACCTGCGGGTCAATATGGGTAGTGCTTTGGCTATTGTTTTTCAGGTCCGCTCCCTGTACATTCCCAAAAAGAACAGGTCACCTTCTCGGGGCCACTTCTAGGAGTCCCTAGTCATTTAGATTACACTCGAAATCAACCAGAACCATCTTAGCATTGAAGCTCAGCGTGACCATCACAAGTGATAGATACTCAACATGTCCCCTCTTCCCCACCCTGTTACTTCTTCATGAGAATAGTGGATGCTTAACGGATACTCAGCATGTCCCTCTGCCAGGTTGCTACTTAACACTGATAGGCGATACTCAACAGCTCCACCATGTTACTACTCCATGACTGATGGATACTCAACATGTCTGACCTTCCCTGCCCTGTTCCCACTTCATGACAATAGTCAACATGTACCCCCATTCCAATTGCATTCAGCTTTGTAACACAAGTTATTACTTGCCTACATTTTTTTAACCTTTCAGGGCACATCAAAGGCACATGGAAGCACCAGACCCTTTCATCGAAGACATATCTCACCAGGACAAACCTATGAGACAGACTACTCTTTACCAGACAGAATGCAGGATGCCTCTGAGACAAATGCTGTCCTATGCATCCAGCACCTGTTTGACAAAGAGTTGCCTGTCTCATTTACCAGACTTCGTCTTTCTTATACAACAGCTTCAATTCTGATACAAGACTACAGAATCAATGTAAGTAACTTTTAATATCAGCTCTTTTATTCATGGCTATCAATGTTGAACCCAATTTCTAATAAACTTCAGGGGTCCCCAATCCCCAGACATGTCTAATTTTAAAGTCCAACACAACTCATTCTAAAATTAGAGGTATGGTAAAACAAGGTGTGGTATTTATTGACTTTTCAGAGAGAACACCCATTATCGAAGATGTACAAGTGTGCTTGTGGTCATGAAACTCAAACACTAAGCTTATATGTAGCCCATATCCGTGTGCATAGTGAATATGAACGGATTAATATCAAGTGCCCTCTCTGCGATAAACAAAACTTTAGTAGTGACAGAACCTTAGGCCATCATATCCGGATATTGCATAATAAACAGTGGACAAATGAAGTACCAGCGAAACGGAAGCCAGTAGATCAAGGAGGGAGAATACCACCCAAAAGTCAAAGAAGTGAGAAGGATAATCCCAGTAAACCAGATAATATGCAGCAGTCCAGAAAATCAACTTCTTCATCTTTTGGGCCACTTAATTCACAAGATGATTGGTCAAATGAAGTACCAGTCAAACGGAAGTCAGTAGACCAAGGAGGGAGAATGCCATCCAAAAGTCCAAGAGGTGAGAAGGATAACTGCAGTAATCAGGAGGATGTGCAGCATCCACAGATCTACCCCTCAGCTCTAGGCTATGGAGCCCAACACAGCCAGGTGCAAGCAACAATTCAAGTACCCAACCAAGGATCTAGTCAAACAACTATTCTGGGTCATAGTGCCCCTAATCGGATTTCAATCTTACAGCGTCCACATTCTCTCCAAGGATGCCTTGCCTCTAATCAAACTACAACTCCCCATGGTGCACATCCCATCCCAGGACAAGGTGGTGCTAATCAGACTGCAACCCTAGGACACAGTGCCCCTAATCAGACTGTGCCTACACCACCAGGACAGCCATCTGATCATGGGGGCCCCAATCCTAATCAAGGACCCCCTTCTCCTAATCCTGATTCTGAACCTTCTACAGAAAAAGGCTTCATTGGTGACATTTTAATGAACATTGCTTATGAACTTTTAGGTATACGGGAACTTAATAAGATACCAGGGGAAGCAGTTGCTGATGTCGCAAAAAGTATGTCCAAAGTTAGTGATACTGCTCACAAAGAGTGTATCAATGATGTGTTGAAAATTCTTGAAGAAGAGAATGTCGTTTTGCCCCGTCCAGCAAAAAGGAGAATTGAGTTGCTAAAAAAATATTGTATGGTATCTGACTATTGTCACAGGCTTGATAGTACAAAGAAGTTGGATTATTATGTTAAGACCAACTTGCCCATGGTTCCACCACAAGAAGTTCTCCTTGGTGGCCAAGACACTTACAGTTACGTACCTGTGGAAGACACTCTTAAATCTCTGCTACAGTATGATGATGTATTGTCTCAAATAAATGTTGGGCATGAGTCCATAGACCCAGATATCATAGCAGATATAGTGGATGGCTGTTACTACAAAGGACACCCAATTTTCTCTCAGGATCCTCAAACTTTGACGTTGATCATCTACTGTGATGAATTCAACGTGGTGTCGCTGCAACGCTCTTACGCCAGAAAATACAAAATTCTGGGCAGCTATTTACTTCTTGCGAACATTCATCCTGCCTTTCGCAATAAAGTTCATGGTATGCAGTTACTAAACCTTTGTAGGTCAGCTTTGGTGGAAAAATATGGCATTGAAAAGGTAATGGAAATGGCAGCGAGTGACCTGAAAAGAATCAGCGAGAATGGCATTGATGTTGTAATAAATGGTCAAGAATATCATTTCAACGTTGGATTACTAGTCATCCTGGGGGATAACCTGAGTCAGCACCAACTTGGTGGATTTCAGTTATCCTTCAGGGCTACCTTTTCATGTAGAAAATGTGTGGTCAGCTTGGATGATCTGAAACAGGGCAAACTAGCCACCCTTAGAAATCCCATCACTCATGACCAGCAAGTTCATTTGGTGCTGAGTAATCCCGAAATGGCATCTAACTATGGCATAAGAGGAGAATCCTGCTTCAGCAAAGTTGGCCACTGGCATCCTACAACTGGACTCCCATGCGACCCATGCCATGACTATTACCAAGGAACGGGGAAATTGACTATGGAATTTGTCATTGATAAAATTGTAAGTGAAAAACTTATCACTGAGGCAGAAATTAACAAGAGGATAGCTAATTTTCCATTTATGGGGAGTGATAAAACTAACAAGCCAACATCAAAGATCAGCACTGGTGGATTACAACTGAGCATGGCGCGAACTAGATGCCTAATACGGTTATTTCCAATCATAATTGGAGATAAAATACCTGAAGGCAATGAGAGTTGGGATGTTCTTTTAAAACTCCTGCAAGTTTTGGAGTATGTGTCCGCACCTGTTCTTCATAAAGGTCAAATCGGTGTAATGGGAGATTTAATTGATGATTATCTTGAAGCCAAGAGAAGGATGATCAGAAAGGATGATGGATCCCCGAAGGATGAGATCCCCAAAGAACATTTCAGCCGCCATTATCAGGATGAATTCCGGAACTTCGGCCCCCTTCGTGCTATTTGGACATATCCTGGAGAGAGGAAACATGATTATTGGATCAGTCTCATGCGTTTGATTAAGAATAGCAAGAACGTCACCTAAACACTATCTACACGGCATCAATTCTTACAAGCGTATTTCAGGAGGCAAAACAATCTCTACCCTACCAACTTTAAATATATTAAAGGTGCATACAAGAAGGTTGACCGGATTTCCCAGGATATCCTTGCTGAAATTGAAGACAACATAGGACCTCCTGATAATGATACCATCTGGATTGGAGACAAAGTGGTTGTTGATCATACAGTGTATGAAAAGGGAATGGCAATAATGGTAGGAAAGGATGGAGAAGATGTATTGTTCGAAAAAATAATTCATGCCCTGGAGATAGATGAAGAACCTTACATTCTCACTTGTCAATTGGAGACGATTGATTACCATGCCCATTTCCATTGTTATATTGTTGAAGAAACAAGAGTTCTGCATGTTCGACGTGTTCAAAGTTTAGCAGATAAATTCCCTTTGGGAATCTATCCTCTTCCTGGTGAGGGATGTAGTGGAATAGTTCTGAAGCACCAACCCCCTTTCTCATTCCCACAGTGACTTTTGACTTTGCAATGAACTGATTCTCATGTTAATGCCCTTATGTTAAAGAGACAAGTCATCTGGCTATTCCCTTTGAACCCCCATCTGAAGAGAACTGATAGTGCTCAAACATCTACCTGAATTCCCACCTTAGAACTAAATGTAAGTGGCTTAAAAAATAAATCTTTTTAGATTTCTAGGAGATTGTTAAATAATCCACATCATATATGATATAGCAGGCCTTTACATTTCAAATGTAACTGAGCACTGAGATAGCATACTCTGTTGCTTTATGTATGACTGAGATTAGATTAGATTCGATCAATAGACAAAAGCTACTCATAGATCATACTGTTATTGTTTTCAAATTGAATGTCACCTTTGTCATTCTTGATAGCCAATCTGTTCAGTATTTATCATGAGGGGTGGTATTCATTTTCTGAATGAACACTTAATAGGGGGTATATTAAATTTGAGGCCAAAATTCAGGGAGGGGTTTTCAAGATTCAGACCAAATTTTGGAGGGTGTATTAAAAATATTTCAAAATATTAGCCCTGCACATCAACTTTTATCATACTATTCTACTGTATCAGGTCATATATATGTCTTTTTTTTGGGGGGGGGGTATTATTTTGGTCAGAATTTTATGGGGGGTACCAAAATCCGGTTGTGAATTTTAGTCGGGGTTTATGCAAATTCATTTATCATAAATTCTGATTGGTCCCGAATCGTCTTGTCATTGTGAATCACCATATTTTGAGATATCCCATACTTTTATTCATTCTCTTTCCAGAATGCTGCGTCTCATGGTGTGTCACAATGGTGAAACCATTATGATTATCGTGGACCAGGTGGACAATGTGACTGATGTTGAAAAAAGAGTTAAAGAAGCATTCAAGATAACAAATGACATTCGAATGACAGTCACCTACCTTCAAAACCCAATTAAATTTGAGGCAAACATTTTGGATGTAAGTTTTCATTCCACCTTGTTACATAAGGGGGAAGCTCTTCACAGATGTTTTCTGAGGATGAATATATGATATTCTGTTATGCTAACGTAACCTTGTGTGTCTTTATGAGAATGTTATTGGGTGTCCTAGCATGAACCCAAAGAAATTCTAAATAATTTTCTTATTTGTTTAATTCACCCCTTTGGCAATGCATGGTTCATTATCATCACTCAGGCTCACCCCCTTACATGGAAATTAGTGTTAATCTCTCTTAATAATGGTCACATTTTGACATGTTCAAAAATGGACAGAAATATACTGTAAGAATTTTTTTTTTTAATCTTGTGCACTCAACTATGTTTTTAAAGTTAAACGATGCTTGCTATACATGTAGCACAGCTGTCTTAGTTCATTAATGTTTTTTGTAGGTCATGAGATCTGAAGATGGTGCGTACAATGCTACTTTTGAAGAAAAGTTGGCCAAGCCCATCCCAAAGAAAGATGATGAGAAACAATTAGAGCGAGCTAGAGCCTTGTGGTGAGTTAACTTCGGCAGATATCGTATGTTGTATCTGTAGCAGAATAGTTTTTGAAATATTTAGTGGGTCAGTTATACAGATAAGTGTATATAGTTTGAATTATTGTAACCTTCTTGTAGTAGGTGGAAAATGTGACATCTTGATTTGAATGGTGATAGAGCAAACACAACAGATGTGGACTACATTTTGTGTCGAAAGCGAGTCAAGCTTGACAGTTGTGACACAAAACAAATGAAGCTTGTCCCATAATTCGAACAGCATCTAAATATTATGTGATCAACTTACAGAACTGCAGACCTCTGATTTTGTAGCCCTGGGCCCCTCTAGCTGCCTAATGAGCAAAAAACACCCTAGGCATGCATGGCCTCTGTGTATTGCCTCTGTATGTCCTCTTGACCAAGTATCACAGCCTGAGAAAGGTGCCAGAGTGAGCTAGAGGTGCAAAGGGTAAAACAGCTGAATGTTATTGTTTACCTCTAGCTCACTCAGGGACCTTCCTGGGGGGCTATGCTTACCTGGGGTCTGCAGTTCGTAAGTTGATTGCCTAATATTTAGATAAAGTTTGATGATAGTAATAGAATTATAATTCCACAAGGGAATTTTAAATTTTTGTGACAGTTTTGATCCTTGGTGTGGAACAATTTATCTGCTTGCAACAAAAACCTGGACCAAATAATAATGAACGGTCCTCAGCGGACAGCTGTGTCTGGCAAAGAGTTAAGGCAAAAAGAACAACAAAGCACAAAAGAATTTTCTAAACAATTGATAATTTATAATCAGTTGGCAGACCACTAAAAATGGGGTTATTAAGGTATAACTAAATAGATATGAACAATAAAAACATAGATGCCCCCTATATGGATGCCCCCTTTATAAAACTAGTGGGAATAATTGCACGGGCACAGCTAAAAAATCTAGTTCTGGGCATATTGGCAGGTGGCATAGCGAAATCCTTCCTGGTTTTGCTGTGAACTATTGGGTTATAACTTCAGGACTTCCTAGCTGGATTGCCAGTGTCTTCCTTGACTGTTCCTGGAAACCGCACACCGTGACGCCACTACACCGGGACACCGTATGGACAATGTGCAGATCTTATTCTTGCCAGGCTGTGAACAGCCTTTGCGAAACAATTAATATTCACTATGAGAGTTAATTATAGTGCTACATTTATTTCTCTTAACAGCTGGCCAGGAGACTCGTTCCCTGGGGACATGTTACCTCCATTTGTGAAGTTAGCTCTGGAAAGAGGGCAGATTACTAAGCAGATTTGTGCAGAAATAGTGCGTGCTGTCTATCAGGATGCCAAATCTGTAAAGGCGTTGTAAGTATTCAAATATTATTACAACTGATCAGGATCTGAGTAAGAGATGCTTTTACTACTTTCCTAATTTTCAAATAGCAACATATAGATGACATCAGTCTTCACCATCACTACCGTTTTGCGTCCAGGTCGTGTACAGGTTGCCTGTCTTTTACTTGAGTATTGCTCGATAGAACAATTTACCAGGTTATTATTAAACAAACAATTTTTGTTGGTCCGCTTGATAACATCTAGTCGCCACTAGATGGCCTGATATGCATCTTTCCAGGTCCATTAAGCGTTCTGGCCTCAGCTTTTTCACCAAGCTGACTTCCTCAGTCGACCAAGGCTTGTCGAACTGGATTTGCTTTGCTCTTCGGCATGGTTCCATATAAGGCAAAGCTTGTTCCAGAGAGGATAGATCAGCTGGCACTCACATTGTGGGGGTGTTAAAGACTGAAGGTATAGTGCTGCAGGTAGCTATGACCAACTTTGCTTGACTTTCCATATAAGAATAGGCTTATTTCATTTATTATTAGTTTTGTGTGATAATCTGGCAGTATTTCCACTAATTCATAAGCTTGAACAAACTTGTAAACATTTTTGTAGATATCCCACCCCTGGTCAATACAATTCTGCTGTCAAGTTGATTCTCAAGATGGTGAACAACAAGTGTCCAAATCCAGATCAAGATCCCTACGTAAGTAACCATATAACACAGTATGACAGAACCACCACTTAAGTTTTAACTTTCAAGCTATTTAAGGTAATAGTCTGATAATACCTCATACTCTGAGGGGCCATGTATAAAAAATTCTCATATCCTATCATTCCAAATCTGAGCATCTGAATATAATGCGATCGAATATAATGCGATCGACTTATGAACTGCAAATCCATGACTTTGTAGTTCCAACTTCCTTGTCACTTCCTCCAGTGTTTTTCCCAGAATCCTCCAACTGCCTAAGGAGCCAAAATGACTCCAGACAAGCATAGCCCCCCTCTTTGGTTGATTTCCTCTATAGGACCTCCGGAGGAGCCCATGGAAAACACTGGAGGAAGTGACAATGAAGTAATATAAAGTCAGAAATCTGCAGTATGTAAGTTGATCGCTGAATATTCAGATGCTGTTGGATGATAGTAATAGAATTATACTTCCACAAGGGAATTTCAAATTCAAATGTCCCATCATTCCAACAGCATCTGAATATTATACAATCAACGTAAAAACTGCACACCTGACTTTGTAGAACTACCTTGTCACTTCCTTCAGTGTTTTTCCTGGGCTTCATCAGCTGCCTAAGGTGTCAAAACAACGTTAGGCAAGCATAGGCCCGACTTGGGGGCTGTATTGCCTTCGTAGGTCCTGACTGATGATTACTGCCTGAGGAGGGTCCCTGAGCTATATGAGGAATGAGGAAGTGACATCATCATAACAGTCCTTTTCTGCCAAGATGGCTTCCGGCTGTAGAATTTTGGTTGGTTGACCGTGGGTCGTGAAAATGGTGTCACTTCCTCTAGCTCACTCAGGGACCACCTTCAGAATGTAATACTTGGCTGGGAGGACATTTGGAGGCAAAACATTCCCCTCAGGGTGTCATTTTAGCACCTTAGGCAGCAAGATAGAAAACACTGGAGGAAGTGACAAGGAAGTTGTACAAAGTCATGGCTCTGCAGTTTGTAAGTTACTTGTCTATATACAGTATTACAGGGTCATGGAAAAATCATGCAATTTGGTAGAGAAATTGGTTGAGAATATCTCAGATGAGTTCAGAGGTCAAGGTCTCTGGGTCAAAAACTTAATTTCCGCATTTTCAGATAGGTTTATGTGTTCAGGTTCACTTTGTCATGTCATATGACGTCATGACATCATTTGATGTCTTTGGGCAAGAATACTGGCAAAGAGGACACGACACAGAAGAGCCGTCAACGCTGAGGCATTTCCATTGGGCATGTGCAGATTATCCCCCTCAGTGCATCTTCTTTCCATTTAAATTTACATCTTTTTCTTTGGAATTAGGTGTGCTTCCATCAGAAACTAACTAGCGTGTTCCAAAACACAAGAACACGCTCCGACAGAAATTTACCAATGGTAAAGCGGAAATGTGAGACAATGAAAAACATTCGAGATGCGAAGAAAAAGAGATTATCTGTATTCTCTAGACCAACTACAGAAAATGATGCTTCTGTAGCAAAGCATATCAAGGTAAAATTTGGCCTCTTGGGCCCCCTAGGTTGGATCACAGTTGGTCAGGGATGTCAAAATTTTTGCGAGTAAGCATCTGGGTGGCGTTAAGTAGCTGGCTACACTGCTCATATACTATATGTCTATAGTAGGCATGTAAAATTGGCTATGAAAACAGCCAAGACTTTTGAATGGCAATAACTTCTTGCATGTAGGTCATGATACTCTCTATGATTTTTCTGTAGAAGACATAGACCACTAGTAACTGTTGCATTGCCGTTGGCGACTCTTTTTGACATCCCTGGTTGGTCAATATAACTATTTTATGACTAATGTAACTCTACTTTATGAACTTCCTCTAGTAGCTGTATTGTCCATTACAGGCAATAGCAATGTGATATTCTGCACTTTACAGCAATACCTGTTCTGTCCTTTACGATGCATGATTCTACTTTATTTTTTTCAGTACATGCAAAAAGAAGCAAGTAAGGTGAAACCTGGAGGATGCAAATCTCAGTGGTTATTAACATTTGCTGACAGAGTTGAGACATATCGCTCCAAACCTGCAGCTGAAGTTCTTGTTGAATATCCTTTTGTGAAGAATGTAGATTATGTAAGTTATGTTAGACAACATCTATTAAGGGGTTTCGCTCCCAATGAATTATTGATACTTCCCACGGCTAGAATTCAAAATAAATGTGAATGTAGGTTAATGTTGATGAATAGTCTTTAAATCTGACCTCGACCCAAAATCCACCACCTAGTATGCCCACCAGGTGGCGCCAAAGTAGCTCAATTTTCCATTAAAAACAGGTTTAGCGCCAC
>JAAUYA010099386.1_pt1 | contig 11588 bp, 5 predicted proteins | sample 7278161 | NCBI WGS metagenome assembly JAAUYA01 (sample SAMN14350120, study PRJNA611818) | marine sediment metagenome | isolation source: surface marine sediment (3m) | place: French Polynesia: Moorea | collected 2018-08
TACAAAACATTTAAAATCACAAGAAAGTGTGAATTCGCATGCTGCATGTGAATACACACTCTGCCTGAACTGACTAAAACACACAACTTAACGAAATGGCTGATCTGAAGAAATGTTGAAAGTTACTGTTCTGAATAAATCTCACGTAATCCTGTTTTATATATAAGTGCTTATGATTATACTGTCAAACCAAAAATATAAAAAAAGAAGTGTGGGAAATCTTAGTAGATAGGTCAAAAGACAGCAATGTGACGCCTGCCAGATAGTGCTGTGTTTAGTGCAGAGATAATGCATGAGCTCACTGCATAGCTGTGATCAACATGAGAGTGTGTCTAATCAGACATGGATTTTTCATTTCTTTATTAAAATGCTTTCTTCTTAATATTTTGATTTGATTTTTGGTACAATTAAAGCCCGGGGGCATCCGCCAGAAGATTTATCACACGTGCTACTGTTTATTTTCCTATGCAAATTTAGCACGTGACCCCCTACGTCATCCTCACGTGATCCCAAGCAGCTCATGGCACAAGCTAGAAGTTGAGTGGCAATCAATTTTACGCCCAAAACCATGAAAACTCGCGGAAAAAGAAAGAATTATCTGCAGCTACTTGAAGACAAACAATCAGAGACAGAGAAGATACTCAGAGTTATCACCAAAAAACGCAAACTGGTGAGTATTTTACCTGCAAATGTCGATCTCAATTTTGCAATGGCGCCATGACGTTTTGGAGAAGAAAGATCATGGTTTTTTTTGGGGGGGAGTGATGGAAAGGTATTGAAATTTTTACGTTTAGCAGTGACGTTTCATGTTCTTTATCCCAGTACTCCTCATTGTACAAAGTTTAGGTGATGATCTTACTAATATAAGCTTTTCAACCAGCATTTTACTTTATAAATATGTCCATAGATATAATAATCTGTGGTGGTCACCAGTGATGAGGTTTTTTCAGGCATCAGCCATATTGCCTGTTGGATGAATGGGGAACAGAGATTAACTATTGATGGGGATTGATTTTCCAGAACATTGGTGTGATGGATTTGGGATTTCTTTCTACATTTTCAGAATGTTGATGATTGTTCTGAGATAAAATCGCCTACCATGAGCCTGGGAAATTATGGGAGAAAATTAATCCTTGTAAATCCCATTTCCTATTCATCAAACATGCCCTGAATTTGAGACATTCCTCTGATATAGATTTAACTAGGGACCCGACTTTAATGGCCATTGGGACCACTATAAACATTTTAGGTTAATCAATGTTAATCAATGTTAATATAAAAAATATTACTCTGGCGATGGTGTCTCAAGTTTATGAATATAACATTTTGATAAAGATTACCCTTGATTAATGCTGAACAAGTTTAATGACAAATAATGTTAAAAGTGAATAAGTTTTGACCTATAAATTACTATTAAATAAATAGTTGGGCATGGCAGATTAATGGCCAATGACATGGGTACAAAGCCCAAGGTTACGAAGCGGAAGTTTTGATCAAATCACGAAGCCAAAGCTTTGCCCTTTTGAAAGCATGAAGCTGAAGGCAAAGCCGAAGCTTGGACTCTTTCAAAGCACAAAGCTGAAGCCCAGGTGCTTCCCAGCTATAATAAATTTCGAATTTTTGAGATTACGAAGCCGAAGCTGTTTCCAAATCATAAAGCTGAAGCCAAAGCTTTGACTTTTTGAAACCATGAAGCTGAAGCCGAAGCCAAAGCTTTCGCCTCAAATGCTCCGGCTTCGTGAAGTTGAAGCCAAGCAGCTTCGTACCCACGTCTGCAATGAAGATTAATGGAAATTTAATCTTGTGATGATGTCTCAGATTTATGAACATGGAGATTAGAACTGAACGTTACCCTGTCCTCTCATGTATGTTGTGTTCTTTGTTTTGGTTTGTGATTCATGGGAGATAAATGAATTGGATCATCAAAATACAGAGACAACCCTTATTCCCCAATTCAGCCAAAGAATATACCTTTATCTCAGATCTGCTACCCCTAGGGACAAAAGGCATGTGATATTAAACGACGTAGTGACCAGTGTTAGCGTAGCCGTAGAGTTGAAATGTTCCATTAATCTCCATCAAGCATTAATCATTAATGGACAAAAGGTTAACTTCGATTAATCTACATGAGCAATTAATCTGCCATTTCCAGTAATCTGGTAATAGGGTTCTTTCAATGAACGGAATATTATATTAACCATCAGACTTCGCGACACTCGGAATCCAAATTAACCTGCTTCATCATCATGGCTCGAATCCAAATCACCTTGGTCTGAGATAGGGTTATAATACCGTTAAACACCCAGTAAACGCCCCCTTCCAATAAACGCCCCCCCCCCCCAACCCAGACCCCCCCATGGGGCAGGTTAACGTGTTTGGCTCTATCTCAGCCAAAAATGGTTGGATTTTCATTCCGTAAAAAGCTGCTGAAAGACAGAAATGCCCTCGTTGAGGCTATAAAACTTGCAAACACACATGGGCGTTTATTAGGTGTTTTACGGTAGTCATCTTGATTTTTTTCAGTACCTTGTCCAGTTTCGAGATGGGAGAGTGGCATGGGAGGAACTGAGTTACACAATCGACAGGCTGTATAATGTTAGGAGAATTCATCCCCTAAGGTGAGTACACATATGGAAACACAGGGTTGCTGCAGTCATGAAAAAAGCCATGGAGTTGCTGGAAAAGTCGTGGTATTCATTTCTTATTTGGGTAACTTTAAAAAATGGCCCCAAACTGTGACATAGTGGTAAAAAAAACTCATCTCTTCTGGGCTCATTTATTTTTACCTCCCCCAAACATTAGTATTGTAGCTTTGTATATTTAACACATTTTCATCACTTTTCGCACAATGTATCGCCATTTCATTTCATTTTATTAAGCAAAAACTGCTGGGGAGCTCTTTTTTAAGATACCCATTTACTTGTGGAAAAGCGTCATAAACCAAATGGGCAAGTGCAAAAAATGGCCCCTGAGCGTGACATTAGGGGTAAAAAATAGGTTGTCTCAAACCTCAGTTATTTTTAGAGCTGGCTTTTCAAAGCCAGCTCTCATCCTTGTACCAAGGGTCTTCTATAAGTAGTGTAAAAAGGTGAAATCCTGATGAACCATCAGGACATTTTGATAGCCCTACGCCAGCTCTTATGAATTCACTGAATTCTTGTTATATTTTAATGATGCCCGACATTATAAATGTGCAGATTCTCACTTTTTGAACGCTATAAACTATCTGGGGCCATTTTTTGGACTTGCCCAAATGGCATGTGGTACACGAGATCACTCATGCCCTAATTCACTCGAAATGACCCTACACAGGGTTATATATTGTCACTTTCTAGGGCAGGGGGGTCTTAACCTTCAGCGATCACGTATCCGAGCACGGATGGCGGAATTTAGCCCCGTAAAGTGGGAGAAGGCTATGGAACAATTAACTATTTAAACCATGATTCCACATTAAAGAGCTAGAGTTAGTTGTGATGGATTTTTAACACAAGACCAGCTAACCTGGACAGCAACAATACAAGTTTCCCTTTTAATTCTTTGTGATAGGCCTTTAGTTATACATGCACATCATTATAATGTGTATCATTTATTTAAATGTAGGTTGTTTACTGCTGCAAACGATCTCCAGTTAGCCTTTTATCATCAACTGAAGAATTCAACAGGAGTCAAAAATGAAATTCGCATATCATTTCCCGGTGGGTACTTTATGCACTACTTTCATCATGAGGAAGCGTAATTACTTAACGAAAATGTTACATATGCAGGCATTGTTTTGGTGATTTCCGCCCATTTTCCACGGATTTCTGACCCCTCTGAGATCAGTACAAATCTGTTAAGATAATGGTTCTATATATGAGGGGGTAGGCCCCCTAGACAGAGTCAAAATTCCCCGAAATCAGCCCAAAATGGCCAGTTTCAGCCCCGGGAATGCTCTTCGAGAACAATCCCTGCATATGTGACGATGTTTCTATGATGTCCCAGAAAAAACAGTCGTGCATAACATTGTCTCTTGTTTGCAAAGACTACTGTATTGTTTTCCTTGAAGGAAGTTCGTCAAGTAGAGTTACGCTAGTCGTCAAGTTATAACGCTTCCTCAATGTGTTTTGGTCCCAATTAGTGAATGGAGTGGTCTTTTTACACATTACATCAAGTCATGTATATCTTTTCCATTACCATTTCGCAATATTCATTGTGCCTTGATAGGATATAGGATTGTTACCATCAATCTGACCTTAAATATAAATCTGAAATCTGGTGTAGGAACCAGGTGGGGGATTTGGTGGAGGGGGGTGTTAAAATATACGGCTGCCTATAAATTTATGTCCAATTCCTTCGAAAATTTCAAATACTCTTCAGATAACCTAGAGATAAAATCCAGACCCCCCCCCCCCCCACACACAATGATTAATTCATCCTTAAATGACAATTGTGAGATTTTCAATGACAAACTTATGCATTCTGGGTTCTCTGTTTATGATAATTAGTCTGGGTGGGGACTAACGTCCTGCGTCCATGAAAGAGCCAGAAAGTTTGCTATGTTTTTTGACAAGTGGACTACCCCTGGGGGTTCCAAAAGTTATCTATATACATATAGTTTACGCAAAAAAAATGAGAAACCTTCTGGCCCTTTCATGGCCACACAATCCCCACTAGCTCCAGGACTAAATCTTTAAAATGGCCATAACTTTGCAACCGCTTGTCCGATTTACTAGCTTTAACTTCTGGGTGGCAGCTCTTTCTGTCCTCTATCACTTGACACCTGCGACTGGACTACAGATCCATTGGAATCGTCGCCACGTTACCACCCGCGGTTTAGTTTGACAACACTTGGTGAGGGGTGAAAGCTTTGCTTTACTTGTCACCAGCTCATTTAGTAAAAAGCCATTTGTTTTTCTTAATCTATTTTACTATATTCTATATTTTCTAGCTGATGTATTCCGCTACGTATTTGGTGAGGAGAATGAAATGTGGGTGTACATGTCTGACTTCAAGAAACTTCGAATGGCTGAGAACTGGTACTTCATCTTGGATGAGAGGATTGACTGCGGCAAATGTGTGTTGTTTCCTATCCGTGTGAAGTTCAGTGTACGCAAGACAGCACGGTTTTACTCAGAGAAACTGACTGTTATCTTGTCACTTGAAGCTTGCGATGAGAGCACCACGTTACAAGAACGAGACCTTGAGGACGTGTTACGAGAACAAGAAGTGTTACGAGAACAAGACGTTGGGGACATGGAATAATATGGAGCACGTCACAAGTAAAAGGATGTGAATCGGATTTGATCTGTTAGTGCTTTGATGGAAGTAACATAACTAGCAAAATGACAAACTTTGTCCATCTTTGGCCATCATGGGTTTCTGTCTGTGGAGATTTTGAATACTTATAAATTATGTCAGTGCAAATGACATTTTTGTGTTTTATATTATTCATAACTGCAATCATGTCAGATGTTCTCAAAGATATAACCAACATTAAGTTCAATTCAAGACTTAAAGTAGACTCAGAACCATCAAAGTTTTTACACAAATCATTTCGTAAACAGAACGATGTAGCTCTGTCTTTGCGTATGTCCAATGATTTCATCCTGCAGCTCGCTGATTATTCAAAAGAATTCCCTGATTTAACATTACTTGACATTGTAAGTTCCCAACTTGACTTTGTATCAATAAAAAAGTCTTGTCGCCTTGAGATCAGACTTAAAAACACTGTCTCTGATGTTAAGAATGCTTACAAAAGATTGAACAGGAGCAAAGGTCCATCTGTAAGGGATAAGTGGAAAAAAAGAATCCACACTATTGCAGTCAATCGTGATGAAATTGAAAATGTCCGCCACCTTAAGAAGCAGCTTGAGGAAGTTAAAAAAGAGTTGATCACAGTCCATAGGTATTACATAAATGTACTCAATCAGCTGATTGAGGCCAAGTCGACACAGCGGGAACAAGCAACAAAAATTGCTGATCTTGAGAGTCAGGTTAACAAACTGAAAACTGAAAATACTGAGCTGTTCTCGTATCTTGAAACTAAGCTTGGAGCTGGGCTTCCTCTCAACAGGGGGAAGCTTTTTGATGATGTTTCAAAGCAACAACAGAACAGAAAAATCCTTGACCTGAAAGAATACACAACTAACGCACTATGGTTTGCTGAAACGTATGGACTTGTTCCAAAATCGATCACACTGAAAAGTAATGCTGGAACAAAAGTCAAGGTCTCGCTTGATGATAAATTGCCATCTGGTCAAAGGAAAGCTAATTTTCTCAGTCTTCCCAGTGAGGATAAAAGAAAAATTCAGGAACTTAGCTACATTCTTGACCGCTTTGCCGTGTCTGATGGCGTGTACCACGAACTCCACATGCTTTGTGACGACCTCCCGCAATCCAGGCTTTTAGTGCAAGCCCGAAATGATCTATCCAAAATATTTGAGATCAAGCGAGTACCAGGAGCAGTACCAGGAGCCTATATTAGTTTCCAGGGAGAGCTTCTGAGGCTGTATAATGTGACCTCGCTTGATGACATCCCCAGCGATCACAAAGTCGCATTTGGCGGGGATGGCACTCAAGTTAGTCGTGTTAGTTCATTCGTCAATTTCTCCTTTAAAATAATTGAAGGAAAGCAACAATCAGCACAGAAGACTGTCGCCATTATTAAAGTACCAGAGAAGTTTGAGTTACTGCAGGTGCCATGTGGTCCATTGTTTCAGGAGGTAAACCAATGTGTTGGTCATCTGAATCTCTTTCTCACAGGGGACAAAAAGTTTCAGAACATGATGATAGGCTTACCAGTCGGATTTGGAAGTGCAATATTTGCATGCAATCATTGCAAAGTTGCCAAAGAAAACTTGATGAAAACTGACCTCCCCTGGAACTATTATCATGCACCTGGTAGGGTACGGACATTGGAGAGTGTAGAAGTAGGAAAGCATGGTCAGATGAGAGAACCTTTGGTATTAATACCTTACGATAATATTGTGCTCTGCTCCCTTCATCTTTGCTTGAGAATCACAGACGTATTGGAGTCCAATATAATAGAAGAAGTAAAGCAAATGGATCACCGTGCTAAAGTGTTAAAGAAAGAGGCCAATCACCTGAAGAACCTCGTTGCCGCAATTAATGAAATAGTTCATTTTGAGGTAAGAGAGGAAACAAAAAATGGACGTACAACTATGACTTGGACCAGTTTAACTGGAGATGCCAAGAAAAAACTATTACGTCAATTACCAGATAAACTCCCTGGCCTCTTGCATCGAGAAACAGCAGCGACTGTGGTGAAAATTTGGAGGGACTTCGATTCCTTGTTATCAATGCTACAGTGTCCTGATGAAAGTGAAAACTTTCACCTCAAATATTTTGATGCTGCAAATGCATGGCTGAAGTTGTTTCTCTCTTTGAAGAACAAGCGTCTCGGGTATGCACGGGTGACTTGGTACATGCATGACCTTGTGTACCATGTACCATACATACTTCAACTCTATGGAAATGTTGACATATTCTCCGGTCAGAGTTTGGAAAAGAATAACGACATAATAAAAGTTATTCACATGAAGAAAACCCGCAAGTGGGATGCCACCATGGAGGCATTGAAACTAAAGAAGAGACTTGAGAGGGCAGAAGAACTTAGTCTGGCTAGAAAAATTCGTGGATATGAAAAAAAGGATGAGAAATATTGGAATCATACCATACACATCCTGAGGAAATCTCAGAGAAATGCCATAAAAGATGAAATAGCAGCCACAGTCACAGCCCCAGCCACACCTGTTTCAGTCAACATTAAATCATTCAAAGCACTTTCAGCCAAGGAGATCAAGCAGAAGATTTTTCGTTTGGGAATGAAAACTACACTCAAGAGCAAAGAAAAACTTTTAACTTTGTACCTCAAATTGTTGCAAAACAAAGATTAAAATGACCCTACTCATTCATGTTTTATACATAGGCCTCTTAAAATAAATTGTGCGTTTTGAGTCACCTCGCTCGTACCTTTAGCACTCTCTGGCAGAAAAACGCGCCCATTATATTTCATGTTTACTGTAGGACAGCAAATCTTCGTGTGCAGGAAATTCCGTGAACTTCCGCCAAATACCTGAGAAAGCTATGCGTTATTTTTCAAAAAAATTCCTGACTCAAAACGCACAATTTATTTTAAGAGGCCTATCTGTTTACAAAATTAATTGCAATTGTCTAGATTATATATCCGAAAAACACATGAATGCTACAAAGATTGGACATCCAAATTATTAAATGCACAGAATCTCACCCCTGCCCCTGGTCTGTAAATGCCCCTGACAACATTCAGGTATATTTCGAATTTTATCTAGAGAAATGCAATTTAATTTAGAAACAGAAACATGTGCAATTTTCCATAATACTTGGCGAGATAGTGTCAGAAATAGTCCATCTAAATTCCTTTCGAAATTCTGCAAATTTTGACAGGTGAACCATTTCTGTAGGTCAAGGGGTTCCAGAGATATGGCCAATGTCTGAAAGCAGAAAATAACAAGAATGAGTCATTTTGATTGTTGTCGGACCCATTGTTCTTATTATTTTCTATCGGCATAATGAATTAGAGCACATGTAGTTTAACTAGGGCCTTAGTTCATGCTTGTTCTCATAACATTGCACAAATAGACCTCTAATTCTATTTTACAGTAAAGTTGGGCTTCCTACTGCAGAGAAATCATATCCCGAGCTAAACATGATTACAATGAATGCAAAACTATAAAAAGAGTAGGTAATAAGTTGTCCCCAGGGAAAAAAAGGGCTAACAGGCTCGGAATCTGCATATTGTGTTTTGTCTGGAAAAAAGAACCTGAGTACCAGGGATGGTATATCGGTTAATTTATCAATGGAAAAATTATTTCCTACCAGTAACCAAATGATTGATCCTAGAATCTGTTATGCAAATGAACCTGGCTTCATGCATGAGCAGTCCTTCTCAATCTTACAGCGAACCGAGCTTCACGAAGAAGATGGATATTTTTTTCAAATCAGGGTATTGGTTGGTGAAAAGTAGCCAAAAAATTGGCTTTGAGATAAAGACTGCACATGTGTGAAGCCAGGTTTATTTGCATAACGGATTCGAGGATCCATCATTTGTTTACATTCGTATGGAAATATATTTTTTCCATATAAATTCTGATTAAAGTATCCTGTTTATCGACTGATACAGCTACTTTAATTTTTGCAATTGAGCTGATAACCAATATTTGACCAAAGCTGATATGTTATATCAGTTTTAGCACTTACTGATGTTCTATAATTGTCTATATATCTGTCATTAACTGATATAATTAGCTGATATCCAGAGCTGATACTAGTATTTGGCCAAAGCCGACATCCGATAACGATATTTTATCACCCTGACTTTTACCGATACTTATGATAGATAAAAGATAGATAAAAGCAGTCTGATGGAGCAAGTTCCTACGTCTGGTGTTGCCATCATGATTAACCTGCTCTCTATCTGCCATTGCACTGTATCCTTTAATGACTCATTTGATTTGTGGTGGAAAATAATCAGCACATTATTATGTCATGCTGTGTTATACAGGATATTACAATTTGCCTCTCTTTATATGCCATATACAATCTTGTTTTGTATAAGGCCAAAAAAAAACATTCTTTGTTTCCGGTTTCCCGACCGACCCTTGAAAAGGGGCAAACCCATTTTTTTTGGGAGAAAAGAAAAAAAATTATAAAAGAAATTTTTCCCGACCGACCGACCCTCAAAAAAATTTCCTCCTCGAAACTGGAAACAAAGAATTTTTTTTGCGTAATTATCAGTGATCAAAATGTTCAGACTTTAGTCTGAAGAGTCCCAGGACCCTTCTTGTGATCAGTGTAGCACTGGAATGCACCATTTGCGATCCCATAAGCCAAAAAAATTCTGGTGGAGGACCCCCAACCCCCCCCCCCCCCCATCCCTGAAAGAGGATGTTTCGGTCCAGGTTCATTTAACAAACACTTGCATACATTAGGTCTACTGAGCTTGGCACTACGCACTTTCAGACTATCTGGTCGAAACGCATTTTGATCCCTGATTATGGCATGCTATAAGTCATGCTATAAGTTCTTTGGTATAAGGAACCAACCGTCCGTCCATTAATGAGCGGGGGAAATTAGCAGCGGGAATACTCCAGGCTTCCTGAAATCTGTTGGTCATGTCTGACGATTTTTGAAAATGCCTGCCAAGTTCCTGGATCGTCGGTCATTTCTAAGATTTCCAACATAAAATGACCTATGACAAGTTGAAATGTAAATGATCAATTAACGCACCCCCGCCTCTCGCCCCACATAAAACGCACCCCTTGTTTTTCCTGGCTCTCTAAATCAATTTTCACGTTTTTGTCCATATCTCAGTCAATAATTGTCCAATTTTCATTCTGTAAAAAGCCCCCGGTAGGTCTAAATGTCATCTACGGCCTGGATGCACCCCCTAAAGGCTTGTCATGGCACTAAGTGCATATATTACGATATTAATGTCAGATTTATCCATGGAAAAATTATTTCCTACTGGTAACCAAATGATATGTATATGTATATGGCTTCATGAATGTGCAAAGGTCTTCTAAATCTGACAGCGAACCGAGAAGACGGGTAAAAGTAGCCAAAAATTGGCTGTCAAATAAGGCCTTTGCACATACATGAAACCAGGTTCATTCGCATAATGGATTCGAGGATGTATCATTTGTTTACCTTGGTATGGAAATATATTGTCGCCACCCACCATAAACCGGTGTATTTTATAGTGTATGATTAAGTGTTCGTGTTCAGCAGCTGTGTTTTTTGTTTAAAAGTATAGTCTGTACAGTAACTCAACAGGTTGGAGGCTTCAGCCAACACGCGGTTCCCGCGCGCTTGTTAGCCCTCCACCCATGTCCTCACGCCAGAGTATCCTGGAGCCCTCTGGTAGGTGGCATGCGACAATATTTTTCGATATCAATTCTAATTAAAGTACACTGGTTATCGACTGATACAGGTACTTTACTGATCCTCTCGCAATTACAGTCTGTGTCAAAAGAAATGCACATTTAATTCTGAATTTTGTGGCCCTCCAGTCCGAGGGGGGCCAAAGATTCATGTGGTCAATTATGTAAATGCGAATTCTACACCCCAGTAGACAATTTTGGGACTGTGGTAAGTGAATTTTTGGTGCCCCTCCCCCTGGAGGGAGGGGGGCTCAATAAAAGTCCAAATTAAATGTGCATCTCTTTTGATAGAGACTGTATATTTTGCCCCTCCCCGTTGCCACATTTTTAACTATTAAATTAAAGATTAAGGGGTAGGGAGTAAGTCAAAGGCTCTTTACGGAAAATTGCAATTAAAAATAGAAAGTGTAAACTGTTCGTTAGCACTGCCTTTGTATCTGCAGAAAAATTCCTATTAAAAATAAAATGGGTTGGAGGCCCTTTCTTTAGTTAATAGGGGTTGAACTTTTAATGTCAACCCTGTGTCCAAATGTGATTATTAAGCAAATCATATCCGGGGGGGGGGGGGGTCTTTTTTTAATATTTTAAAAATTTTGCATTTTAATTGTTTTTTTATGGATAAAATGTAATTTCAGTAGTCAAATAAGTTTCGTTCATGAAAAAATATAA
>JAAUYA010045071.1_pt1 | contig 11562 bp, 9 predicted proteins | sample 7278161 | NCBI WGS metagenome assembly JAAUYA01 (sample SAMN14350120, study PRJNA611818) | marine sediment metagenome | isolation source: surface marine sediment (3m) | place: French Polynesia: Moorea | collected 2018-08
CAACAAGTACAGAAATTGCTGTATGCACATGTGCATTCATGAAATAGTTCTTACTCAGGATGCTTAAGGATTGTCCAATATTTCGTACGGTGTTTAAAATCCTAACACCGTTAGGATTTGGGTGGGTGGGTGGTTCAGAGCCAGAGTACCGTTAGAATTTCAGAGAAATAAAAAATTGTACACTTATAGTTTAATTGTTTTTGCTCTATCAATGTTATTTATTGGAGATTTATGGAGATTAATGGAGATTTATGGAGATTATCGGGGAGTTGAAGCTATCCATTAATCTCCATAAAGGATTAATGGACAAAAAGATAATCTCCATTAATCTCCATTAGCCATTAACCTGCCATCCCCTGCAATGCGCAACAAGGGTAAGATCGATGAACCTAAAATGTCTAGAGTGATTGGACTTTTCGATAACTGTGTGAAGAGAGACTATACCCCTCTTCCCCCAACCCCCTAGATCATTATTAAAAGCCGATTGACCGCATCCATGCTATTACCCGCATACGCCCACTGGCACTGAATACAGATAAACACCTTAGACTGGTAACGACTCTTGATTGCTGCACTTGGCAAAACCGAGCCCCTAATATTGACCGCTGTGTGCCAGAATTTGACCTCGACCTTTGACCTTGACGCCCGACCTTTGACCTTAAAGCAAGGTAACAGTGAAGTCAAAACACGATTTTTGGTACTTGACTTTGACCTATACAATCCCAACCTAGCCAAGGTCAAGGTCAACCTATGTACCAAATTTCAAGGTCGTGGGTCAAACGGTTCAGCCGTGAGAGCACAGACAGACATCCAAATGGACGGACGCTACCAAGTACATTATCTCCCTCGCTTTGCAGTCGATAAAGATGCCTGAGTATTGACATGCCCCCTACTTTTGGCTGAACATTTTCAATGATCATGACGTACTGTGACGTCTAGAACCTCATGGCGCGGCGTCACATGGCTTTCATAATACATCCCGCAACCAAATTCGGTTCGGCTGTAATTAGAGTGTTCACAGACAAGCGGACGGACAGGACCGATCAAAATTATATATTCTTGACCGCTCACATAGGAGGGGATGAGTGGTCTCAACATGTCCAATTACAGTCAACAGTACAAAAGTATAGAATAACTGTCAGTAGAAATCTACTGCATATACATACCTCTCTCATTTGCTCCTCTGAAGGTGTTATAGATTTCATGAGAATCCAGCTGAGCAGACTGAATCCTCCCAAATACACAACAGTAGCACCTAATCTGGATGACATGGTTAACAATTTCTATTCATACATATACCAGTTTATTGACAGTTTTCTCTTCTTCTATGAAAAAAGTTGTGTAAAATGTGTTTCCAGTGGTAAACAACCTTGACCTTAGTGTCAAAAGGAAAATGTTTATCCCTCTAAAGGATCATTTTTAGTGTGGTGACATCTGTGATCAAATCAGCAAAGTGTTTACATTAGTTGCAACATTCCATGGTCAGTAACAACATCACATGCACTTGCATGTACACATCATTAGTCCTTTCTCAATATAGTCCTGGTAATGGAATTCTTGGCATATTGCCAATTATCACACATTTTAACAGATGGGAGGGCGATATAACCCATCACAATTGAGTCCGTTTTCAGTTTTCAAAACGTTTCATTGTTGACCGCAACAAAAATAAGTATGAATCTTTATATTGAGAGATGACTACTGTCCATATGACACAGAAGAATCATTGGTGGTACTTGTGTGGTCAGGTTCGGGCATAGTTTGTGCTCGCCCGAGGTGTTCGGGTCCTAACAAGCATGTTAATTTCGGCGTCTGCTTGTTTCTTACAGGGGTCCGCGAGGTGACCGAACCCTCAGACGCAAGTACGGCCATTTGGTCACATCATCGCAATTAACTTTCCTGTTCGCGGTTGGGGTGGAGGGTGTGAAGACTGTCACATTAGCTATTTTATTTTAAGGTGGGACAGCCTCACTTTAAAATACAGGAATTGTGGCAGTCTTCACAACCTCCAGATATGAATGTTACTGTGACTCAGTGTGACTTTGGTTACTAAATTATGAAAGCCTGCAAGTGCAATTTTCCTATCCAGCAGGCACATTTGATACAATTGTGGTTGAAAGAGACAGTACATCATATGGAATTTCCTATGAAAATTGCACTTCCCGGCTTTCGTATTAAATTGTACGGAACTTTGTCCTACTCGCAATCGAGACAAAACCAAGTACACAGTAGACGTTTCCTGAATAAATGTGATATTGTAGAAGAGACATATTCTTCTAGTGAACATGGTGTAAGAGTGAAAGTCTTCTCCCAAATAAAGAGGAACTTTCTCGTTACTAGGGAGAAAAAATTCATTCTTACACAATGTTTACTAGAATAATTTGGCTCTTCAACAATATCACATTTATTCCGGAAACGTCTATTATCTGGTCATCTGAAACTTTATTTCAAGCAAAAAGAATAACAAACATAAAATACAGGAGACAGTTTCATAGACCCATTTATTTTTAACTGTCTTTGTACATTAGCAAGCCATCAGAGTAAATAAAAATATCAGTTTTTGTTTTATACTGGTGAACCAAATGTATTCTGGATCTAGGAAAAGCTTACAAGTACTAGTATACTTATCACACATACATTTTAAAACAATTTCAATATTTTAAATCAATAATAAATAGGTTCCTAAATTTGTTGTTAATCTGAAATTTTACAGTGGGTTATTACGTTTTATGCATGTCATCACATGATGACAATATTATGATTGTTAGATTTCAAACTAGGTTTAAAAAAAGTTACAAAGTTTGTTTTAAACACAACTAACCTGGCGAGGCAATTTATATGTCTGAAATCTACAAAAATGATTTGGCTGTTTCAAAATTTAATTTAATACATCCAGTATTTATTTTCAGTACAAGTACGCAATCCATGCAGCGAACAGATACAAACATGCAAATTCGAAAAACAAATGACTCATTATATCACAAAAAAAAAAACAAATTACCTACTTTGCAAAAAGCAATGAAAATTATTGCTTTGCTTTCCAAGCAAGAGGAATTAGGCCTACCCATGACCTAAAAACAAGATTTCGTATAATTGACTTGGAAACCATTTCAAAGCCAGAAATAGGTTTTAAATGGAAAAGAAAGTGTCGGCAGTGCTTGGATAACGAAATAAATATTTCTAATACTCTAGATGTCAAGAGAAAAACATAATGGCATGTTGTTAAACAAAAATTCATTTAAAAACAATATTTTTAGGAGCAAAAATCTTTATGCCAGAGCTCCAACAATTTTTGAAAAGTTATATTTCTATAACTGAAAATATTACCCTCCTGAATCTTTTATATAGTGCATGTGAATTAGTGTGTGTTCTCCTAAACATATACAATGGTCTCGCGAAAGAGCTTCAATTGTGTTAAAGCTATCTTAAAAATTTCAGTTAAACCAAATTGTTCTTGGACCAGAGAACAGATTCAACATAGTGGAAAAAACATTACAGTTGCATTGTGGCTTATTTGTTAATATACAAAGACTAGTAACACATATTTGATCAGACATCACTCTGTCCCACATATACTCTGTTCCATTCATACCTCTAACCAAGTATTCATGATATTTCCAGCATTTACAAAACAATTTAATTTTGGTTTTTAATTTTTTTTTTTGTGAAGTATTAACATAGGCTGGATGCCAGCTCCTATTTGGGTGATGTTGCAAAAGAAATGCTTCTATTTACAAAGCACCTATATAGTGTGATAGTGTGCATATTGAACAAGTACTGGTCCAGTTACACTTAAATAAGGAAATATATGAACTTAATACATCAAACAAGGGGGGTATGTGCAAATATTCCTTCTTTAAAAACAGACGAATCCACAGTCAAATTCAGATTCCTCGCACACACTACTTTTTGGTAGACCTCCCAAGCAGTTGCAAACAAAAAGAAGAAAAGTGGATGTCTGGAGCAATATAATTGGATTTTACCAGAACAGCAAAGGTTATCATTCCCTGCTTACAAAAATGAACAATAAATTACTGACCGCATTACAGCAACATCTTTCACATCTTACTGGTAAGACACATTTAAATTTTGGTAGAAAATATATTATCATAATTGTACAAGAAGTGCAGAATTTTTACATCTTAGGATCAAGCATATATAAAAACAATATGTTCTTATAACTTATTTTGCATGTGTACAATATTAAAGAATTTCTGATATTACAATGGGGGTTAGCTTGACAATCATGCATGAACCTATTTTGACAGCTGCATTACAAGTGTGCTTTTTGTCCTGTAATTAATATAGCAATTGGGGAAAATTATACTTTATTTCCTAAAAATAAATATATCAGTATAAAATCTGGACCCAAGATCTGACACCTAGGGCAATCAGCTTCCAGCTGGCTTCCTGAAATTTTAAGTGATGCCTATTAGATGCAGAATGTCATGAAAGTTTTGGCTTTGTATGGAAGGCATCAATGAGAACTACGGAGCAATACTCGCTTACTGCTTGCACAATATAATCCACAGTTAACTTAACTCTGGGATATTGTATTCCACTGGCAAAATAACATTTGTTGCTGCTGGGCATAAAGCTCTAGTGTGGCAGAGGACAAGTTGACTAAGGAGAATAAGGTGCAAGCCCTAAACAGTACAGGGCGAATACAATATTCAATACTTCAATGTATCAGACCTAGTGTAGAACTGACTGATATGAGAGCCTTCAATAGCTCAGAGATGAATGTTGTGATTCTACACAACTTCAAGGATTTCAAGTCTTGTCTGACACATAATGACTTAAAATCGATGGGGCACGAAAAGGGACCTAAGTGACTAAAAAAGCTGCTTTACAATTGGCTCATGATTGTATGTACAGTTTGGTCAATGACTTTTCTGTCTCCACAATAAATGTCACTAAATTTCTCTCTTTCAAAATGATTTGTACACTTTATACAATTTGTATTATTTACTAATTCAACTGATAAGTATACAAAATACAAGCTCAATATGTTTGCCAACAATTGCATTATTTCAGGGGTGAAAATCAACTGACGTGTTCCCAGGCATCAAGGCTTCTATGAAATTTCTCATCATACACATCACAAAGTTCAAGATTCCTGTAGTTCTTGGCATACAGAAAAAAATAGCACACATTTACACCGTCACCTACCACTCAGTGTGTTTTGTTTTATTTTGTACAAAAATCATCACGTAGCTGCTTTAACGGCAACCTCATAGTTGGCCTTTGAGTTTTGTAGAAATGCTGAGTACTGGGAATTTGTGAAGGAAGATCAGCAGTTCCCAAGGCCCAGCTTCTTGAAGTTAACTTTTCTGTTCATTATTTTGTAAACCAGTGGATGTGTTACATCAGTAATTAACTATTTTTGTTCTGTACAGATGATTGTGCTTTCAGTGGGGTCATCAATGCCTAGTTTACAGTGAACACCCAATCAAGTTCAGTCATGATCACAACTTGAGCTCATTGGCAATTTTAGAAGCTATATTTTTGAAGCCAATAGATGTGCCTGATATTCTTTTGAAGCGAACACCATTTAGAGAGAGTCTTGGAAGTTTACAAACCTCCATCTCCCACTGGACTAAACTGTCTGTGTTGGGGTCACCATGTACACAGAGCAACAAGAACTTTTCTCGCTGTTCATAATCGCAATTATTGGCATCTAGCACCTTTCGAATTTCTCTCATCATCTCATTAGGGTCCATTGAACTAGTGGTTTTCATACTCCATGTAAACCGCAGAGATCTTGGTTTCACCTGATCGCTCTCCTTCTCATTCATCGACCTACGGAACAATTTGCTGGAAATTAAAAAATGGACAAAAACGCATTGAGTTAACATAACTTCACTGATTATTATTTGGTGAGGGTGGGTGTTATTTTTTGGTTAAAAAGTAAATGCATCCAAATGGTTTAGTAATGGTCAATGAGGTAAATTTGGTAGAAAATCATGCTGGCACCATGCATCTAAAATTTCTTCCATACATTGTTAGGATTGGACAAGGTCTGTGGTCCAGCTATCGCATGCCGGTCTTGCTCTATAGGAATGAGCATTAGAATCAGGAAGCATGCCAATCTTCAACCCAGTACATAATACAAACCCTGGTTAATGAGTCAGGAAAAAAAGAATGTTGGGTAAAAAATAAACATGCACTGTTAGTGAGAACTGGCATTTTCCAATATTTCATTCCAAAAAGAGCAAGAGAGGACACTGAAATTTCAATGAAAATAATGACTAAATCAGTGAAGTTTCAAGAAAAAGATCTATAGATGTAAAACTTGTTTCTGTCTGATAATAGGATTTTTCCCACTGCCTTATCCTGAAGTACCAAATTATAAATCTAGGAGTTATAAAACAGATTATTTTACTAGGGTTCACACAATTAGTTAATATTAGATACAATTTATTATTAATACAATTAGTTTACAATCCCACGATTTTACCTGCAAACATAACCACTCACACTATATCTAATGGGTTATCTACTCAAGAAGGTTAGAAACTAGGAACACTAGTGTTACAAGCCAATAATCTCATCTATTTCAAAGGAGAGGTAAGGGTCAAGACAACTCCGAACGACAAAAATCTTAACGATATCTAACACTTCATTTTTCAAAAAATGTTAAACCTGTAGTACTACAGTTGAAGGTATATCAAAATGCACGACCACAAAAAATATGAGAACTTAGTGCAATAGCTATTTTGTGGATAGGTGAAAAGGTGTGTCGCCTGTCCAGTGGTCGTAATTAAAATAGGCCCAACAATCGGTAAATTGCAAAATGTATATCTTGCAGTAGTCAAAAATCAGAACCACTATCCAATTCATGCTAGATTAAGCTGGAAACTGAATAAATCGCTATCTTCCAATGTTTTAATTGCTGTAATCTGCCTAATAGTAATAGAGGCACCAGGTGCGATATATCACATGGTTAAATCTGATACCATGGAGTAAAAGCTGAGGTTCTGATCTTTCAAAGTGTGGTTTCAGATTGAAAATTGGTCAATTATTAAAGAAATTAAGCCTATTTTAGTCCATCAACACAATATTGGGTCCCCCAAACTATGGGGGCGCCTCTATTAGGAGAGGCGTCTATAATAGGCAGAATACAGTCATGCTGTTTTGTCAGGGGTGACTAATCACTGTGATTGAATGGGGTGTAGAAAGATGGTTTAAAAGTTGTGCTATCTAGCTCAGTCTGTATAGTTACCAAGCATGTATACTACTGATACTGTCTAGTCTGTTAAAAGTGCACTTCTGCATATCAAATACAATATGCAAGGAGACATTGTTGAATGTGTAGGGTGAGGTGCACCGTGCAAGAGAATTTCTTAAATTCCTATTCAGAGCGATGAGAAACTTCCCTAGGGATAACAAATAACCAGCCATTGAAACTGCTATAGAACAATTTTGAAAAAAGACAAAATACATATCAGAAGAGGATGGTTCACATCTAGGAATCTGAGTCAAATATGAGGGACAATATAAACTAAACAGAGTACCAAAACATACACAGTATATAAGGGTCAAAGAGGAAAGAGGCCACAATTTCCACAGCCATAAATGATGAAACACCAGAAAAGTGGAGCAAAGCAACAGGGAGATAAATAGAGAACTAGGAGTGATACTATCATATGATAATCAGTTAAAAGGTATTATTGAAGAAACTTAGAGCAAGAAGCAATTGGCCCAAAAGTATATAAAAGCTTACCGCGGATTCTCTGAATTAGCGCCCTGGGTGCTTAAAAAGAAAATAGGGGATTGTGGGTTCAAATATCTCTACCACCAAATATAAGACCACATATTTGTTTATGTGAAGTCCTTCTGGTAGTGTTTTAGGAAACATATAATATCAAAACATGATGAAGCAATCAATGGGGGCAAAAAATTAAACTCTAATATTAGAGGGACGCTATGTATATTTTGTGAGAAGCTTTAATGAAGCAATAGTTTGAAAGTAGCAGAATAGCGAGCAAAAGTTCCCCAAATGAAGGTTGCTCCAGACCGCACAGCAAACCCAGCATTCCATAAATCAGTTGCAATCTATCTGCTAACATAACAGAACAATCAAATATGCAATGCAAACTTTTTAAGTGCTATACTTTTACTTGCATCAAATAATATATCATCATTTATTGAAACCATCTAGGCAGTATCTGTTGCGATTCAAAGTGTCCTACAATACTGCTTTTTTTGTCTTTTGTTTATCAATAGGGCGCCAATTCAGATTATCACAGAATTCTGAATGCTTATGTGGATTTAAGTGTCGCTGGGGACAGTCACGACATTTTCCCTGGACCTATGTATTGCCAAACTTAAAGCAAAATGCATAACTTTACGGGTACACCACCAATTCCGTCAAGTGCCTGCCAAGTGTTTTGTACTTGCTTGCCAAGTGCTCGACACTTGCTTGACAGATTCTTCGCAATAACTTTGCAAACAACTGTAATGTCCCCATCTCGCAAATGTAAAGCTTTTGCCAACAGCTTGATACTTGCTGGTTAGTTGCCTAGCACTGCTTGACAAGTGATTTCCAAGCATTTGAAAATAAAAGTACAAAGCACATGTACATTGCTTGACAGAATTGATGGTGTACATTGATGCTAAATAACCACTGGCATCAATTTTATGCATCCAGAATAATCTATGATAGGGCATGCTCAGTATTGTCAAAACTACAACAAAACTGTGTTTCAAAATCAATGTAAGTGTCTTTTAGTTACAGAAAAGCAGGACCGAGTACCAACCTTCGGCTAAACTTGGATGTGAGCTTGTTAAAGAAGGACATGCGGCCATGTGGGCCCATCGCTGAGGTATCTTGTGAAGTTAGTGGCACTGCGCCTGGACCATTATATGCATTTGGTGTTCTTCTGACTGGACCACCATGGAATGTGCTTCGACTCTGTGTGCCTCTTGGGAACCTGCTGTTACCAACCGGGGATACTGGAATTGAAGTCTTGACAGCACTAGAAGGCGCAGTTCTACAGAAAAATAAAAAGCAAATATTTAGATAAAGTACTGTGTATTATTAGAATCTTGAATGGCAACACCAGGTCTCGCGATTTTGATCTAAGTATAGTTCATTTTACTGCACTACTAATTATAGAAGGCTACAAGACAAATCTGGAACTGATTTGATTTATTTCCATCCCCAAAGCTTGCAAAGACAGTAAAAGCCATGATGGTATTTTCTTTCATGCATGACAAGGCAATAGTATGGTCCACTTTTCAGTCAACTCTTATAGAATATAGGTACTATGAAAAAATGTGATTATATCAAAGCAATATATGTACACGTACTCCAATAAATTTGCATAACATTTCTAACAGTGCCATCACCATACAAGCTCTCCAGGGTATGGGGGTCGGGTTTTTATTTTTATTTTTAGTGTGTCAAAGAAATATAAACAAAGCAACAAAACAAAACCAGGATAAAAAGGTTTTCCCTAGTATTGTGGAAAAATAATCAGGAAAATTTGGACCTATCTGCCACTTGTTCATGCAACAGTATATATCTTCTTTGGCACTTCAAACTTACATGACTCGACACTTGACAAATGGCAGATGAGATCAAAATGAATGATTCTATAGATGTTGATTTGTGCACTGCAAATTATTAGTATTATTTCTTAGCCGGTATTGGAACCAAATGTTAGTGTTAATAGTTTGAAACGTAGGAAAAAGAGATTTTTTATGTAAATGGATAGTGAAAGCAGGCCAATATCAACTAGTGTGGGTGGAAACTACTTACGTGGGCCGTAGTGGGTCTATATGATCATGCAGGGGAGGTAAATCAGGCCGCACTGCATAGGACGTGCTAGCTGATTTCACGTGGCCTTTGGGCCGCGTGGACGGCCTGTCGGAAGACTGGCTGCCTGCGGCATTGGGCAGATTACTAATAAAGAAAAGAAAAAAAATCCACTTTAACTAGATGTTGTTGCAAACCAAATTAACAAACATAGCTTGTGTTAGAGACAAACAATTACTGGATGTTCTGTAGGAAATTACTGATAGAAGCAGAATTTTTTGTGAATTAGTGGGTGCTTTGTTTTAACTGTAAATAATCATGTCTATGCCCTATGTGGGATCTATAAAGGACTTTATTTAGTCAACCAGACTAAGGCTTTGGTGCGAAATCACATTTCAACAATTTTCTGTACGTAACTAACAGGCAGAATGCACATGCATTTAATGGAGGAACAAACAACTTTTTAGACAGCAAACTGTACACAGTAAAATCATCAATACACAAACAGATAAAGCCACTATAGCTGCAGTATGCTAAAAATGGTCTTTTTTGTTCAATCATAATGTGGCTGCTAAAAATTCACAATCATTTGCAGTTCGTTCATTGGTTATCTGAAACTCAAAAATCCCCAGAAGAATCCAGCTACAACATTGACCCAAAAAATGAAACTTGCATCATGTTGCATTAAAATAATGTTTAACATTGCAAAATATTTATTACACGTGACTGTTCCAGCTAAATATAAGCGTATAGTCATAAAGATGTGGAACGAGTTTGTCCGGGTGATATGACACTCATATCCTAGTATGTACCGATTATGCAGATTGGCCACATGTATAAAAAATGGAAACCTTTTTACAAAAATCTGTTCAATGGTATCACATTAAAAGGATCAGATGAAGGAAATAATCTTGGCAGTACTTAAATTGTGTCCTGGACATCCATTAAAATTTCAATATGCCCCCTTCTCCTGAGCCTTTTAGATGGGATAGCTACTTGGCAAGATGTCGCAGTCATATTGCCATTACACATGAATTCTAAACACAGCGGGCTTTGATACACTGGTCTAGAAAGCAATACATGAGCATCAACGAACGGGCAGGTCCCCTCTTACTTGCGCCTGATAAAACTGACTAATTCTCAGGTGCACAACTACTGGTATCTCGGTAATGCAAAGCAACAATGATGTTCAAAAGTAATGTAACGGTGCAGCATCTATCGATACATTTAAGACCACCAGGTACCGAAGTAAGGAACAATTTGTATGGTGTGATTTGATGTGTTTTAACCAAATCTTTAACCCAATAAATTTATCTATTATTAATTTTCTATCTCTGGAAAATCAAACATCAGTGAAGGTAAACTTTGCTTACGACAATGGGATACAAGCTGGACCCCAGCCAAAGCCTAACATTGTTGACAGTATTTTCGGCATCAAAATGCAAATTTTTGTCATGGGGTGGGGGTAAGCAGCGGGATTTTATTTGAAACAATGCAGAAAATTGTTTCGAAAGCCAGAGCTACAAACAAGACATGTAAGTTTCAGGTATAAGATGCAGCAAATCACTTTCATCTTTTGTGTGTAAATGCTGGACACAACAAATGCAAAAATAGCTTCTTGGCGTGACTCAAGATTGGGTCAATCTTTCGGTCCCAATATGCCCCTGGGACAGTCACCAGAAAAAAGGTGACCAAAATGAAATCCAGCCACACTAAGAATACACTCACTTGATGCTGGTTTCATGTAAAAGTGATTATCTTAATTTTAGACTGTGTTAATTTTCTATGAGGATTTATGC
>JAAUYA010220604.1_pt1 | contig 11546 bp, 4 predicted proteins | sample 7278161 | NCBI WGS metagenome assembly JAAUYA01 (sample SAMN14350120, study PRJNA611818) | marine sediment metagenome | isolation source: surface marine sediment (3m) | place: French Polynesia: Moorea | collected 2018-08
TACTTAATTTCGGTCTGAATTTGGGGGGGGGTATTAAAATCCGGCCGGCGATTTAGGGGGGGGGGACTAAGATTTGATCGGCAATTTTAGGGGGGGGACTAAAATTTTACCGGACTCGCAGGTCAATTCCTCCACCCCCCCCTAGTCATAAATTATGAACGCTCCCTAATAGAGATCCATAATTTCATTATATGTATTTCACATTTGGATCATTATTATTGGAGAGGCATCCTTGATAGGTTGGTGTATTTTTCTAGGGGAGATATTATAAATATGGTGTGGCAAGGAATTTTATTTTAATTAAATCCTCAATGCCTCCAGTGTATCAAAGTGCTGGTTAGCATATTAAATTTTGCAATGAGCTAGGTTTATGTGCCAAAGATCAGATGGTAAAATGGCTATAAATACTGAATTTGACATACCTATTTGGTGCTGATTTCAAAAGGATGTGAAACTACAAATACTGCAAAATGTATATGGGCCTAAGATGCGGTCCAAATATGATGCCAATGTTAAAACCTTTTTGCTTGTTTTCTTTTTAAATCCACAGTAATTACTTAAAAATTAGCATTTCCATTTTCTTTGACTGTTATGTAATTAAAACCAGGATAAGAGGATTAGTTGCTTAAGCTGAGGTATCTTGATGATTTTTACAGATGTAAATATCAAATTGCTATGTCAAATTGTGTATCTTTTTACCATATTTTAAATATCCACAATTAAAATGGTTTTAAGACCTGGCAAGTAATTAAATTAAAGTAAACCAAATAGTCTCCTACTTATTACACTCAGTCTCAAAAGAAACGCACCGTGAATAAGTTGACTTTCCCTGTGCCCCAGGGTCAAGGTCAAGTGCCCCAGGCAGGGTCATATTTGATCACGAGAATTTGAAACAGGTCGCAGGAAACCCCATATTCTGAAATTTAAGAATGCCTCCGCCAGAGAGGCAAGTGGGGATTTTATGAACATGTCCCCAAATGTACACAAACCAATTTTTTCATCAAATACATTGGTCCCTTACCTTTCACAAATCAAAAAATTGTGCTGGATAATCAATTTTCAGAGTTAGGGTTTTGAACACCGCATGACCTGTAAATCAAAATGCATCGCCTTGCTTTTTATTTGGCAAAATTTGCAAAATAAATCCCCTGCATTGCTTGGACATCATAAACCAGTTCTCATGTAACCTATAAATAATCTACACCCCTGTACACACTCTCACATTATGTCTATATTCCATGATAAAAGCACCTTAACATTTTCCAACTTATGTTTTTTGTGAGATCATCACCCATAGGATAATGAATGTTTTACATCTAAAACAAAAATAGTACACAAAACAAAGACATATTAATCATATAAGATTGGAAGATCTTTTGAGATGAACAAACACAAAACATATTTGACAAATTACTTATATTCCTCCCATTTTGTCTGTTCTAAATCTGGGTTTTTATTTAAATTAGCACAGGAAATATACTCCACACCAAGTGGACTTCATCAAGTAATCTGTAAGGTGCACCTAAATGTTATAATGTTTAAATACTAGTGATACTCTATACTACTGGCCATCCAATAATTTTTCAAAACATAATCTATTGAATTGCACTTGACAGTTTTAAAAATATCATTTTTAGCCATAAGGGCCCAGCTAGTGATACTTTTCGTCATCATTTTTGAACATATTGATTTTTCTTAAAGTTTTTTTTTTAAAGTAAGCCAAAAGTTTTAAGTTTTGCTTATGTGGCATATAATTTATTTCTCTGTTGAATAAACTGATTGGGCAAGATAAGCAAGTCAAGACCTTTTACATCTACTGTAGTGGAAGACCTTACTTAGATTGCAAGTTTTCATAAGAATTGATAGGCCTGATCAGTCAGATTATTGTGTAATTGTTGGGAACATAAAATAATCTGTACTAGGGTAATACAAAGCACTGTACTAGGGTAATACAAAGCACTGTTGTTCACTGTACAAGGAAATGTACCTCTAATGTGTGTATTTTAATGTAGAGGGTCTCCTGAAAAATAGATTTATGTGAAGTGTCTAGGGATGATACCATTATATTCGCTACCAGGCTGCACCTACCTCAGTGCCCTCCACTACAGTAGAGCTTGAGATCAACTCACCAAGTTACATGTGGTAATATAACTCTTCAATTCACATGGAACTTGGCAAAAGATTTGAGCATTATTTTACGGTAATCATTCACTTGTACTTTTCATTTTGTTTACATAATGCAAATGACACCATTTAGATATTTGACACTTGTGAATAGCTTCTTTCTAGAACAGTCTACAACTATGCAGTATGGCTAATGTAGAAACATACAGAATTTGCAGCAAATTGCAGTCTCTTTTCCACATAATTTCTAATTAGCAATTGGGTGGCTTTTCCTAATTGAGGAATCTAATGTTAGCTTTGAGTAGCTCTAGTAGTTTTCAATACCAGCAGTACACACCCCATAAACTATACATCATTTGAATGAAGTCCACATATGGTATTATGTACAAATGTTTTATTGCATTCATTCATTGTGGCTTTGTTTTATATGATATCAGTGTTGGCACTCTGCCAATACGTTTCATCTGGCATTGTGCTAAAACATTTCTTTTTGTACTGATTTTTAGGGTACTGATACTAATCCTCTGATGCCTTGTCTTGAGTTGAAGTGATGCTCTTGATGGACTAGGATTCCATTTCATGATGCTATGAGTTCCCTAATCATATTGACATCATCATATTTATATCCTTTGGTTGCTGAGTTACGAATGATTCACATGGGTCAGCACTTTTGATAGTTAGTTGATCCATGTGATTCATTGTTCTTAGTGAGTCACGTCTCCATAGAGTCCAGGCTCCAAATGACTCATCACTTATCGTGATTAGTATGGCACATTAATTCTCATGTGTCAGGCTTTTGCCTTTTTACTTTCCACTGCCAAACACATATATAGCATTCAATTCACTCATACATGAAATGCTTTTAAAAACATAAAACTCTAGGATGATGTGTGATACTTGTAGGGAAGAGATACCAGTTTTGCTTGCAGTTGTAGATTAGAAAATAATCAGCACAATGTGAAAAGCGTACATCACCGGCAAACGAATGAGAAACATCTTGACCACTTTGGCATGTGTAATAATGACACATTGTGAGCACAATACTGACTCATGACTGGTCATCACATGTTAATGTGTCACTCTCATGTTGTCCTGTGCTGTAGTATTTCACGTTCAGTGTCAAAGAATACAATGATATATGTTTGAAGGGGCAGATGATTGATTGTTGAGAAAGGTAGCAATGATTTCCTAATGTGATATCTGATTTCGAGTTGAATGCTGTGCTAGCCCGCTCCAGGCTGTGACGGTAATGTATAAACAATCCAATACACTATATTGAATAGTAGAAAAGATAGTGGAAAAATCTTTCTGGAAATCTTGTCTATTTTTCGCGCTTTATGCTTTCCTTGGGGGTCCACCACTTTAGGGGGGTCACCTTTCCTTCCTTGATCTCCATTCTCCATTATATTGATCTACAATGAAAATCATATGTGGCATCACTACATGGGGTAGTTCTAATTCGGGATACTCCCAAAGGATCTCCCACCAGGTGGAATATCCTTATGGGAGCTCCCCATTCAGTCTTACCATAACCCCTCTGTGGACTCATTATGGCTCACCAGCCCTGCACGTGCACATGGTGGCAGTTTAGTGACTCACCAAAACAATACAGCATACAGTAGTAAAATGAATCCTTCTGAATTCCCATGTTTCACTACACTACTTGTTACTCCTTACTACAATTTGATACAAAATAGTTGATCTGCAGGATATTTAGTGGAGATTTTCGATTGGATCCAATGTGTCACATGGGACAACTAGCGACCAAGTGTCAAATAGCAGAACTTTAGCACTTCAATGTTTTTCGATAAGCAGTAGATTCAAGGATACTGGCCGCTCAGAAGACTTAGTGAACACACTATCCTTAAAAGTGGATATGGATTCCGCAAGCACTCTGGATATCATGAACCTCCAATGCCACCACTTATTGGAAGAGTGTACATAATCCAGTACACAATATTGAACAATATAAAAGCAACTGGGAATAATTTGCGCGATACTTTGTCTATTTTTCTAGCTTTATGCTTGCCCTCTGGATCAACCACTCTGGGAGCGTCCCTCCTGTCCTTGCCTCCATTTTCTACTATATTCATCTGAAAGTGGAGTGAGAGAAGTGACTGTTTAGATGAACAGTCTCATAAGTAGTATAAAGAAACACATTTTTATGATGAGAGGACAATGCACCACTTGGCCATATCATACTTATGACATCAAATCTGAGAATGCCGGATTTTGAGACAGTTTGATGGTCAATGACTACTTGCAAATGTGGCAGAGAATAGATAAGATAACTGCCTGTCATATCCGTATAGATGCCATAAAATGACATGCTTAAGTTGCTACCTGCCCTTAGTATCATATAAAATGTTTCAGCATACTACTACTCTCATATCACATTAGAAACTGCCACCTTCTGCCCGTACAGAATGCAATGTTTCCCGTGGGGACCCCTTGACTAATGGTTCTGCTCAAATTGCAGGACTCTCCAACCCACACTAATGTTCCCCAATTGCCAAAAGCACAAACAGTGCAGTCAGAAACTTTTGCATTACAATTGGTTTACCCAAAAGGGCTCAGGAAAATATCTAATCTTTCATGGCCATATTCTGATTTACTACAACTCTATTCTACATGAATTAGCAATGAAAAATAATGCTGTCCTTACTATCAAGGCACAAGCTTTTAATTGACCTTATTTTTACAAATGGTAACCTTCAATATAGATTGCAATAAAAAAGACTATGCCCAAGCTAAGGTAAATTACAACCCTTCACAATGCAGACCCCATTTTATGATCAAATGATTTATTTTATAAACAAAAAGATGCAAATCAAGATTTCATCTTGTATGCTGGTATGGTTCTATATGCTTGAAACCAGGAAAGTGAAGACAGTATTCATATTCATTACTAAAACAGCTTTTAATCTAATTAACTTCTCGTGAATCAGAATATGGCTAAGAAGAGGAGATAAAAGCCAGAGAGCTGTCTTGGGATGCAAAACTCTCTGAAAGCATTGTTTTTACACTTTGTGTGTTGTCCTTTTTGTTACAAATGTACCCACTGCTTACCAAACAGTGCCTTAAAATTGTTTTAACAAATACTAACTGTTGGTACTGAATGAATATGGTAAAAATCACAAAAGTGGGATGAGTGATAAGTATGGAAAAATCATGCACTGAATGTCTGTATAAGCACTGCAAAAAGCCTGGTTTATAACAGGAGATTACAGGGCAGAAAGTGAGTCTATATTATAACATAGCACGACATGGTTTTACTATGATTCAGTAAAATCCTGACTTTTAAATGTCTAGCATAATATCCTCATTTAAAGAAATAAAAGTGACCATTCCGAATATATGACTAGGGGGTGGAGGAATTGGACGGGGGACTAAGTTTTGAATGGAAAATTTAGGGGGGTATAAAAAATTGATCAACATTTTTAGGGGGGGGGACTAAAATTTTACTGGTCAATTCTTCCCCCCCCCTAGTCATAAATCCTGAATGTTCCCTTTTGGTATTAATTGAGAGAAATGAAAATTTTAGTGAAAGATTTATTTTAGCTTTTTGAAATGTAATCAGGTTTTATTGAACCAAAGATATGTAAAACCATGTATCTGGCAAAAAATGAAATGCGGCACGCAAACTTAGTAAATCAATAGTCTAGGTAATATGTAGTACTGTAAGGTCATCTATAGCCCACATGTCTATTTCCTATCTTACTCTACGCGTAGTTATCCTATATCTATAATGTAAATACCAGCAGTTGAATAAGGCTAGCAGCCTGTTAATAAGACTCTGGAATTGTGACTCAGTGCCTTAATACAGGCAATTGCAACATTCTTCAACTGCAAAAAGGTGCCAAAGGTGCTATTATAAGCCTTGAGTTAGTTAATGTTTGATTTGTATTAAGAAATTGTCCACTGGTTGAAAGTAATGTGTGGTCTTTACTTGCTATTTTGGTAGCTGAGGTTGTATAAGGTTAGCAACTCTACAACCTAATTTGTCCTGAGGCTCTTAGCTTCATGCTGTTAGTTCACCCTTTTCAGGCAGTTTTTTTGTGTTTGATACAAGTCAAGGTGACATACCACTGATTTAATGGTTCCTATTGACAGGAAAAGACATAGACCTAGACAGAACTTTTGAAATGGTCAATCGTAAAACCCAAATGCAGAAAATGGAAATTTAGATATGATAAAGTCACCAAATTTACTCTTCACCAATAGTGGTATGTAGCCTTAGAATATTTTAGAGCATCATCAAGCAAATGAGTAGGGTATGACCATACAGCTTAACCCCAGGTGGCAGCACATAGGCTGATAACAATTAGTACCCAAGAGCAGTTAAGCCTGTTGCTCAGACCCTTCCTCATCCACCAGAGTGCAGAACAGAACACCACACTGTCACACACACACTTAAACATAATCATAATTGTAACTAAAATCTTACTATTGTTAATACCATGGTTATTAATCAAAGGCAAATTGTCAAAGCCAAAAAACCTGTGTAAAAACTTCACCCAAACTGTAAAATACCTCAGTGTTATTACAAAAAAGCCGCTAAATAATTACAGCCTAGCCAACACTGCCAGTTTTATCTATTCTAGTATAGTAACTATGAATAATTTCTAAAAGTTTTAGACATTAACTGTATTCTACTGACAAATAAATATATGACATGTCCACTTGTGATGGAATTCTTAAGATGGATTGGCAATGTTGGATCCTGTAATACTTTTGGGGTTATGAGTTTCATACCAATCGACTTGTGCATGTCGCATTTGGCAACATATGAAAAGTTTCCATTTCATATCTAGTATCTTTTCGTTGCTTTTTCTTCTTGGAATAAAGGAATGCCTAAAATTGGTATTTAAAATTTCATTGTAAAATTGAACAAATAAAATATCCTTGTTAATTTACTCTATGTATTGGCTTGTGTTAGGATATATTTGCTGGTACAGACAGAGCAAAGGGAAGGTATTGCATGGTTAATTGGAAAGAGCTTTGGCAAACGAGTAGCATTGGATGATTTGACATTTTGCAAAATGAATGAATCATTCACTTCCTAACTTCATATGCTTTCAAGATTACAAAAGTAGAATAAAGTATCTTTGGATCTTTGTAATCAAGAAAGGAACAGGAAATGAAAGTCACATTTACTTTAAAATGTTCCATTTTTATTAGTTATCAAACATATGAATGCTATATGTGGGATACTACCAAGCTCCCATAGAGAAGTCTATGTAGCCCACTTAGTAATGCCACAGTACAAAGCAATGTTAGTGCCTTTATATTGAGTTAGTTTGCAGCTGTGCATCAATCACCCATAACCTGTGGGGATTATTGCTAGTCTATGCTTGGTATACAGATTGTTAAACAGGTGTCAGAACAAAGGATAGCAAAGTAGATAGATAAAGCACCTGTGGGAAAAGCAATAGGAATCCAATCAACATGAGTAACAGTATTTGTACTTAGCAAAATGCTTCAATGCAATAATGTATTTGGATTGGAATAGGTTTCAGTGATTAAATTGTTATGGAGAGTATTATATGTTAAACCAAGGAGACTTTTGTGTATCTTTGTACACATGTAATGAGTACTATGCATTGCAGGACATATAGATGATCTTGTCTTATTATTAATGCATACACAATTTCAGCCATGCTGATACACTTTAAGAAAATCCAGCATAAATGCATTTTATTGCCATGTTTGAAAGATGGCAAACCAAGGCAAAATGTTCACCATGCTATCAACTGATAAAACCTTCAACTTCAATAAATTCACACTAGAAATATCATGCTTTTAAGAGCACACTTGGTTGATTAAGTTGGGTCGGTCTCATGCCTTGGTAATCAGCTATCATGAAACTGAACCATCCTTTCAGTCATGATTATAACTGTTACCCAGCTTACCTCTTGATAAACCCTTTTTAATTTGGAATTTATACCAAGCAGCAGATATTTGTATTGTATATGGTGTTCAGCACACTGGTTGCGCACCCGCAACAAGGCCCAATTGGCAAAGCAACTCAGTAGCGCCCTCATACCACAATCTGCTCACAGAGGCATGAGACAACTGTACCCTTTTGTAAAATAATTCCCCCATTCCTGCCAGCTTCTTGATGCTATTTAAGTATCATGTGCAAATTGATTTGAAATAGCAGCTGAATTCTGGCTTTGGAATGCACAGGAATTATCAGGTAATTGTGTGTGCCTATAACGTGAGGTGAGCAAAATTTGGGCGTATAGTTTTTCATGGTCAAATAGATGGTCCTTTCTTTGATTTGAAATGCACCATGTTTATCTGCTAAGTTTAGCACTGTAATTTCAATCATCATCTAAGAGTTTTTCTTAAGCTTGTTTTCTCATATTAAAAAATAAGGCTTCTCATTAATGGACAAAATGCAAAGAGGAAAATCCGAATGTGTCCACTTTCTATAGCAGACCACATGCCAGAGGTAGGGCTTTGATCATACTATTTATAGCATTAATGTATGCTATATATCACTTACATCATCACCACAACATTGTGCTATTAATCTCTTCACTGGATTACGATGTCGGTGATAGGTCTGTTAAAATATCATATTATCTTATTAATAATGAGTCAGTTACCTTAAATGCCAAATTTGATTTATGGTTTTAGATGCAATACTATATATTATAAATATAGCCTCATCATTCATGTCATTTTGATTTTGTCACTGTTTTAACATAAGTATACTTTACTAGTTATTGATGTCAATCAGTAGCAATAAATTATAATTGATATCTTTACTGAGATACTTAACAGTAATTTTCCCTATGTGTAATTTATAATTAATAATGTATGTAAGATTTGCTTTGATTCAAGGAAATGGACCCTTTCTGATGTAGCCTTCAGTTTGGACCTGGCATGAAGTGTTGGGAAGTAATATAGTCAAGCCGATTAAGTCAATGTAGCAACATTTGTGCTTCACTATACTACTTACAAAGACTAAACAGCTTACAGATATAAATGGTGCATGAAAGATCAGTTGTATTTGACCAGGGTATGCTCATGTGAACTATCATGTGGGAAGACCACAGTCAGATTAAATGTCATAGACATACATTTCATAATATTATTTGAATTGAAATATTCCAAGTTCTAGCAATGTAATGGAGTACTATATTTTCACTTGCTCTACCTAGTGGTTGTTGGCAACTGTAACAATCATTGTATTACAATCTACATCTAGAATCAACGAATGACCAACAGTTTCACCATGAGTCCATACGCGCATACTTTGGACACCTCATGCTACTCTTGCTTTCAGTTCATCTCCAGTGCCCAGCTGGCACAATAAAACATTATTATAACCAATCATACATTGCTCCCTTTCCGCTTGTTCCTCATGTCTCCACCGTGTATTGTAAGGGTATGCATTGGTTTAGCTGCAATTCCATTGACTTTATATTTTGCAATCACTGCATCTGAATCCTGATTGGTAAACACAGAAAAGTTAAATGCTGATAACAAAATTATTTAAGATGAAATGAGGGAGAAAAAAGGAGAGAAAAGTGAAGGAAAAAGTGTTGCCCCAGAATAGTTAGTTAGAATTGGGCTAGTGGTGTCAAACACTATGGTATTTTGATTTTTAAAGTCTTTGCATGTTTAGTTGAAAAATTGATTTCCTCTAAATGTTGCACCTGGTTATTTTGACCTGTATTTCAAACACATAGATGGTGATATTTTCTGTAAACTAATGCTTTATCACTACAGTGTATATCAGTGAATAAAATATACAAAATTAAGGATAAGGTTGAGCAAATTATAAAGGGAAAAGCAAGAGGGTAATGGCAATTACTACAAAAGGAATATATAGCATGGTAGTATGATAGTTGATTTATATTTCTATTAGAGTATATGGTTTTATATGCCCATATTCTTCAACTCAGTAGACCATGCAAAATGGTGATTCCCCAATGAGCAAAGGAGGGTCTTATCTTAATGATCTGTGTTTGTGAAGACTGCCTGGTTATTTTTGAAAAAAAAAGCACGGAAATGACAGGAAATCTTGGAGCTATGATCTATGCAGAACAAGTTGAATCTCTAACGAGTAATTTCCAAAATGACCCGAAATGTGGCTAAGAAAGGTTTGATAAGCACAGATTCTAGAAGGTCTTTATTGATTCGCATTGAAATCACTTTCAGACCTCTGTTTTCATAGATCAGGATTTGTATATAATGATTATAGCTCCAACATGCCCTTAAATATACAACGAAAGGATATTTACAAATGTGAATAGAATATGACATATTCACAAAACATCTTCACATGTGACATTTACTTCAGTTTGTACGTAGACTGCCATATTTCATGAAAATTAGGCCAATACTTTTATTTTTCTTAATGGAACTGAAGGCAGCTTCAGCCAATATCAGCCATTTGAAGGGTAAAAAGGGTTTGACATATAGAAATTCAAAGTAGAAAGAGAAGGTTTGCAGGACTTGTATAGGTTGATTTACTAATTCAATTGTGGATTGGCTAGCAAGCAAACTTTGGCATATTAGTGCACTATACTGTCCTAACTTAACTTATATGGTATTCTATTGCATAACGATCTATGCAAAAGAAAATTGGGCAATAAGATTGTTCTAATATTATTTAAACAGAAGTGAGTTCTTGCGATAAAAATAATGGAACAAGGATAATCTAGTTCATGCCACAGGTGTATGATATCAAGATGAATCTCTGTCGTACTTGTAATTCCAATTTTAATTGTGTCTCAGGTATATCTAATGATAAATTTAGCTTATGTCTGCAGTAAACGAAAAATATTATATCAAATTTGAGATGTTTGTTTGGTACTTATCCCATTGCACTAGTCCTGAATGATAGGCCAGGGTGTATATCTTTTCAAGTTATTTTTTCCTGTATTGTTTAAGTTGAAAAAATATTGAAAGTAGTATTTTTTAGTGAATACAAGAATGCTGTCATTTGTCTAAATACCAATAATGACCATTGTATTGCAACTATGAAATCTATATTAGCATGATTATTAAGCTACACTGGATGTCAAGTGGCAGTGATATAATACACTCTGTTGACATGTTGGGTTATAGTGCTTCACTGATTTAGTAAATGTCTACAAGGCATTTTTACTCATATAAATGCCAAATGTTGTCTGGATTATAAGAACAATTTGCTGGAATTAGCTCTACTTGAAAAAGATAACCTGATGTTACAGGCCCATATCAATAAACAAGTAATTTCTAATTTCATTGCACAAATTGACATTTGTTAAATCAGTCAAGTAGCTCAAACCCTAATTTGCATGTCTCCTGAATGTAGTGGAGAAATTGCAGTAAACCCAGCTGAGTGTTGGCAATGCTGAACCATACCAGGAAGGGAGTGCGGCAGCCCCAAGATCACTGAAGATCCAAGGACTGGCTTTGCA
>JAAUYA010223649.1_pt1 | contig 11544 bp, 9 predicted proteins | sample 7278161 | NCBI WGS metagenome assembly JAAUYA01 (sample SAMN14350120, study PRJNA611818) | marine sediment metagenome | isolation source: surface marine sediment (3m) | place: French Polynesia: Moorea | collected 2018-08
AACTGCGCTCTCAATACTTGCCTGAATCCCTCAAAATCTCACTGTTTGCCGAGAAAATAAAACCCTACACGGAGATAATACTCCTGTATCGTCCTACAGACCCTGAGAAAGCTTTTCACTACCTGGAACGCTCTCAATCTCGCGCCTTTATTGAGCAGTTAGCAACAACGGCGATGTCCGCAGTAGCAGGGATTCCCTCAGAGTTAGCCGAGGGAGAGGCACAACTGCTTGGGGAACTGCGGCAGGTACAACTCCGCCATCGAGAAACTTTAAGTCAACAGAAATATGAATGGGGGGACGAGGTGAGCCAAATAGAAACCCAGCTAGAACAGTTGTGGCATGAAATTCGTAGACTAGGAATCAGAGGAGCTGAATATGTTGCCCTACGACAAGGGACAACTCTTGACTTAGCAGGAGTCAAACAAATTCTGCAATCTCTTTGAAGGGGGCGGGAAATGACGAATCAATCTAACCCAATTTTTGAAGCCAAGCGGTTGTTCCATCTCGGTCAGCTTCCTGCTGCCATTCGCCTGGCTGAGTCGGCGATCGCCTCTCCAGACTTAGCCCCTCAAGCTCAGTTACTTCAAGCCCGCTGTCTGATGGAGCAGGGACATTTTCGACGAGCTGATGCCCTACTAGCGGCTACTATAGCTGTCCTGCCAGCAGACAGTGAACTAGCACGAGAGATCTGCCTGCGGCGTACCTCCTTGCAGATTTATCTGGCTGGTCATTCATCGGCTATTGTGAAAGAAAGTCGAGGGACTCTAGCTGAAAATCCCAGTCCCCGACTGACTGCACTGGCTCAGGATTTACTGGGACGGGCACTAGCGATCGCCGTCGTCTGGAACTTAGAACCTCCCTCTAAGTTGGTCGAAGCACGACACCTACTCTCGGCAGCCTGTAACAATTACCACCGCGCTGGTGACAGGGATGCTGCCTTAGCTGCTCTGCTCAAACGAGGTCAGCTTCACCTCCTAGCGATCCCTGACCTAGCTACAGCCCAGTCCCTCTTCCAAAAAGCGCACCACCAAGCCCAGGCGGAGGGAAATCAAGTGCGCCAGGCCGAAGCGGCACTGCGCTTGGCTGAACTGGAGTTTGATGCCATCCTTGCCCAACGAGCCAAGAACCCAGAAGTTCAGATGGAGCCAGCCTCCTATCAACGGGCATTAACTTTATACGAGGCAGTCGGTCATGGCTTTGGCCCGGCTGATGTCCTACTCAGTTTCAGCAGTCGCCTGCTCAAAGCTGGCTTTGATGGCACTGAGGTAGTACAACGAGCACTACAGCAGTACGGTCAGGTCAATCACCTGAGCGGGAACTACAACGCTCTCATTGAATTGAGTACCTGGCATTTGCAACAAGGAGAGCTATCCCAGAGCCTGGACTGCCGCCAGAGAGCGGCAACCATTGCCCAGGAGATGGACTTCCCTCTAGCCCAAGCGACAGCCTACCTGGGCATTGGGGACTATTATTACCGCACTGGTAACTATGCTCGTGCTCTGGCTGCCTACGAACGGGTAGAACAACTAGCAGCAGTTCCCAGCGTCCTAGCCCTGCAAGGTCTGAATCTGGCTAATGCCTATACCTTGATGAACTTGCCCGACCGGGCTCAAGAATTCTGCTATGCTGCTATCAAAATACTGAAACAGGCTGGTCCCAGTAAAAACCTGTCCCTAGCCTACTTCATATTGGGGAACGTGTTAAGCACTCGGGGTGACTGGACAGAGGCCATCTCAGTCTGGCGTGAAGGCTTGAGAGTTGATGAAACCTGCCAAAACCGATTTGACCAAGCGGAGAAGCTCAAATGTATGGCTCAGGCAACCGTCATGCAGCATCATCGCCCTGATGGCTCTCCCATCCCTGAGGCGGCTTATAAAGAAGCTATGGCTCTCTACTCCCAAGGGATTGACTTGTTGAATACAATTGGTAGCAACGAAGCTACAGCAGCGGTAGCAGGCATTTACCAACTGCAAGGACAAACTGCCCTCACCTGTGGTCATCCACTTGATGCCCTGAAATATTTAGAGCAGTCTCGCAATACTTACGCTGTTCTCAACTTGAAGATGCAGATTGCTACCACGGATGCCTTACTGGGTCTGGCCTGCCATCACCTGGGAAACCGGAGTTATCCTCACCTCTATACTGAAGCCATTCGCTGTTACGAACGAGCGCTCGATTACTTTCAAAGTGCCCAGATGCGAGACCAGACCTGGAAAATCTGCTTCTACTTGGCTGACATGGCGTTCTTGCAAAGCTTTCAGGCTCTAAGGGGTGAGCAACAGCAGGCCCACTGGCAGGACGCCGACCGCAGGTTGGAGGAAGCAGCAAAAGACATTGAGTTGGTGCGAGGTCGTTTTATCGAAGTAAACCCCGTGACTAGGGAGTATAGCCGATTAGGTTTAGTGGCAGATAAAGAAAAGGTTTATAATTTTGCCATCAAGTTGCATCACGGGTATCTTCAGGATCGCAAAAGTGCTTTCAATTGGTTAGAACGACTCAAAGGAAGGGCTTTTCTGGATGCTCTGGCAATTACCCCCCTGCGCCCTCCTGCTTGGGTTGACGGCACGCTGCTCGAGCAGGAGCAGGAGTTGTTAGCAGCTCTCAAACGGGCTTCCAGCCAAACTGAAGTGGTGGAGTTGAGCGAACGACTGCACGGGCTTTGGGAGCAAATGAAACAGGAGGCACTCGCGACTGAGTACGTCAGCTTGCGCCTCGGAGAACCAATGCGTTGGGAAACGCTTAAATCATTGCTTCACTTTGAAACTGGCTCAATTAACCTTTAGTATATATATACTTATGTCTATTAAACGTATCATCTTAGCTGAATACTTTACGAGCGAAGACCAAACTTTACTCTTTATGGTTCGGGAGGATTTCTCGGAACCAGTGGTTCACGAAATTCCGATAGGAGCTCATGCCATCCAGGATTTTGTGATGAAATACTTCCAGGCGGAAAAAAACGGCGATGGCAGGGTAGTCAAGTCTACGAGTCGGAAAGTGCAGAACTTGAAAGCTCAAACTTATCAAAATTTCCAGAATTTCTTTGAACCTTTTATTGCGCCTTTAGTTTCCTCATCCCCTAAAGGGGATCTAATGACTCAGGAGAAGGACATTATTTGGCTAGTACCACACAAATTTCTCCACTACCTGCCCCTACACGCCTTGAAAGTGGGCGATCGCTTCCTGATTGACCGCAACCCCATCTGCTACACTCCCAGCGCTTCGGTCATGAAGTATTGCCACGCCAAGCGCAAGGGCAAACGGGAGAGGGCACTGATTCTAGCTGACTCCCTCGGGGATCGGTTACATACCCAAGAACAAGGAATAGCGATTAAAGAACTGTTTGACCCTCAAGCTGAACTCTACATCGGCCAAAAAGCGACTAAAGATTTGCTCAAGCAGAAGCTTGACCAAGCCAAAGCTGACCTTGACATCCTGCATATTGCTTGTCATGGAAATTTCGAGGAACAGGAAGCTTTAAAATCAGGCATTGAGCTAGCAGGGGGCGAGAAGCTCACGGCTGAAGAAATTTTCAGTCTCCAGATGAATGCCGATCTCGTTACTCTCAGTGCCTGTGAGAGCGGCATCAATGAAAATAGACCCGGTGATGAATTGATTGGACTCACCCGTGCCCTCATCTACGCAGGGACTCCTTCAGTGGTAGTGAGTTTGTGGTCAGTGGATCAGGTTTCGACTAGCATTTTCATGAGCCGATTTTATCAGAAGCTTAAAGCAGGAGCTAATAAGGCTGAAGCCTTACAGCAAGCACAAATCGAGTTACGGGAGATAACTGCTCAAGAAGTCATTGATTACTGTAAAGCAGCCAAAAAACGCCTGAGCTGTTTCTTGAATAGCTTGGATGTTGAAAAACATGAATCATCAGAAAATTCATTAGAAGATTTAATGGATTCATTAGAAGATTTAATGTTAGTATGTAAAGAAAAAGAAAGCTCTAACACAGTTTACTCTGATGTTTATCATTGGGCTCCTTTTATTTTAGTTGGCGATTGGAGGTGATGTGATGAGTAATGTTGAGAAATACATCACTAACAATTTTCAGTTCCTGTCAGGAAATCTAAGCCCAGAAGAAGGACTCGCCAAACTACAAGATAACTGCTACGGAGTTATTCAGGACGTTCAAGGAAGACCAATCGCTCTCGTTATCCCTGAAGACTTGCAGAAAGCTGCTAGTGAGAGAGTTCCTTCCTTGCTCCAAGCTAAAGCTATTGTTCCCCCAACAATTGTTGTTGGCTGTGCAGTAAAAATGCAAGACTTTGCTAACTCTAAAGCCAAAAGAGTTCTCCTCAGAAAGCCTAATGCTAGAGGAGCAGTTGTTCTCAATGATGAGGGAGTGATTGGAGTACTCCCTGTCCAAGCGTTCCGAGACTATTTGAGAACGGAATATCAATTGCTCGGAGGAGAACTCGGACTCTCAGCCAATATTACGGATACTGAATTGGCAGGTTCTCTGAAACAGACAACTTGGATGGAAATTTGTACCGAATGCTGGTACGTCAACGAGTTTAACGAAAAGCAATGGACCAAATTAAAACGAATCGTGCAAAATCCTGACTCCCAAGTACGGCAACAACTGCCAAATTGCCAAAATCCTGATGAGCCACCCCATCCCCTAAAACTTGACCTTGATTAACTGGGAGCCTGAGATGTTCAACGATGTCCTCAAAGAAGTTACTGGCCTTCTGGAGCGCCGTTTCCTCCTCAATGCCTTCTTTCCCAGCCTTATCTTCTGGGGGCTGCTCATTATCGTGGCGTTGGCTGGTACTGGGTGGGATTTAAGCAGAATAGCTCAGATTTGGAATCAACAAGACATTACCTTCAAAACAATACAGATAGTTGGCTTTCTTAGTTGGGTGATTTTCTTCTCTGGTATCTTGAATAGCCAGCTCAATGCCATTGTACGTTTTTATGAAGGCTATTGTAATTTTCCCTTACTTTCCTATTTGTTTTCTGGGTTGGCATGGGTTGGTAAACAGTGGCATCAAAGCCAGCTGGAGGCCCTTGATGGTAAGCGACAGATGCAAGAGCTAGCCCAACAGATGAAGAAAATTGACCAACAGAGGAAGAAAATTGACCAAAACATAATTTTTGCTTTTCGCCTCTTTGTACAGGGCTACAAACTCGCATCACTACTTCTACAAGATCGCCTACAAAAGAAATATCAACAACAAAAAAAGTTGGCACAATTAAAGAAGCAGAAAAAACAATTAGGAGACAAGAAAGGAACCTTGGATGGGTCGATTTACTTATTTTATCCTAAACCAAGTGACGCTAGAAAAGTTATGCCAACTCGCTTGGGAAATATCTTGAAAAACTCTGAATTATATCCCTACTATCACTATCACATTGATGCGGTTTTAATTTGGCCTCGATTGTATAATCTTCTCCCCGAACGTTTTTTACAGACAATCGCTCAAGCCAAAAGTTCACTAGATTTTGACTTAGTCATTTCTGCACTCAGTGGCATTTTTGGACTCCTCAGTGGAGGTTACTTGCTCATTGTGAAAGCACCCGGATGGCTTTTTCTCCTCTGTTTTTGGGGCGGGTTATTAGTTGCCCATCTCGCTTATGAAAGTGCTTTAAGCAGTGCGCTCTTGTACGCCCAACAAATAAAAGCCGCTTTCGACCTCTACCGCAATGAACTTGTCAAGCAAATGCGCGTCCCTTTACCCAAAACCCATCTACAAGAACTTGAGCAATGGGAAACCGTTTGTCGGTTTCTCTACATCAGCAATAACTCCCCATCTCGGCAATATCAAGACCCTGATTCATCCAAAGAGTAGAACTTCCCCTGATGTCTCCCAAAAAGCTACGCCTGTTCCCCCTATCTCTCAGTCACTTGTTAGCGTTAGTCGCTATTTCCAGTGGCTTAATTGGCTACTTTTATCTTCAGAAGTATGAAATCCAAAACCAAGTTTATCTGCCTGTTCCAGCACGCGACTTACCTGCCTACCATCAAATCCAAACAAGCGATTTGAAGCAGCAGGAGTATCCTGACAGAACTGTCTCTAAAACTACTTTAAGGAAATCTACAGAAATTTTAGGTCGCTACACCTTGACTGCAATACCTAAGGAAAAACCGCTGAGTCAGACGCAGCTCAGTCCCAAACTTGACCCTCCTCAAGCGAAACTACTTGCTGACACTGTTGCTATTGGTATCTCTGCAACGCCAGCGTTAGTATTAGGTGGTAACCTCCAAGCAGGTGATGTAGTGGACATCACTCTGGTATCAGAGGCGACTAAAGAACTATCTTCTCCTAAATTCCTCAAGTTCGATAATATCTTGGTACTCGATATCAAGCCAGTCTCAAGCAACAAAACCAGCCAACTTCTCCCCTCTGAGTTTGTGGTTGTCATTGCAATACCTCGACAACGTCAGCAAGAATTTGCTAATAATAGCGCTGGAAGAAAGTTGCTCCTTAGCCGAAGGCTTTGAGCTAGGGTGCATCTCAGTTTTGCAGATCTATTAATATGCAGTCTATGATACACAAAGTAAGCATTAAAGGCGAGAAACAAAGATTGTATGATGGTATTAAGGCGATCGCACAGTACCATTTCACGATAGCCAACTGAAAAAAATAAAGAGTGAGGAGCGAAAAATGAAATTAAGTACTCACCTTTGGCTCATTTTAGATCAAGAAAAAAAGATTGTCTAACCCGTTTAGAGTATATTTCTTCTTGACTAAAATTCTTTAGTTTTAAGTTTGAATTATCAGATCACAAATCCTATTTCTCAATTAATTTCTGCGAAAGTATAGTAAAATTAAGATAAATCATGAAGCGGGAGCGCAAGCGCTGCTACAAGCAGTTCGCTTTATTTTCTTTCCAGATTATCATCTGTTTTTAATGGCTATTTTACGAAATTTAACACGCTCATAACTAAGTCAATGAAAAAGGGAGCTATGAACCCTCAACATCTAGCCGAACAAGCCCAACACGTTCTCAAGAGCGGCAATTTAGAACAGGGAATTACCCTGCTCGAACAGGCTAGCGCCTTGGCACAAAAAGCTGGAGATTTGTTTACACAGGGCACAATACTTAATAATTTGGCGCTAGCCCAAGAGCGATCCGGACAGCTCGATACAGCCCGTAAAACGATAGGGAGAGCTGTTGACTTACTTGAGCGCTTTGAGGATAAGGATACTGAGGAGCTTGCTGATGCTGTTAAAAATGTGGGATTCATTGAGCGTAATCTCGGTCATCTGGACACAGCTCAACGATATTACGAGGTTGCTTTAGAAATCGCACAATCCATTGGTGACGACAATATTCAGGCGAAAGTGTTGGTTGATTTAGGAGTAGTGCATAAGGATCGAGGTCGTTTAACAGAGGCACGAGTTCATTTTGAACGAGCCTTAGCACTGTTGGATGACAACCAAGTTGAGACTCGTGCATCGGCTTTGCTAGGACTGGGTTTGACCTTAGAATACCTCCAGGATTCCGAAGGAGCTCGGAGTTACTACTTACAAGCACTAGACGCCTATCGACAAGTAGGGGATTGGGAGAATGAAGCCGTAACTTTACATAACCTCGGTCAGATTGAGGATAATCAATACAATTTTTCTCGTGCTCTGGAGTATTACTTCCAATCGTTGGCTATCAACCTAAAGCACATCTGCAAGTTAGGCATCGCAGAGGATCTCAGCGCCCTTGCTGCCCTCATTTGTAACAGTCATCAAGCGCTAGCAGTAATCGAACAACAGCCAGACAATCCGCTTAGCAATTGCCCACTCCAGTTCCGAGACATTATGTGGGCATGGCGGCAACTGCTGATAAAGGCGCTGGAAGAGAGTGAGGGATTAACCCAGAAGGGCTTTAGTTTGGTAAAAGCCTTAACAGAAACGGAAAACTTGGAGGGAGGTCTGGCTTTGTACGAGCAAATTTTGGATTTCCATCGGTCTATCAACTACCCCTTGGGTCAGATGAGAACTTTTATGGATCTCGCCTTCCTCAGCCGCAATGCTGAACAACTGGATGCTTCCAAAGATTACTTCAGCCAAGCGCTAGAACTAGCTCAGGTCATCGGTAATCCAGACGATCTCTACGAGATTTACGTTAACCGGGGGGATTCCTACCTGATGGCAGAGCAATTTACTCAAGCGATGGGGGATTATACTGCGGCGGCGGAAGTGGCTGAATCAATCCGTGCTCAGCTTTTAGTCGAGGCTGAGGCGCTAAATTACTTTGGCGAACCTAAGTTAGTGGTTTACGAGCGCCTAGTTCGCTTAGCCGCCAAGAGAGATCGTGCTCGTTCATCCCTCAACTGGGCTGAACGAGCTAAATCGCGTGAGTTTTTACGCCGCCTGCGCTTAAGCGAGATGGCACAACCTCACCAGACACCAGAAGAGCTGGTGGATCAAGAAGCAAAGCTAATGACTCAGCTACGGCAATTAGCTGCTGATTTATCAGACACCGAGCAACCCAATCGCCTCAGTACGCTGAGAAATTATGAAACAGTAGAACAGAACATCCGCCAAGTCTGGACAGAGATTGAATTCTTCGAGCCAGAATACGTGGCGCTGCGTCAAGGGAAACCAGCCTCTTGGAAAGAGCTACAAAGGTGTTTGCGCCTGTAAATAAAGCTAGCTTGATAACAAAAAGTGCTCGGGAAGTGAGATGACTAGGAGCGAAAACATCAATTCAAGCAACTGGGATGTTTTGTGGTCAGCCCTAGAAGCAGCCTTGACTCAATTTGGTAGCTTATCTGCCATAAGCGTTCAGAGGGGTAACGAAATGTGGTAGTTTTAAAGGTATGAAAGAAAAGCGACTACTAGAAAAAACGGTTCTGTTGCATTTGCGACTGGCTTGGGTTAACAAACGGTTTGATAATTTGTTTCCCGATCTGCCCTCCCCCAACCGTTAGATGCGCCCGTTGCCGAGGACTTACTAGCCCTTTACTATTTTGCCTTTTTGCCCTCTTGCACTTTACTGGTACAGGGATAAGACTTGTCCGACGATCTGCTATAGTGCATAAATAAGGTATTTTCTCCTGGAATTATCAGACTTTTTCTCTTGAGTCTCATCAATTGAAAATAACTCAAACATCAAAAATTGTGGAAGAATCAGTAAAATCAAAGCTACAATCATCCCCCCCAAGTTCTACAATTATTAGTCGAAACGATTTGTCTAAATCCATGCTCAAAAAGATTGGCCAACTTTCCTTCAGAGTAGCTCGCACTCTTTGTCGCCCGTTAAGAATCCAACAAAAAACAAAAGGTGTCCACAAGAACCTATCTGAAATCAAAGTTGCAATTAAGCAAAAATTAGAACATCATCGTGAACAAACCATCGCTCTAATTCAATCTCGTCAACCATAACTTCCCTTGGAAGGATAAAGCAGGAACTTATTATGAGAGGACAACATATGACCAAAGTTATTACCTTATTCAATCAATCAGGAGGAGTCGGTAAATCTACTCTAACTATGAACTTGGGCTATGCTTTAACCCGAAGAAAACATAAAGTTTTACTGGTAGATTTAGACCCGCAAGCTTCCTTAACTACTTTTATGGGTTTAGAACCTTCTGAATTAGAAACAACAATTTATGAGGCGATTTTAGGCGAAAAGAATCTACCCATTCAGGACAAGATTCATCGTATGGATTTAGCACCTACTAATATTAACTTGAGTTTAGCTGAATTAGAATTAGTATCCGCTTTGAGTCGAGAAGAAAGATTGAAAAAAGTCCTGGCTCCCATCCTTCAAAACTATAACTACATTCTCATTGACTCACCTCCAAGCTTGGGCATCTTAGCCGTATTAGCCTTAACCGCAGCTAATCATCTATTAGTACCGATTGAAACCGAATTTAAAAGTTATTTTGGTACTGGTTTATTATTAGATACTGTAGCTCGCATTCGCCGTCATGTGAATCCCGACTTAGGGTTTGCTGGATTTGTCCCTATGAAATTTGATAAAAGAAGGTCACAACATACCCGCACTTATGAACAGATGAAAAGCGAATTGAATCAACTAGGAACAGTATTTTCTCCCATCCCAGATTCAACCGTATTTCCTGATGCCGCAGAAGAAAGATTACCCTTAGCCATCTATAAACCCAAACATCCAGCAGTACGAGTGTTAACCGAAATAGCGAAAGGATTAGAAACATTGTGAAAAGAAAAAGCGAGCGACCCTTAAAAGCTAGCTTAAACAACCGGATTGATGCTCTTTTAGGAGGTCAGAAAACTGAAGCAGAATCTCAATCTTCTCAAACTCTGCCCATAGAGTCCCTCAAATTACCAGAGTATCAACCTCGTCATTATTTCGATGAAGTCAAACTACAACAATTAGCTGTGAGTATTAGCGAACATGGCATTTTAGAACCTTTATTAGTGCGCCCTTTAAGCAACAACAAGTATGAATTAGTAGCAGGAGGAAGGCGCTATCGAGCTGCACAACTGGCATCACTAACTGAAGTTCCAGTGGTAATTCTGGATTTAACCGACACTGAAGCTCTGGAAATAGCCATCCTCGAAAACTTACAACGAGAAGACCTCAACCCCATTGAGGAAACAGAAGGCATTTTGCGTCTTCTTTGTGCTAGATTAAGCATGGAGCGTTCTGAAGTTACTTCCTTACTCTATCGCCTGAGAAATTCTGGAGAAAGGGGGTCTAGGCGAAACGTTTCGCCTAAACCAGAAGTTGAAACAGTGAAAGAGGTATTTGCTCCACTAGGAATTACTTGGAAGTCATTTATTGAAACCAGATTACCTTTACTTAAGCTTCCCGAAGAGATTATTGAAGCTTTGCGAAAAGGTCAATTGGCTTATACCAAAGCGAAAGCGATCGCTTCGGTTAAAGATAAACAACAAAGGGACACTTTGTTAGATGAGGCAGTTAAACAGAATTTATCGTTAAGTGAAATTAAAGCGAAAATCAAAGAACTTCAACCCAAACCAGAATCACCAGCAGGGCAATTAAAAAATACTTATCGTCGAGTCCAAAAAGCGAAGTTATGGGATAACAATACTGAAAAATGGCAACAGGTGGTGGAGTTGTTAAAACAAATTGATGCTTTGATTGAAGATAAGGAGAATACTGATTAGCAATGAGCTAAGAGCGCTGACGCGCCTGTGAAGTGACATTAATCCCAATCAACTTTACCATGTCACTAACACAAGTAGAACAAACGCTCAAAAACAACAATAACGGTTTCCTCAAAGATGCCATTGTTGTCAAACACAACCTCTCTAACCTCAACAAAACTCGCCTCCGTTTCCGCATCGGCTTAAAGAAAGCCTCCAAGAAAATCGCCCCTACTGGGCAGCAAATCTTGTTACATCAAAACGAACCTGACTCTACTTCCGACTTGGAAAAAATCACCTTTTCTGAAGTTGGTTTGAGAGGAATTTCCGTGTTCAAGGCTTTGGATGAAGCTGCCAGCAAACTGCGCCAAGAAATCGAATCTATCAAAGAATGGATGACTCCTGATAACGGCGACTGGGTTTGTTCCCTCGGACCTTGTGTAGCAGGCGGACAAAAAACGGCTCTGCGCGTATAATTAGAATTATATAGTAACTTAG
>JAAUYA010110782.1_pt1 | contig 11478 bp, 5 predicted proteins | sample 7278161 | NCBI WGS metagenome assembly JAAUYA01 (sample SAMN14350120, study PRJNA611818) | marine sediment metagenome | isolation source: surface marine sediment (3m) | place: French Polynesia: Moorea | collected 2018-08
AAATCTTGTCTAGAACCGAAATAATCAACATTTAAGTGAGGCATGTTAACATGTAAAGTAATAGGCGATCTAAAAAGTGTGTTCCATGTTGCTGTGCTGTGCTGATGCATTTTGGGAAGGGGTAATCCAGAGAATGTTTTACGAGCACTTCATTCCTTTCATCAGATCAGCACCTGGAGAAAATGATTTAGGCTTATGACCGTGTTGTTTGGGTCTGGTCTTCGAGCACCTGCTGAACTGCTCTCACGTTTCACAGCTTGGTGCTGGCACTTATTAGGAGCACTGGCCTACTTGCAGATTGAGCTGCTCTCATGTTTTGGCAGCTTGGTGGCTGCTGCTCTGACAGGCTAGAAAGACAGCCCAGGTGACACGAATGTTTGCAAAAGGGTGAGAAGCTGTGAAAATGACAGGTTGGGTACAGTTTCCCATGACATGAGTAGGCGCCAGCCCAAGGGCACTGCTCTCACATTTTAAAAGGCAAGAATCTTGCTCTCACACAGGCTGAAGTCCAAGACAGATTACTGATGTGAACCTGCTGTGAAGATTAGAGTTAGGGTGGTCACCCATCTGTTTACATTCATGAAAGACACTTACAGTAGGATATTTGTCAAACTTCACTTTTTGAACCCTGCAGAGGTATGTCCAAAAACTCCACCAATTATCACATTGAAACCCCTGGAAAAGTTATTCTTCGTGAAGTTCAGGGATAATTTTAAAGAAGATCATGGCAACACCTTTGAATTTTGAAACTGATCATTAGAAATGCTAAAGCTAGTGATGAAATAACAGTAGTAATGACAGCAGTTCAGCCGGAACCTTAAGTCTATTGATTTAAAATATAGACCTACTTCCTCGAACATAAGGCCTAAAAAAAAAAAATTGTGTTTCGTGTAACTCGACCGACCCATCCCCAAAACCCTCGACCCAAAAAATTTTATGCTTTACTACTGAGTGCTTTTAGATTCCATAAAATTTTTTCGTAAAAAAATTTTTTTTTCGACCGACCGACCCTGAAAATTTTCAAAAAGTTACACGAAACACAAATTTTTTTTTTTAGGCCTAACTCAGTAAATATTAAAGCTACACATAAAATCTCTTCGGATTATTGCTGCATGTCAAAATGCTTACAAGACCAATGTTTTTGCTTACCTCCATTTCGTCCAATAACTGAGTACTCATCCATATCGTATTTTTAAATGGGAGTTTCAATGCTATCAGAATTTTTGTGTTTTCAACCCATAAAACATAATAGAATGGCTTTATAATCACAAAAGCTGTATTATAACGCTAATTGTGTATATAAAAAGGATCTCAATAAGCCCCATGTCTGAAAGGTGATGTCAAGGTCATCAAAAGGTCATTAGGTGCAAAAAATTAAAGTTGTAGGCAATTCATTCCTAAGTGTTGGAACACACCATGCTACACCTGATCTTTTTACACTTGAGTGATATCCTCCTGAAGGAAGTGTCAAGTATCCTTTAGGAGTAGAAGTAGAAGGTTCCACCCCAAAGAAGTATGTAAAGTTCATTTGGTACCATGTGTCACGTCGTATAAGGTTACCATTTAAAAAGCATTATTTTTCTGCTTCTTATACTATTAAGTTAAAAAAAAATGGATGTTCCATAACATACCCTCCGACCTATGTAACAGATAGTAACATAATTTGTGGGTGGCCCCTATGTCACTATCTAGAACAAATTTACTATGATGAAGGGTCACCAAATTTTGTATGGTGGTAAATGGTAAAAGGTCAAGGTCATGGTGAAAGGTCAAGGTCACTGCATTGAAAAATGCAATTTTTGCCTTACACATGGCTCTCACCGTCATGGTTAGTGGGAGAAAGGTCAAAAGTCACAAGGTCAAGATCAAAGATTATGATGATCAATCAGGGATCAAAATTTTCAGACTTTAGTCTGATTTCAGACCTTTTTCCAACTCCCAGGACCATTCTTGAGATCAGTGTAAATCTGGTGAGAAAAAACTTTCAGGGATATAGGGGTGGGGGTATTGAAGTAAAATGACCCACAATGGCACTAAAATGCACAATTTGCGACCCCTGAAGTCAAAAATGTTCTGGGGGAGGACTCCCAGACCCCCCTGCAAGAAGATGTTACTTTTTAGGCTTCGCTTAAGAATGTGCATGCACCCTCGGTAGCTCGATGTTACGCGCTTTTCAGACTTTTTCGACAATACCCATTTTGATCCCTGTCAATACTTTTCATGGGTGAGGTGGGCTCAACTTCAAGTTGCTTTGAACATTTTCCGTCGGTTTCTGTGATAATGGGCTAAGGTGGCTTTTGCTGGAGACCTCACATCTGTGGCTTGCGACAATATTAAACCCGCCAGCTGCCAATGGGGGTCGTCCACTGCCAATATACTGACCGAGATGTTTGTGGTACATAGGTATAGGAAGCGGGGGTCCAGGGGGCCTTGCCCCCCCATATTCCGGTTGGGGAGCCAGAATATGTCTTGGCACATTTTTTAGGATTTTGGACCTTTAACTATAAAAGCAAATTCCCTCCTTCACTATTGAAACATATCACCATGCTAAATATGAATGCCACCCGTCCAACAGTTCCACCTTTTTAAGGCTCTAAATGATGTAAACTTTCTTAGGAAATATGGATAAAGGATTCGTCATGGTCACATGTCATTGTCAAAGATTATGTTCACCCGAAAGCTAAGTCAGTGAAGTGCATTCCACTGTCTTCATTAGAGTTTCTTTTGTCACTGTTGTTCTTTGTAATGCACAATTTAGGCAAAGCACCATGCTTGGTAGAATGGCTGCTTTTGGAGGTTTGATCAATAAACCTTCATGCCTCAAGACTGGCAATGCATTATGGGTACCACTTAGATTACAGTTTCCATGGTAATGTTGGCAAGATGGATTTGCTGCAGCAAATTGGCTATTTATGCTGTGCCCATGTATGCTGCATATTTCTTGCGGTTACTCCCTCAGTCTTTTATTGACTTCTATCGCGATGAGGTTCCTAGCCGAAAATAAAAGTGGTCACAAAAGTGGTCAAAGCGGATTGCCTTCACCATGATGGGTAACGCTTATCGTGGATGATGATGTCCTTTGAAACAGTATAAAATTTTTTTTTTACCCTTTGCACTTACTGCATTCCCATGTCGTCAGGAAGGGCACTTGAAGTGCAACACTTGGAATGCCCTTCTTTTCTGCTACATCTGCACTTCTGGAAGTGTGCACTTTTTTTGCACATTCTTTGCACTGAATCTGGGCTTCCAACACTGGGGATGTGGGATTTAAGTGTCCAGGTTGGTAGGAAGTGGAAAAGAAGCATTTCAAAATGAAGTGTAACATAGGGATGAAGAGGGGTACAAGAAGCAAGATGATGTGCAAAATAAGGGCCCACTTCCCACCGATCTTGGTTTATTCCAACTCAACAGCTTAGATCAAAAGGGCACAAGTGTCACCTATTTCGAAATTGACCTATTGGTAAATTAGGTAGTGCTGAGAAAGTATTTGGAGTGTCTGTTCAAAACCATTCTTGAATCATAATGGCACATCTGTATCACCCACGTTCTAATTCCAAAAAATAATTTGTTAACATGATAAAAACTATTTTTCCACACCCATTGGCTTACATCAGAAAAGGGGATATACCTATTAATTTTATGTGCTTCCTCTCCCTAATGTGTAAGCCAAATTCAAATATACCAAATCTGCCTATCATCATTTTTTAGCCCACCTGTGCCCATGCACGGTGGGCTCTTATGCGTCGCCTTGCTTCTGTCTGTCTGCCTCTTCGTCTGTCTGACTAGAAAAAAAGTCACGTGGGTCAAGGTCAAAGGTCAAGTTGGTTAAACACAAACCCGGACTAAAGGTCATGATATTGTCTATAATCTGTACTACCTTTTTATAAATCATTGATAAATTAAATGTTAAATTTTAATGCTGAATGCAAGCAGGGAACAGAGCAAGAACCAGAAACATGTACAAATCACCCATGCAGTTTGTGCGTTCCTTGCGAGCACGGCTGCTCTCTACAAAATATAACACTTAGAGGTTCCTGTATAAAGTGTATATGCGTTACTCGTTTATTTTCGTTTGAGCTGCAGTGCCGTTCAGTCATCATCACCACACACTAGCGTTATTACAAGCGATACCACTACTAGAGGGGAAAACCTACAGAGGGACCACTAGCCTACACTACAGAGGCATACAACTAGAAGACAACCTACAAACCTACAAAGACCCCCCAACCCTCGAGCAGCTGTCTTCGGGAGGGACCTCCTTTAAAGCGAATGTGCTTGCAGTGGTGAGCGCAAATCCATGTCTGGCAAATCCGAATAATCAAATTGATTTTTCAGGTCAATACAAAACTGTATTGAATACTGGATTTACCAATCCGGATTTGGATTTTCCGGATCTGATAGTATCCCAATACCATAAATTCTCCAATAAGGACGCCGGGCACGGAGGAAAGGCCTTAGGGGTCAAGTTAAAAATAATGAAGCAAATGTGTGACAAAGTGGTTGTGATGTGAAAACGTGGAAATAAATGAGATGATGAATTATCCCTAAAATCTAGTGTTGTGTTAGCCTCCAACCTAGCACAGTGGTCAAAAAATAAAGTCTTCAGTATTCTTAGATTGCCCCTTTTTCTTGGACCCTAGTACATAACAATGTGTACAACACAACAGTAACATAACATAACATAACATATTTTTTATTGACATGTATAGAGTTTACAATACAATTATCACAAAGGATTAAAGTAAAGGTCCCTCAGAGTCTATTGACCCATAGTAACAAGTAAATGACCCTAAGAGGTCGATTTTTGGCTTGCTTCATTATTTTTAACATGACCCTTAGGGGGCACACTCATCAGAGAAAGGATATTTCTACCTTTCACACATTAGGGAGAGGATTACATGAATGAGTGAAGTCCCTTTTCGGACAAAGCCTTCGGACTGCCTTTCAAGGGTCTGACGACAGGATTTGTCGAACCTTCGTCAGATAATGATTATTGGCTAAGTGGTGGTAAAGATGGACTTCTTTAAAAGGCGAAGGCAAAAAAAAAAATTGTTCATGGTCCTAGATTGCACTTTTGTAGATGTATTTAAATTAGCTTGAATTAAAGTTGTCTGGTTGTCATGGAAATTTGAAGTAAACAAAAGCATTGATTGGGAGTGATCATCAGGTTGTTGTCTGCAGCGAGATGTTACGCTTAGGATGATTTGAGGTCTTTCTTCCAGCTGCATGCATCTCGTGATGTTCATCCATATTCTACGGGTACTTCAAACTAAAACCTGCTTTCCTGGATTCTTTGACAGTTTTGTAATGGTAATGTATTTAATAGTTTGTCACTTTGTATAGTTTCCTCTTTTGACAAGTATCTTAGGCGCAACTTTGATTTTCTTGAGTGCTGAAATGTTTTGGAGTTTGCCCCAACAACTTAGGAAAGGCTAAAGAAAGATTCCAGATCTGAAGAGACATAAATTATTAATAGAGATGATCTGTACGAATCTGATCAAATTGAGCTCGGGTGTACAACTGAAGTCCACCCAAATTTGACCATGGACCAATGGGGGCGGATTAACCAGTAGTTAAAAGAGACTGAGACCATCCCCAATAGTGTTCAATAGTGAATAGTGTTCCAAAAATTCAGAATCGATAGTCAGTAAGGTTTTCGATTCGATTAGCTATTTCAAATCGATTTTCAAGCCAGAATTATCAACTGACATAAGCAGTGCATGTGGTCTTGGTACCCCTTTGCCCCATTCCAAGGATTGTGAATCCTATTAAATATTATGGATAAGGGAGGTATAAAAATGCTGACCAGTTGTCCATAGATTTCTGTCCTAAGGGTCGGTGGACCTATGGTCCTACATTATGCCTATCGATAGATACTCGCATATGCTCTAAAGTATCTATCGATAGGCATAATGTAAGACCAGTCCACTGCTTTAACAGAAACCTGGGTTTGACTATGTTAATCCATGTGTCAAACCAGGACATTTTGACAAAGGTTGAGAACAAAGCTGCCGGGCGATGCTGATGACACGTGCTGCAATGATTTCATTTGGTGTTTCGCTTGAATGAACTGCATCTGTGGATGCTAAGCAGTGAACTAAACAGAATCAAACTTCAGAAATCTCCCGATTCACAGCTTAGACAATTGTATCGTTTTGCAAGGGAACATGAGTATAGCTTTACTGCTTCATTTCTGTTTATATCGGAATATGCACACTTTGTTGGGTTGATATGAAGTTTTCATATTTATATGGTTTGATGTGGATAGAGCCTGGAAACAATGCAGGTGATATGCTCTCCTATCTGTTGATTTCAATGTTTGTTTGCTATTAACCATGACAGTCACATGCAACCATTAATTGAAAGGAAATATTTTGGTTCTGGAGTGTTTTACCTGACCAAAATGGTATTGATTGTGGCCATATTTTATTCATTCATCAGATGAATCTGAGGTTCATGTGTGAAAGATGATGTCAAGCTTGATCAGTTACATCAGCTGAAGGCAAGCTCAGCAGGTGACCTGTCACTCTTTAAATTTAGTTGACATTTATGTGACATTGTTCTTGAAAATGTCCAATAATGCACCTGATTATGACTACTCCAGCGAGGTAATTAGAAAATGTACTGTTTGTTGAAATATGCAATGTCAATTTGATAAGACCCAGCTTTCAGTGATCTGCTGAAATCTAGTGTCAGATGTGCAAATTCGAATTTCAATCCGGATTCAGGGCTTTTTAGGCTGCATTCGGATTCAGATTTTGACAACCCTCTTGTGACCAAGCAGAGACCAACCAGATGCAACAGGGACCACAGAAAAATTTACGCTGCTCCCAGCTTTCTTTTCTGTCTGGGTGATACCATTACACCTTCACACAATTACAGAGGATTATTAGGTAAATCTATTGGAATCCAGCTGATTTAATCTGGGATCATTCCATAAATGGCAATTTTGAACTTATTCATAGGAACAGCATTGTTTGAAGCACCACAATACACATTCTGTTTGATTAAATGGTTTAATTTTGTAATGATGTAAACCAGGAATTAGGCAGCATCTGAGGTTATGATAAATAGGAAACCTTTGTATTTCCTGATGGTTATCTCAGGTCACTTTGCCTTATATAGATACTAAGTATTTGTTGCTTTGTGTAAAGGAGTTTCAACTTTGTATTTAATATTGTCATCAATTTATCAGTCACACAATGTTAAGCAAACAAAATGCTTTCCTTGACTAAACATAATGATGATAGTATAGCTGAATAGTACATGTTGCAGAGGAATGATAAACACTGAATACATGCAATACATCGAGCCAGGTATATCATTCCCAGAGATAGCTCTATTTAATAGGTAATGCTAAATTGACAATGTGTAACCATTGCCTTTTGCAAACATTTACTCATTGGCTGCATAATATAGATGGTGCTAGGAATAATATGATTGTGAAATCTATCTGTCTGTGTTAAATCACACTCAGTGGTGATGGCTAACCTGTCAGTTTAGAACTAGGTTGTCATGGATACATGATGCTTTCTATGCTGAAACCTCATTGCAGATTCTCGACATTGATTGCGCATCACACAGAAGCAGGCAAAGCTGAATCCTCTTTACTCCCAAGTGGTTAATAGAGAGTGGCCTCTCCATAGGATTTCCAAAACCAGCAGTCAAATTGGATATCAGTTCACGTCCCTTGTGCAATCTTCAATTGTTTCGGAAGTTTCATGCAGTATTAGTATTCAGCATATGTACAGTGCATAGGAGAAACATCAATTGGAGACACATGATATATGCACAATTATTGGATGCCAAAAGTGTGGACATTTGACAGGTGTCAAATAGCTAAACTGATAATAAATATTTTTGTAAGCAGTAATATATTCATGGCTTAATTGTCAAGGAGTTGGCTTGGTAAGTGGCAGTTTTATTTCTCAACTGACCAAGAACCTGGATTTTATTTTATTTGCGACACTCACTTTGTGAAGTGGAATTTGATCCTCAAATTAAGATACTGTTCCACAAACAGTACCCATATAGGACCCATTGTGAAGTGATTTTCAATATTGCTACTGATAGGAACTTAGTAACAACATAAACAGATGAACATAACTGCTTTACAGTTCTTTAGCTCCACGTATCTAATATTGATGAAAGTATCCTAATGTAACTTATCTTGATTTTTAGTACTGGAGTGTGTTTAATCATGTTAATCAAGCCTTGTTTCAATCACTTCTCACTGTCATGACCAGGCCTCTAGGAGTTTGGTCATTCGGCAAAATTATTCATTTGCTGTGTACATGAAATTCGCCGAACATATCTGGCGAACTTTCAAAATGCCTGCCGAAAAGCTGCTGATAAATTCAATCAAATGTCCGGTGAAAACCTCCAAATGTCTGACAAAGCCCAAATAGTTTTCGCTTACACTTTATTTGTAAGCTTGGAACAGAAATTGCACAGAAATGTTACTTTCATATTCATAAATAGTGGCTTATTTTGATGAACACCGTATTACAAAATGAGTATTTAACCCCCTGCAAAATCTCTTCCAGCCCCTACCCAGGTCAATGGGAGGTGCGCACCCCATTTGACTTCACTGCACCCCTACAAGACCCTCTTTGTACTTCCTTCGGTGCACCCAAAGTGCACCCCTAGTCTATCTGGGCACCCCTTCTACACTTCCTAACATTAGAGGTACATAAGGGGTGTCATAGTGGTTCAAAATAGGCATAGAACAAGTGCGTACTACTGAAACGCAGTCCATTTTAAGTGCTACACTTCTTATGTACCCCCTCCGACCTGGGTAGTCATGAATTCTGATCAGTCCCTAATTGATCTTTTCACCATTTTCCTCAAGCAGAGGCTGTGATTCTGTGATTTATCAACTTGATCTAAAAGAAATACTTCATAATGTAGATCTCTTTCTTCAGAGATGATCATTAATGTCAGGCAAATAATAAGGAAATGATCAGTTGTTAGTGTAAGTAGTAAGTGTCAAGTAGAAAATGAGTGAAAGTAATCTTTGTTGCATGGTGTATGGTGAACGAAAAATCTCTTTCATGCCGAACATTTCTGGCATACTGTAAAATCTAAAAATTGCCCTTATTATGGTCATACGAGCGGACAAACTAACAAACACATTCAGATACTTTTATGAGTTTTTATTGAGTAGATTGATTGGAGTACAAGTTGATTGCATCTGAATGAACTGTAAAAGCCGCTCGATGCCCATAAAATCAGTTAATAACGGAAAAGAATTAACTGTTATTATTGACCACATAATATTTTGAGAAATCTTTCTGGGCACACTGGCTGCCAATTAGTGCACCTAGTGTTGGGGTTTCCAGTATTTTTCAAAATGTCCAGCATGAGGGTCCATAGAATCCAGAAATTGTCCAGCATGACAGGAAAAGATTTCATGTAGCCTGTCACTGAGAAATATTTGGTCTTAATAAGCATTTTCAAGTCAAGTGGCCAGATTAACATTGTATGACATTGATTTGTTGGTTGTACTCTGAAAGTTCTTGGCAATTTCCAGTACTTCACGACCCGATCGATGGCTTTGTAAAGTGTGATTAGTGATCATTTCCTGACCACATTGAACAAGATTACCAAGAAGTTATGTATTGATATGTTGCGAAAACATCAAAATAGCCTAATTCTTTTGTCTGTCTAGACATTTCCTGTCACTCATTTCAAAGGACAACTAATCATACCATAAAGTGTAACCCTAGAAACTGATTTTATTTTCACGAATTGTCGCCTGCCACCTCGGATGGGGCTTTTGACCAGACACAAGGGAGTAGTATGTAAAATGAGGGTAATGACACTTTTTGGGTCCTCTGTCGTAATGTTATGGCCCAAATGAGCACGGGAGATAATCTTAATTCTGTTATTAGGGGCATATTATTTTGACTTAAACAGATTAAACATGACTTTTTTAAGAAAAAAAAACATTCTGGGTGTACTCTTCACTCCGAAACGAAGTCAGGTCATGTTAACCTGTTTTGCAGTGTGAATAGTGTCAAAACCCTCACTTTACATTCTACTCAGGGGTTTAGTCATTTAGTTGAGTAAGTCTAGGGGTGAATTTTTTTTTGTATCCAGGCAAAGTGGGGTCTGCAAGAAAATATCAGGTTTTAGGCAATTACCGATTATTTGACCCGCCTCTCTTTTATGACACCAATAATAAATTGAAAAGGAAAAAAAAACTCAACACGAATTCTCTGCCCAAGCCCCCCCCCCCAGATCATTAATGGTCCGTCCCTTAAAACGATTTTTTTGTAGGTTTGAATCCTTCCCAATATGATGAACTACAATTTCTGTGCAACAGCTGTGAGGAAAATAGATTTATCAATATCACTCATTGTTGTTTGAATGACTTTGAAATATATTATTATATAAGTATAGTTTTTGCTGTGTAGTATTGTATTGATTGGATATTGGTCAGACATGGTGGGGGCTCAGTGTTATGGGGTAGGAGGGATGCTGGAGTAGGTTTACTGTGTATAAACTGACAGTGGGGAGTCAGGCATTTAGCAAACTGATGGCTTTGTGTTTCCATGGTAACCACAACAGCTGGCAGCATTGCTGGCTTCTCACAGAGAGAGTTGTGTGTTGCATTTCATCTCAACAAACTCTGTCATAGATACACATTAAAATTCACAGCAGATATTAGTGTTTTATCCATGTTGGATTTCCTTATTTTCATGAAGAACTTGTACCAGGAGGTTGACAGACTTGAGTACTGTTCAGTTGTTGTGCTGTAAGAGGATATTGAGTTTAATTAACAGGGTTAAATCAAGGCAAGTTCCTTCTTCGCATCTTTTCATTTTTTCTCCCTTCTTTGTCATGTTTGTCGGTCTCACTGACCGGCTGGGTTTGCATTTAATAATGTGATTAATGTCCTGGGCCGCTACAGTTTAATCAACATCTCTAGAATTCACATAAGGATTTGCTTCTAGGTTATAATGCGTCAGCCCTCGGAAACTGGCTATTAAATTAATAGTATTAATGCATGTGATGATGAGTCGCTTCTAATGCTTTAAAGTAAGGAACATCCATTCCAAATAAAATGTTATTTCTAAGGAAATTATTCAAGGAATTTTTAAAGATAGTGCACTGCCAATGTCGTAGGGGGTTCGAAGTGCAGCCAAAAACTGCTGAATCTGCAGGCAAACACTGTATACCCAACTTGGTTTGATCATAGCTCCAGTTCTAGTTTGAATTTTTTCACAATTATTTTTTTCCTTCATCAGGGGGATCTAATCCCTCAAGAAAAACTGAGTTTTGGTTAATATATCAGGTCCAATATAATTTTGTGGGCCTCATAAGTGCCTAAAGTCCAGAAAATAAAATTTCCCAGCCATGGCACCAGATTTATGTTGACATGCAAAAGTAAAGTGCAAATTCCATGGTGGATGTTCATAATCCAAGTGAAATCTCTATAGAAACTTACCAGGGACCTCTTGGACCATTTTTGGT
>JAAUYA010388484.1_pt1 | contig 11449 bp, 7 predicted proteins | sample 7278161 | NCBI WGS metagenome assembly JAAUYA01 (sample SAMN14350120, study PRJNA611818) | marine sediment metagenome | isolation source: surface marine sediment (3m) | place: French Polynesia: Moorea | collected 2018-08
ATAATCAGGAGCCAGAGCTAAGGCCCGCTCATAGGCCGCGATCGCCTCTTGGTAAGAGATTAACGCTTCCTGGTGCTGGGTCAGTCCTGCTTGTAAGTCTCCTAAGGCTTTTAGTGCTAATCCCTTGTTGTTGAGAGTATAGTTCTGATCGGGAGCCAGAGCTAAGGCCCGCTCATAGGCGGCGATCGCCTCTTGGTAAGAGTTTAACGCTTCCTGGTGCTGGGTCAGTCCTGCTTGTAACTTTCCTAAGTTTTGCAGTGCTAACCCCTTGTTGTTGAGAGTATAGTTATCATCGGGAGCCAGAGCTAAAGCACGGTCATAGGCGGCGATCGCCTCTAAAAACTCTCTTGCTGCTTCTGTGTGTTGCGCTAACTGAGCAAAATATTTCCCTTCCGAGTAAGAAATTAGACCCAACCATTCATCACTGTCAATCTGTAACTCACTGCGAAGTTCTAGTAAGGAACGACATGGTTCGTAGTAACTGTATTGAAGGGCAAAGTCAAATACTTCTAGCCATTCCTCTAAACCCTTCTCCCAGTCGAGACAGTTAGCGTGGTAAATTGCCTCGGTAATATCCCCCTGCTCTCGCCAATATGCTTCCAAAGCCTCATGGGCGCGCTTGGTGATTTCCTGAGGATTTTCCCGGTCGAGACGGCGCAGCAAATCATGGATACGATACCAATCCTCCCCCCGCTTATCATCTTGCCAAACAAAGGAAAATTCGCTCAAGACTTCAAAATCCGCCTCCATTGCCGCAAAATTTAGTTTCTGTCCCAAACGCTGATAAACCTGATAATTAAAGGCCCGACTAGCACTGAGGGCGCGTACTGCACGCTCAATGTTGCGATTTACATATTGCAGCAATCGCTCAATTAGTTCCCTGGGCTTTTTTTCTGCTACTGCTCGACTAGAAAAATCTTCTGGCGCAAGGAGCACCTTTTTGTGCTTCGCACTTTCCACCACATCAACACACAAACCCAACAGAAAGGGATGTACTTGGTTTGGAGACACGCTGGCGTAGTCGATTATTGCTGTTGCTAGTTTTTCTCCCCGAATGCCTGCCCGTTGCAGATAAGTTCTGGCATCTGCAGCACTGAGATGACCGACAAGCCAAGTATCAGTGTATTCTGTAGGGATGTCATACTTGGTAGCTTCCTCCCACTTCGGTCGATCTCGCCCTGCTACCACCACCAAAATTCCCTGGCTCAATTCCAAAGCTGTCAAGAAATTCCGCAGCCACTCATCTAGCTCATATAAACGAATTCCCTGCAAATTGCGGTTACTTCCCCAAAACTTCTCGTGGGTGTCGAAAAACAGCACCAAACGAGGGGGAGCTTTTTCCTCTGCCATCGCTGCGTTCAAATCTTCCGCTAAGTATTCTGGCAAATGGTAAATTAACTCCTTTTCTGGCTCCATTGCCTGAATTTCTCGGACTTTTTCGGAATTTATGCCCCTTTGCTTCAACTTTTCCTCCCATCCCGCATATTTAGCAATAATTTCAAAAGAGGCAGTAGCCAGGCTAACCCAAGGAATTCCAGTAATTCCATCAATCAATTGCGCGATTAAACCTACCTCATCGGAGGGAAACAAGCCCTTAATTTCCTCCTTTGACTTACCTATACTGTGGAGATACCAAAAACTAGCAAAATCAAATAAGGGAAACCGTAGGCGATAGCGGAGATTTTTGGCAACCCTGGCTATATTGCGGCGTAGCATCAACAACCCATAGAAAGGATCTTGGGGACGTTCGTCTCCGATAGGTGACATCCCAAAATCGTGAATAATTGCCGGAATAGGCTGAAATTTATTCTCATCAGCGATATTAGCAATTGCTTGTGCAGCCTCAGCCTCAGATTTAGCCATAATTTCCTGCCAAGTATCTGAGACAAAATGCTTACAACACTTTTTGCGCAGGTATTCTAGCAGCAGGGTTTTTCCGTTACCTCCTGCACCGTGAAAAAAGAGAATCTGCTCACGCACTGGTTCTTCATTGAGATAGCGAGCAAATAAATAGGTAAACTCGTTACGGTCTGTAAATAATTCTAGGGCACGATTAACAGATGTTGCCGTTCCCCTGCGAAAATTCGTCCTGTCTCGAATACTCATTGGTTCTTGCCTAAAAATTTATGAGTTTCGCTCCCGCTATTATAAGCTATTTATCCCCCCATTGGTATTGCTTTAGGAGGAGGTTTTTATGCTGGTAATGCGATCGCCGATCATTTGAGGGGAAAACCACAGGCGTTTCCTGCCTATAGCTTCATCCATAAGAAAAACTACCAACTCTACCTAGAAATGCTAGGTAACCAATACCAACTAGAGCAACGTTGGTCTAATACCATTTTTCAAAAGTAATGATAGACATGCATCAATGCCCTCACCCCCAACCCCTCTCCATCCCCCCTAGCCCCCCTTAGTAAGGGGGGAAGGGAGAGGGTAGGGATATATCTCTCAAAGTTAAAGAAAAGTGGTATAATAACACCTTTTGGAAACGGAGACATTGCAGATGAAAATTGACCAAAACGGCAGCTTCCACTTGACTTATTGCACCAATATTCACCCTGGTGAAAGCTGGGATGAAGTATTTGCTAATCTACAGCAGTACCTTCCAGTTCTCAAGGCAAAGCTCTCACCAGAGCACCCCTTTGGCGTTGGACTGCGATTAGCAGATGTAGCAGCGCGGGAGTTGCTAGCAGGAGACACCCTTGCACAGTTCCAAAATTGGCTAAATCAGCAAGACTTGTACGTATTTACTTTAAATGGGTTTCCCTACGGAGAATTTCACCGCCAAGTAGTAAAAGACCAAGTTTATGCTCCTGATTGGTCTAAACTAGAGCGGGTAGACTACACTTGGCGATTAGCAACAATTCTGGCAGCACTCTTACCTGAAGGAACCGATGGTGGCATTTCTACCGTACCCTTATCCTATAAACCCTGGTGGACAACTAAGACAGCTAGAGAATCTGTCTTGCACCAGAGTAGCCTCAACCTGGCCCAGATTACAGCTCATCTGGTACGCATACGAGCAGAAACGGGGAAACTGTTGCATCTAGATTTAGAACCAGAACCAGATGGGTTAATTGAAAATACGGCTGAAGTGATTGACTTTTTCCAAGAGTGGTTATGGCCTAAAGGAGGAGCTTCTTTAGCCAAAATCCTGGGAATTTCTCCACAATCAGCCCAGAGTCAGTTACAAGAACATATCCGTATCTGTTACGATACCTGCCATTTTGCCGTGGAGTATGAAAAGCCCGCCTCAGTTTTTGCTCACTTGCAAGCTGCTGGAATTGCGATCGGCAAAATTCAGCTCAGTGCTGCTTTGCAAGTTAAATTGCCTACTGATATCCAAAAACGGACCGTCTTGGTGGAGCGCTTACGTCCTTTTGCCGAGTCTACCTATCTGCACCAAGTAATTGAGCGTCAGCAGGATGATATGCTACATCGATATCGAGATTTGATCGACGCCTTACCCTACCTTGAACAGAGCAAAGCTCAGGAGTGGCGCACTCACTTTCACGTCCCCATCTTCATTCGGGATTATCAGCTCTTACAATCTACTCAAGAAGACATTATCACTGTTCTAGAACTGCTACAGCAAAACCATGCTTGTCAACACCTAGAGATTGAGACATATACCTGGGAGGTGTTACCACCCCAGATGAAAATGGATTTGTTAGCCTCCATTCAGCGGGAATATGAGTGGGTTGTCAGCAAATTAAAACCTTCCCGTCAAGGGATTGTAGATGGTCGAGGGTAGATTGTAGATTGACCCACGACTGAAGTTTGTGGGCAAGGGATTTTAGATTAGGCGTTTTCTGGCAAAGAAAATACCAGGTATCCAAGCCCCCACTGATTGCAATTTTGAATTGATAATTTTGAATTTTGAATTGTTTTGACTGAGGATTATCTGTTACTTTCACTCAGTTGTAATCGTAGCTTTCTTAACATTTTACTAGTGCCTCTTTGAATAGCTTCTTCTACTAAAGAAGGAATCATATTTGTAAGAGGAAGATGAGGAAATATTGGACTATTTTCTACTAGTTGATAATCCCCTTCTTGGAAAGCAAAAATTTGTAGTTGTTTTTTGCTATATATCCAGACTTCGCCAACTCCAATGGCTCCATAGATTTCTAGGGTAGTTTTAGAGGTAACATCAGATTCAATAGCTAAATCTGGAGGCGGATAGATGTCTAAATCCATGTGGGTACAACCCTGCACAAGCACAGCATTTTGGATATAAAGACAGGTATCTGGTTCTACGCCCGCTATTTCTGGACGTTTGAAGGTAGTAGAGCCAAAATCTTCCCAATCCCGCCCCTGTCGATCTAAGATAGCTTTAACTATATCTGCAATGATGCGATGGGGGCGTTCATGGATAGCCAAGGGGGACATAATTTCTAGTTTACCTCTATAGTAATTGAGTCTTACTCGACGTTTTTCCCCAAGTTCTTTAAGTATGGTTTCAAAGTCTTGCCAGTTGAGGTTATTTATACTAATTGTACTACCAGGATTGAGTTCGATCGCTTTAATTGGTACTGCTACTGGCATTTTTTTCTTCCTTTTTAATCTGATTATATTTATGATTAGGTTAAAGCTGTCATAGGCTTAAAACTGCTAATTAATTTTGGTCAACCGGCTCAGGAAATTGAGGAATAGAAGCAATTAATTGGCGGGTATATTCACTTTGGGGGTTATGAATAATTTGCTCGGCAGTATCGATTTCTTCTATCTTACCCTGATTCATCACCATAATGCGATCGCTCATAAACTTAACCACGCTCAAATCATGGGAAATGAAAATATAAGTTAAACCAAATTCAGCTTGCAATTGTTTCAATAAATTGAGTACCTGTGCTTGGATAGAAACATCGAGAGCAGATACAGATTCATCACAGATGATGAACTGAGGATGTAGAGCTAGAGCCCGGGCAATGCAAACCCGTTGACGTTGCCCCCCTGATAATTCGTGGGGATAACGGTTAAACCAACTAGGATCTATTCCTACCTTATCTAATAAATGAGCCACTCTTTCTTTCCTTTTGCTTTGATTGCCTCCGGCTCCATGAACAATCATTGGTTCCATAATTGCCCTCCCAATACTCATACGGGGATTGAGGGAATTATAAGGGTTTTGGAAAACAATTTGCATCTCTCTTCTCAGGCGGCGTAATTGTCGATCTCCCAGGGGTAAAGCAGCGAGATTCTGCCCTAAAAACTCAATTTTCCCCTCCATCGCCGGAATTAAACGCAAAATAGTCCTAGCGAGGGTAGATTTACCACATCCAGACTCCCCTACTAACCCTAGGGTTTCACCAGGATACACAGCAAAACTAACATTATCTACAGCCCAAAAATAGTCTTTTTGCCATCCCCACATTCTTTTTTTCGCAAAACCCACCCGCAGATTTTCTACTGTAATTAAAGCTCCATTTCTGATTATTCTCTTTTCTGGAGGAGTTTCTGGGGGAGAAGGCGTTTGGGTACTTTTTTCTACGGTTGCTTCGCTCATAAAATCTGCTATGGTAGGCAGATACTCTAATTTTTGCTCTAAACGGGGACGACAAGCTAATAATCCTTTGGTATAGGGTTGTTGCGGGTTAAAGAAAATCTCACTGGCTGTACCATACTCGACAATTTTACCTCGATACATCACCGCCACCATCTCAGCAATATTAGCAATTACCGTCAAGTCATGAGTAATAAAAATTAGGGACATTTGGCGGGTGCGACATAATTCCTTAAGTAATTCCAAAATTGTTGCCTGTACGGTGACATCAAGGGCGGTAGTGGGCTCATCGGCAATTAGAATGGTAGGATTACAAGAAATTGCCATAGCAATCATTACCCGTTGTATTTGCCCTCCACTCAATTCGTGGGGATAGCGTTTTAAGATGGCTCGTTTTTGTTGATTGACATATTGTCTAATTTGTGGTTCGCTCGGTCTGGATTTCTTGCTTACCTTCTCCAAATACTGTCTGGTTAAAATCTCATCAGAGGGCAGTAATTTCACCTCTTGGAGTAGGGAAATTGCCTGTCGTCTAGCCTCTGCTTCCGAAACATCTTGATGCAGCCTAATCGCTTCGGTAATTTGGAAGCCGATATTATATACTGGATTGAGAGAACTCATCGGTTCTTGAAAAATCATCCCAATCTTACCACCACGATAATTCCTTCTTCGATCCTCGCTCAATTGTAAAAGGTTAACTGGCGCTCCCGCAGAGAGCCCCTTGCCGGCGTGCTCTTCTGTATCCTGGAACTGAATTTCTCCCTCGGTAATTTTCCCGTTAGAGGGAATTAAACCCATAATCGCCAGGGAAGTAACCGACTTACCCGAGCCAGACTCCCCGACAATACCTAAAGTTTGTCCTCTCTGTAGTTGAAAACTAATTCTGTCAACCGCAACGACAGATTCATCATCTCCAGTAAATACTACTTGCAAATTACGAACATCAAGAACAGTTTCACTCATTACTATGTCAATTTCAATCCTATGCTATCGGTTTGCCTTTAGGAAAAACGGTTAATAATCAATGTAGTAGATTAATAGCAACTTTCTTTTCTAATATTCTAATAGGAGTATAGCTTAATCACCGTCTGGAGAACTATAATTAATCGTAATTAATACATCATTACGTTTAATGAGCAAATTTACTCCTCAGGTCAATAACCATCATCAGCAATTAGGGAATAGCAAGATTTTAACTTGGTTTCAGTTAAATAGTTGGCGAGTAGTGGTAGTGGCGATCGCCTTCTTAATTGCTACTCCTATTTTTACGGTTATGAGTAGCATTTTTGCTCCTAATGAAGAAATTTGGGCTCATTTAGTAGATACAGTTTTAAAAAATTATATCCTCAACTCCCTCTGGTTGATGTTGGGGGTAGGGGTAGGAGTATTAGTTATTGGTGTGGGTTGTGCCTGGCTAGTAACTATGTGTGAGTTTTGGGGTGCTAGTTACTTTGAATGGTTACTGCTATTGCCCTTAGCTGCCCCTGCCTACTTATTGGCTTATAGTTACACAAATATGTTAAGTTATTTTGGGCCAGTGCAAACATGGTTGCGGGAGATCTTTGGCTGGACTAGTGTTGAGGATTATTGGTTTCCCGATATTCGTTCTCTGTGGGGGGCGATCGCCATGTTAATTTTAGTCTTATATCCCTATGTCTATTTACTGGCGAGGGTAGCTTTTTTAGAGCAATCGGTGTGTACCTTAGAAGCGAGTAGATCTTTAGGTTGTGGACCTTGGCGGAGTTTTTTTACTGTTGCTTTACCTTTAGCTCGCCCTTCGATTATAGCAGGATTAGCCTTAGCTTTAATGGAAACTCTCAATGATTTTGGTACGGTACAATATTTTGGCGTAAATACCTTCACTACGGGAATTTATCGTACTTGGTTAGGCATGGGAGAAAGGGTGGCGGCGGCGCAATTATCAGCTTTTTTGATGGTTTTTATCTTCTTTTTGGTAATCATTGAACGTTGGTCACGCAGTCATGCTCGTTATTATCAAACTAGCAGTTCTGCCCAAAAATTGCCCAAATACCGGTTATCTTGGTGGAGAGCTACATTAGCTTTTCTGGCTTGTTTTGTCCCTGTATGTTTAGGTTTTGTTTTTACTGCCATCTATTTATTGCATCTTATTCTGAAAAATGTGGATGAAACCATCAACGATCAGTTTTGGAAATTAGCCAGTCATAGTTTTATTCTTGCTAGCCTCAGTGCAGTAATTGCTGTCATTATTTCTCTAATTATGGCTTATGGACAAAGGCTAAATCCTAATTTTCTGACTCGATTTTGTGTGAGAATTGCTGCTATGGGTTATGCGATTCCAGGCTCAGTAATTGCGGTAGGAATTCTGATTCCTTTAGGTAATTTTGATAATAGTTTAGATAGCTGGATGAGTAATAATTTTGGTATATCTACAGGCTTACTTTTAAGCGGAACAATTATTGCTTTAATCTATGCTTATTTGGTGCGCTTTTTAGCAGTTTCTTTTAATACGACTGAATCAAGTTTAGGCAAAATAAGACCTAATCTGGATGATGCTTCTCGTAGTTTAGGTTATGGAGCGTTTAATACGCTAGTTAAAATTCATACTCCCTTAATGTGGGGAGGGATGCTAACTGCTGCGATGCTGGTATTTGTAGATGTGATGAAGGAATTACCTGCTACTTTAGTCATGCGCCCTTTTAATTTTGATACTCTTGCTATTAGAGTATATCAATATGCTTCTGATGAGAGATTAATGGAAGCTTCAGCCCCTGCCTTAGCTATAGTTATCGTCGGAATTATTCCCGTAATTATCTTAAGTTATCGCATTGCTAAATCTCGTTCTCGAACATAATATCAGGTTATTTGTTTAGTTCATGAAATTTTTGAATATTCATTAGACATCTCCAAAATAGAAAATAGACTAAAATAAGAATGACCATTTATATATTCGATCGCTCCTAATGAATCAAATTTTAGAATATATTTATAATCATACTTCAGAGACCAAAAGAATTATTGGTATTAGTTACGAGCAGCTAATAAAACTAATAAAAAATAAAAAAGATTATGTAATAGATGTTGAATTAGTAGTAAGAAATATCTCAAAGCTTTATTCTGTCATAAAATTATGCAACTATGTTTGACATGGCAAGTAAGGTGAAGTCAAATGATAGAAGCACTTTGTCAATTTTTGGAGATGTCTATTAGGAAAATTTTTATAAAATTAGGTTCGTAGTTGGGCTTTAGACCTTGTGAGCAAAACTTCAGCGCGCGAAGAGCGCAACTACAAACTTATGATGGTTATTTATCCAGACTTGATATTAGACAACGCTTCACCCAACCTAAGGCTTAATCTGCATGCTGCATTTTCCTTCACCATAAGACTTTTAGGCAAAACCCTCACAGTATTGCAACTGTGCCTTTGCCTCCCTGTTAGAATTATTTGAGGAAGTTCAAGACCAATTGGTACAGCTTCAAGGGTTGAAGTTTGCAGAAATTCTCCTTCTTAAGACTTCATGAGGAAAAATTCTTATTGATTCTGAGTTGCTAACATGAATACTCCTGCCCATGTGATGGTCAATTTGCTTTGCCTGGGGCGAAGCGACCAAGTTAACGTTCTCACACCTGTAGTCATCGGAGCTGTGCTGCCGGATGCGCCCATGTTTCTGTTCTATTTTGTGGAGAAGGTGGTGCGAAGAAGTCCAGAACACGTCATTTGGACACATTCCTATTACCAACAGCACTGGCAAAATTTTATAGATTGGTTTAACTCACTGCCGCTGACGGTGGCTGGCTTGCTGGTAACCGCTTGGTTTGGCTCGAAAGTAGGGATGTTGCTGTTTGGCAGCATGGCACTGCATATTTTGGGTGATTTTCCCCTGCACCATGACGATGCCCACCGCCATTTTTTCCCCTTCTCCCATTGGCGGTGGCACAGTCCTATCTCCTACTGGGATCCTAAATACTTTGGGCATTTGGTGACTATTTTGGAGATATTGGCTGTGATACTTAGTTTTATAATTCTCTGGCAAACCTATCAATCGTTGCCTAGCAAAGTCTCTATCATGCTCGTCGGAGGGTGCTATCTTCTTTACTTCTTGTATGTTTTCATAGTTTGGACATAGTAGTCTGTCAAGATAGTTTTGAGGAACTGGTTAGGGTAATTTTGGATTTTGGATTTTGGATTTTGGAGAATTGTCTTATCCCTCATTTCAAAATTGACAGAGTAATAGGCTGTCCGAGGGAACGCTCGTTGCGCCGTTGCTCAACCCCAAGGAGAGGGAGAGTGAACTCCCCTAAGCGTTTAACTGCGCTGCTTGTACCTATACAGCAATTTGTGAGTTCACTCTTGAGAAACACCCCCATTACCTAAGATTGAGCTACTAGCTCAAACCCCAAGGAGAGGGCTTTTTTCTTGAGGTTGTTGACCATTCGCTCTCGGTATTGCTGTTGGTAATAATCAGCACCGGGGTCAGCATAAGCTTCTCCTGTAGTCCATAACCGATAGAACATTCGGGCTAGTTTGTGAGCCGTAGCGGTAATGGCTTTAGGTGCCCCCAATCGAGAACACAGTCGCCGGTAAAATGCTCCCAGGGCAGAACGAGAGCGACTCAGGGATTGAGCGGCTAACCTGAAGGCATCTTTCTGCTCGATTGACAACTTTACGGGTTTGAGAGCTTTTGACCTTACCACCAGTAATCTTGGAACCCGGACATAAACCTAACCAAGAGCAGAAGTGCTTGACAGTTGGGAAACGATTCGGATCTAATCCTACCTCCGAGAGAATGGTCTGTACCGTCAGGACATTGAGTCCATCAATTTGGGTAAAATCTACTCCTGTCATGCGAAATAGGTGGCGGTGGAGATTAAAATTAGGCTCATTGCCAGGAGGTTTTTTCCGCTTTTTCCCCTTCCTCGGTGGTGGTGGGTCTTCAGTTTGGCTCTCAAAATTGCTCAGGCATTGTTCGATTTCTCGGTCGATGACCGTAATTTGTTGTTGGTAGATGTCATAGAGAGTTAACTCTTGTTGCAGTACGAACAAATGTTCGGCTCGATAATCTCCGCTGAGGGCTTTGGCAATTTCTGCGACAGTGCTTTTAATGCGTCTATCTTTAAGTTCCGCTAATTTCTCTGGATTTCTCTCTCCTCTGACAATAGCTCGAATAATTGCCATTCCCGTCATCCCTGTGATATTACTAACTACTTTGTGCAGTTGGAGATTCATCTGAATTAAGGCTTTTTGCATCCGCTGGACGTGAGTTGCCGCCTCTTTAATCAGAGTATCTCGTTGTCTCAGATAACTGCGTAGTACGCAGACTTGGTCATCGGGTCGAAAAGAAGCGGATAATAAACCAAAAGTATGCAATTTCTGTAGCCACTGGCAATCGAGCACGTCACTTTTACGGCCAGGGACAGTTTTAACGTGATGGGCATTGACGAGATTGACGTCGAGACTCTTTGCCTCGAGGATTTGAAACAGAGGAATCCAATACACTCCCGTTGCTTCCATGGCTACTGTCTCTACTTGACACTCGATTAACCAATCAGCTAGAGCTATCAGATCGGGAGTAAAACAACCAAAACGCCGGACGTTTTCCTCTGCTGCAGATGGGGGAACACAGACCCAATGTTCTCCGGAACCGATATCTATCCCTGCTGCGCTAGGATTAATTAACTCAAAATTTGACTCTTTTTGGCTTTTTTGCGAAGGGAGATTGTTCATGATTCATGTCTCCATTTTGGCTTTCTCCATACCCTGACCTGGGTTGAGCAAAAGTTAGATTCTCTCGAACGGGATAAGGACAAGCCTTTCACCAATGTCATAATCATCATCCCCAGAACCACGCTCTCCATCAGGCACCCTCGCACCAGTGAGATAACGGTTTTAACTGTCAGGATACAATAATAATATACAAGAATTGGTAGCGATCGCCCTCTGTCAGAGTGAGCAGTGAAGGGAAGGCG
>JAAUYA010092175.1_pt1 | contig 11448 bp, 2 predicted proteins | sample 7278161 | NCBI WGS metagenome assembly JAAUYA01 (sample SAMN14350120, study PRJNA611818) | marine sediment metagenome | isolation source: surface marine sediment (3m) | place: French Polynesia: Moorea | collected 2018-08
TAGCGAGTAGCATTGCATGGACTGATTCAATGCAATACATTTTATTCATAAATTTGTATTGCCAGATGTACATAGGGAAACTGCTTGAAAAGTAGGGTGTATTATGCAATATGCAGATTTTAGGACATTTGGGTTCCTTTTGTGATGATATACTTCATTTCTACAATTGGACCTACAATGTGTTAAGACTTCCATTTTGCATACTACTAGTAGGCTAGGTTAGGGACTGATAGGTTTCACTTGATTATGACTGGATGAGAGTCAATTTATGGATATTAAAGCACATACTGTATTCTGTGTTATAAACACTTCACCTTTCATGGAGGATAAGGTGCACTGAAAACAAAAAGTTAGTCGCACCTAGTCACATCGGCTCTAAGAACTAGTCACGCTTAGTCATTTCAGTTAGTCAAAGAGGGCTCTAAGAACTATTAGTACTTAGTCACTCAGCTTGGTTGCACTTAGTCGCTTGACCAATTTGGTTAGTCAGATGACCAAGTGCGACTAAGCCAGACGGCAAGAATTTTTTTTCATTTGTCACTTGACTAACTTTACTTGGTCATTTGCTGATGTGATTACAAATTATTGATGCGACTAGTTACAGTACTGTAATTGGTCACTTGACTAAATGTGACTAGTTTCGCTCAGGGACTAAGTGCGACTAAGTGTGACTAACTTTGACTAACTTTTTGTTTAGAGTGTGCGTCAAAAATGTTTCCACAAGACAGGAGTAGACAGGATTTGTTTTCTACACAGAATATGGTAGCTTATTGGATGTGTTACACTTGTCAGATGTGAATGGACGAGTGGTACTGCCACCCGTACATAAGGGGAGAAATTTAGATGCTAGGTTCACCTACCACTAGAGGGGCCATGCATAATCATGTACATAACGTAAGATGATGTCTTAGAGATCATGCAATAATTCGTACGAATTTACAAATCCGACCAATGTTCAAATTTCGGCTGACCCACCCACCCCTAACTCTGAACATTCATGGTATTATTAAGTTGACCGATTCTGTATTTCCATTTAAATATCAGAAATTATTGGTCCCACAAACATGGTTCACCTATCAAAATTTGCAGAATTTCACGACTTAAGCATGACTTAATTTTTATGTTGATCTGTTCTTTCATAAAATTATAAAATCGGGAAATGCATTCTGCCTTTTGAAACAATAACCCCTTAATGACACTTTTTGAGCCCACCTGTGCATATTGCACATTGGGCTCATATGAGTCGCTTTCTGTCTGTCTGTCACACTTGAAAAAATTCATATCTCAGGAAGTATTATAGCTAGGACTCTGAAGCTTTACAACAGTATAAAGCCTTTATTAGTGCATCTAAGAAAAATACCGATTACACTCTAAGAAATATACTTCTAGTCAACAAGTATATTAAACAGAAAATCACACTTGATAAAAATTCATATCTCAGAACTTATCAATGCAAGGAATCTGAAACCTTACCACAATAAAATACGTTTATAGACCAACAAGGGAAAAATATGGACTACACTCTCAAAAATAATTGAAAAGTCAACATGTCACGTTTTTTTGTAGAAGTCAAGCTACACTGACGCCATCCTTGGTCATTTTTAGGATAAAACCATGCTGGTTCTATATATTTGGCACTGAGCCAATTTATTTAAACCGGTACATGTATGTCCATCTCCTTGCACTTGATACTGACTACACCCTGAGAAAAATCCATGTCAGTAAATGGGCATGGTATTATTGCTTTGACAGGTAGGGCTCATTGCCAATGTCAAGTTGCATTTTTTTTTCAAAAATATAAGTGTCTATGACATACGGTTACCAAGATATTTGCGAAATACCATTCCGTAAATTAGTGAACTCACTGTAAACTTATCATAGACTAACATGACATCTCTGTGTCGCCTTATGTAGATTATCATAAGTTTCTGATTTGCTGATCATGATCTCCAGGCTTCTTTATGGAAAATCTAAGTCGGGAAATAGAGCATTTCCTGTACACTGATGCACAGATTTAATTAACTATCCTCATAGATGTATCATGTAAGGATGTGAACTGGTTATGGTATGAATGGTTATACAGTTTAATAATGAGCAGATATTAAGGTAGGAGGACCATAATACATAGCCTGACTCGGAATAGCGTTCTGAATGCTATTTGTGGTGAATTTTTGAGCCCACCTGTGCAAATGCACGGTGGGCTCTTAGGCATCACTTTCTGTCTGTCCGTCTGTGGGAAAAATGCCTAGAAATTAATTCATTAGCATCAAATAATGTTTTAATGGTCCCCAAGAGTGTGTACATGTAAAAAAATGACAGAATTCCCAGCTTTTTATTATAGACTTCCTACCTTAATAGAAAATGCCCTACATTGTTACGGGAAAAATTAGACTCTTATTTGAGAAGCCTAATGTAAGGCTTGATGTGACAAATCAATATAAAATATGCATAATTATTGGGCTTTTGTAGACTGTCATTGAAGATACAAATGTGAAGAAGTTACTACATCCAGCTATGGATACCCAATTTCAAGCAGTACAAACAGCACCAGACCACAACTGCCTGTGGAATTCAATTTGTTTGTGTTTAGGACTACCTGAACACAAGCAAATGGAGTTTAGGAATCTAACATTATCTATGATTTTAGAACATAGGGAACATTTCCAAAAACTGGTGAAACATGATAGAAACAATGAGACAATAGAAACTATAATAGATGCATGCCTACAGTCAAATCAGTCAAATGGTTGGGGAAATGAATATCATGTGCTCGCATTGGCTATAGCCTTGAACAGAAACATTTATGTTTATAGTTCATTTAAAGATAGCATCACAGGTAGACTTTTCCAAAATGCTCGTTTAGACATCTCAAAGTTAGCACAAATGTTTTCTAACAAGTGTGCACAAACATCCCAGCACCGGAACTTTCAACCCTTTAAAGCTATCAATTCCAGGTCACCATTGTGTCTGTTTTACCACCAGTCGCATTACACAGCTCTAATACCCCGCATTTCCAATCCCATTTACTGTGTGCCTCATGAGGTCATTTTGCAATCATTAGATACACCAAAGCAAAGCACATATCTAGGTTCTGAATGTTCCCAGCAAGAGGTATCACAAAAAAGCCAGGCTAATGGTAGCCAATCTAGGTGGTCAAAATGGTATAACAATTTAAGTGCGGATCGAAAACTAGCTTATAATCAACGAAAGGCTAAAGCCAAAAGTGCTGAAAGTAAATCAGCACAAAACAAGAATTATTACGAAAAGCATTCAAGTACAATTCAAGAAAAACAAAAGGAATATTATTCAGAACCCGGTAAACGAGAAAGGAAGATTGCTGCAAGCAAGAAAAGGCAAAGAGAAAAGTATGCAGATTCACATGGAAAAGAAGAAATTAAAGCTGAAAGAAGGAAGAGGCAGAAGAAATCATATGAAGACCCATTAACAAGACATAGTAAGATAGCTGCAAGTAAAAAGAGGCAACGGGAAATATATGCAGATCCAGAAAGAAAAGAAGAAATTAAAGCTGAAAGAAGGAAGAGACAGAAGAAATCATATAAAGACCCGATAGCAAGACAAAGAAAGATAGCAGCAAGTCAGCAAAGACAAAGGGGAAGGTGTGCAAATTCTGAGGGAAAAGAAGAGAGAAAAGCTCAACAAAGGAAAAGCCAAAGGAAATCATATGGAGACCCTATCAAAAGAAAAGGCCAGATAGCTGCTAGCAAACAGTGGCAAAGGAAAATGTATGCAGATCCAACAGGAAGAGAAAAAATTAAAGCTAAAAACAGGAAGATGCAGAGGAAATCATACAACATTACTAAAGTAAAGGAAAAAAAGAAAAATGCAAGCAAGAAAACACAGAACCGGAAAAGGAAGAATGAAAAAGAAAAGAGAAAAGATATAAATTATTTAATTCAGCAGGCTAAATTGGCTATGCAAGAATTTCCAGCATTAGCATGTACAGTTTGCCACAGGGCACGATTCAGGGAGCAAGTAGTACCTTGTCAAAGATCTAAATATCTCAACAGAAATGATTTACAACTTAGTATGACTGGAGATTATGTACATACATGTCAGGTTGGATGTACAGATAACTCAAAATATCATGAGCTAAAAAAGAAAGAATGGATATGTTTTACATGTGATCGCCACTTAAAGAAAGGTGACATACCACCCCAAGCCATTGCCAATGGATTGAGGTTAGCTCCAATTCCAGATGAATTGAAAGCTTTAAATCCTCTTGAAAAACACTTGATAAGCATAATTCAGGCTTTTCAAAAAATTGTTCCATTACCAAGAGGAGGTCAAAAGGGTGTAAGAGGCCAGATGGTATGCGTACCTGCTGACTTACAAAAAACAGCAGACACTCTTCCATGGACACTTGACACAAACAATCTGGTACGGGTTAAACTGAAAAGAAAATTGAAGTACAAAGGCCATCATTTATATATGACAGTGTCCCAGGAGCGAATCATGAAAGCTATCATGAAGTTGAAAGAAATCAACCCTCTGTACAAGGACATAACTATAAATGAAAACTGGGTCAGAGAAATGGTTGAAAGAGGGTATACACAGCTTGTTGATGAGTTGTATGTGCCAACTGAAGAAGAGCAGTATGAAGTGTACCTGGAAAGTCAGAAAGAGATTGAATCGGTCTGTGATGGAGCCAGTAAAGATGATGGTAATGTCCTTTATGATGTTTTCTTTGAAGGTAAAATAGAGGAGGGAGTTGAATACCTTGAAGGAAAGTATGGAAAGGAAATGATACAAAGTAGGAGGATTCAAAGAGAGGCTGAAAAGGAATTAGAGAATGACATCGTTATGTTTAATAGAGAGGAAGAAACATTCAATATGCAGGTTGATACTGATGAAATGGCAGAACATGATGAACACATAGGATATACCGATCTGAGAAAAGAATATGATGATTATATTGCTGAAATGGAAGTTGATAACCTAAATGCAAAGGATGAACAAACTGAGTCTAACATTCATCCACTAGATAGAGATACAGAACACCCCTTCCAAATAAGTAGCCTTCAGCAGATTGATCCCTCTGCAGTAATGTCAGATGGCGATGTTATGTCTATAGCACCTAGTGAGGGGAAACATCCAGTCAATGCAATACAGAGTGAAGCCATGTGCTATCCTGTTATTTATCCCACTGGAAAAAATGCATTTCTAAGTCAGACAGACACAGGCATCTATAAGCAAGAAAGGCCCAGGAATATATCTATAACAAAATACTTCGACGCACGAGTATTATCAATAGATAATAGATTTCAGGGGGATTCTGAGTGGATATTTTATGCCCAATTCCTGAAAGAAGTAGAGCAGGTTCGTAATGCAGCTTCTATAGCGCTGAAGAAAGGTCCTGGGATAACAACACAAGGGCAGAAACTTACTGTTGGAGATCTTATCGACAACAATAAATTGAACAAAACTGTAATAAGAACAAACCTAGGCTACAGATATCTCAGTGATACTCCAGGAACCCCTCCTTACTGGGAAAAGGGCATGAATGGGCTTTTTGCTGGTTTCAAGCAAATTGGCCCCCCTTCATTCTTCATCAGCTTTTCAGCTGCTGACAGGAGGTGGCCTGAAATAGCTCAAGCAATGCTAGCCCAACAAGGGAAAGACCCAAACATTTGGGACACTTTGACTTGGAGTGAATACTGTGAGTTAGTAAACCGCAATCCTGTCACAGCTGTATTAATGTTTGAAAGAAGAGTCACACAATTTGTGAAGATAATGACATCAGAATGTCAGCCCCTTGGTGGCAAAGTCAATGATATGTTCCTGAGAAGAGAAATGCAGGACCGAGGCTGGCCCCACATACATGCTATGGTATGGGTTGAGGGTGCCCCATCCCCTGATGCCAGTGATGAAGAACATATAAAATTTGCGGAACAAGCCATTTCTTGTGCATTGCCAGATGAGAATGAAGATCCTGTGTTATATGAAATAGTAACAAGTGTACAGAGACACAGCAGAACTCATTCTAAAACCTGCTTTAAGAACAGAACCTCAGATTGCAGGTTTGATTATCCTAAACCCATTTCTACTTCTACGTATGTACTGAAGCCAAGAGAGCCACCTGCAGGAATAACAATGAAAGAGTGGCAGAAAGCTGCCGCTGAAATTGTAGGAAAGGTGAAAAATTTCCTAACACAAACACAGGATCTACAGAGATTCACAGTAGAGGATGTCCTTTCAGCATGTGATACTAATGAAGAGGAATATAAAATAGCATTGGGTGCGCTTTGCAAAAGAGAGCAGATCGTTTTAAGACGTAATCCCATTGAGTCATGGGTCAATTTCTACAACAAAGATCTACTCAGATTCTGGTCAGGGAATATGGACATTCAATATATTTACAACCCCTATGCATGTGCAAAATATTGCCTCTCTTACATTGCAAAGGCTGAAAGGGAAATGGGCGATTTGATGAGGAAAGCTCAGTACGAGGCCCGTACTGGCAATATGGATGCCATAGCAGAGCTACGTCACTTGGGTGATATTTATTTGACACATAGGAGTGTAAGTGTGATGGAAGCTGTTTACAGACTAACCCAGTTGCCTTTGAAAACTTTCACGCGAGATGTGGTATTCATCCCAGTAGATGATGCATCATACCGTTTCAGTTTGCCATTAAAAGTCCTTTCCCAGAAGAATAAGGCTTCTTCACAAATATGGACTGCAAATATTGTTGATAGGTATCTGGCCAGACCATCCATAGCAGTTTTCAACAACATGACCCTTGCCGAATTTGCTGCAGATTATCAAAGACATGCAATTTCCAACACTGATCATAACAACACTAAAAAGGAAAATGTCTACAAGCTTAGGGGTGATATGGGCAACATACATAAAAGGGGTAAGAGGGCAATTATACGCTATTTTAAAGCTAATGTAAATAGGGAACCTGAAAGATACTACAAGAATCTCATTCGCCTTTACTTTCCACATAGAAAACTTGAAATATTACCCCCGTATCAGAGCTATGAAGAAATGTTTTTCAGAAGTAAAACATTAAATGCAGAGCATGAAGTTGTAAGCATATGTGACATAGTGCAAGATAACTTGAGCAAATTCGAAAAAAATGCAGTCATGATGGAGGACTGTTGGGAAGAGTGTAGAAATAGTACAGGCAATGACCAATTTGCATGGGCTGATTTAGCACCTAATGCAGAAGAAGAAAGGCTAAACCAAGTGGATGAAAGAGAAGAAATGGAACAATTAGATGAGGATTACATTGAAGATGAACCAGTTTCACAGTCATTTCCAGATGAAATAGAAACGGCACAACAATCATATGCAATAGCAAGCACACCTATGGTGTCCACAAATGAACTCAATGAAATGATCCGCAAAATGAATGATCAGCAATACCCATTTTTAATGCACATAAGAGAATGGTGCCTGCAAACATTACGCGGTGAAAATCCAGATCCCTTCTTTATCCACTTAACAGGATCTGCAGGCACAGGAAAATCTCATCTAGTTAGATCGATATACCAATTAGCAACGAGAATATTACAGCAGGCACCAACAAATAGTGATTTGGATAGTGGGGAGGTTGTATTGTTAACATCATACACAGGATCTGCTGCATTCAACATAGGTGGATCAACCATTCATAGTCTTTTTTCAATTCCACTCAATCCCCCCAAGAAATACAAACCGATAAAACCCCCTGGATTACATGAGGTTGAAAGGAAGTTGTCTAAAATCAAATTACTCATCATAGATGAAATATCATTTGTGGACAAAAACCTACTGGGATGGATCCATGGAAGACTGAAACAAGTAAAGAAGTTATTAAATTCTCCCCATGCACCTTTTGGGAATACAAGTGTATTAGCAGTGGGAGATTTCTTCCAGCTAGCTCCTATAGCAAAAGAGATGGTATGCAAAAAATCACCAAATACTGATTACTTGTGGGGTATATTTGTCTTATACCAGTTAGATGAAATTATTCGGCAAAAGGGCGATACAAGTTTTGCAGAAATGCTAAACAGACTAAGAATTAGAGTTCGGGATGGGAAAAGGCTAAAGCCACTGCTAAAAAAAGATGAAGAACTTCTCCAGAGCAGAGAAATACCATACAACCCTAATAGCCCAGACTACCCACATGATGTATACCACCTGTTTTCCATATGGCAAGATGTTGATGATCACAATGCTCTAATGTTAGAGCGGGTTTGCAGTAAAAAGAGAAATATCATCGCAGTGGACAAGAAATATCAGGGAGGAAGGGTTTACGTCCTTGAGTCTCCTCAAGCTACAGAAACACCATTCCAACCAAGGGAGCTCAACATTGGAGTGGGAGCACGAGTTATGCTCAAAATGAATCTTGATGTAAAGGATGGCTTAGCCAACAGTCAAATTGGAACTGTTGTATATATTCATGATGGAAAGCTACCCAATGGCCAGCCAGAGTGTATATACATAAAGTTTGATGATGAAAGAGTTGGGCAGAATTTAAGGAGACAGCATGTATTTCCGACTAGTGTTCCCAAAGACAGTGTGCCTATAATGCCATTGTCATATGAACTTTCTAGAGGGCAAGGAAGTAAAGTGGTGCGTTTCCAATATCCTCTGGTACTAGCATGGGCAGGAACGATACATTCCAGTCAGGGAAGAACTTTGCAAAATGTTGTGGTGTCATTTCACAAAATCTTTGCTAAGGGGCAGGCTTATGTAGCTTTGAGCAGAGTGACCAGCTCTGGTGGCTTATATTTACTTGAGGTAAATTCCCGCAAAATCTACTGCGATGAAAGCATTATAGAGTGTTATGCTAGCATGCCAAAATTAGACATCAACCTAAATGTTCTTCCAGATTGTAGAATGTTTACCATAGTCCACCACAATGTCGAAGGCTTGAAGGCACACACAGTTGACCTACTCAGATGTAAACAGCTATTTCCATGTGATTTCCTCTGTGTGACTGAAAGTCATTGTGAGGCAATGCAAAGTAGGAATGATTTCATTCCTGAATACACGTACAGTGGAAGATCAAGAAAAGAATGCTACAATCTTGGAACTGAGCATGTTTTAAATGATTTGAAAAATGCAGCAAAAGGCGGTGTTGGCATATTTGTAGCCAATCACCTCCTGTCAACAAGTGACATACAAGTAGTTGACTTCTGGTTCGAGGACATCCCAATAGAGCACACAGGCATTACGCTTTTAGATGCAAACAATGGAACATTTAACATCATCTGCATGTACCGACCACCCAAACTGCCCTTGCCTTACTTCTGCACTGAAGCCAGAAAACTGCTATCACGTATAACCCCCGGATCTGCCACTATAATAGTTGGCGACTTCAACGAAGATGCACGTCAAAGTTCACAACCCATTCACACCATGTTTAGTTCTAATGGGTATAAACAGCTTATCTCTCAACCCACGACATGTGATAAAAATGGCGCAATTTTGGATCACATATATGTATCTGAAAACATAGCACATATATACTCAACAAGAATGAAATGTGGTGTAATTCCAACCCACTTTTCATTTCATGAAGCAACATATGTCACAATTTAGGAAAATGAATTGACTTTATTTGACACCAGTCTTTTTGCAAAAATCTCTCGTCGGAATGGAGATGGACAAATGCTAGTAACTCACATATGGCATATCACCCCTTAAACTATACACAATAAGACTGACTACGATACTAGTGCATCAGATTCCAATGGATTTATGCATAAAGACCAAAAAGTTACACAAAACCCTCTTTGTAATGATAAAATGGGATTGGAAATGTAAATCGCATATGGTATATTATCTCTAAAATATATTCTGTAGTGCCAGTGATACCAGCGTGTGAGGTTACAATGAATTTTTGAATACCAAACGTTGGAAAAGATCTATGGGTACCAGAACATTATAATTTTTGTAGGCATGGTGCAATTTCACAGCACGGCACATGATACTGCATCATGGCTACAAAAGGGTCCCAGATTCTTTGAAAAACCAAAGGGACGAATTGGGGCCTCTTTAGAGCATTACAATTTTTGTAGGCATGGTGCAGTTCCACAGCAAGGCACATGATACTGCATCATGGCAACAAAAAGTGTCCGAGATTCTTTGCAAAGCCAAAGGGACGAGTACCCTTTATATGTGTCAGTTTGATATTTTGCATTATAGTTTCAGAAAATCAAGTCCTGGGGTTAGTCAGTGTTTCATATTGTGGAGCATTATAATTTTTGTAGGCATGGTGCAGTTTCACAGCAAGGCACATGATACTGCATCATGGCTACAAAAAGTGTCCCAGATTCTTTGAAAAGACTTTATAAAAAGCCATTTATATGTTTCAGTTTGATATTTTGCATAAAGACCACAAGTTGGAAATGAGGGGTACTAGAGCATTATAATATTTTGTAGGCATGGTGCAGTTCCTCAGGAAGGCACAAGATACTACACCATGGCTACAAAAAGTGTCCCAGATTCTTTAAAAAGCCAAAGGATGAAGGAGTACTGCTTTTGTATTGATAAATATTTTTGGGAACTCAGGAAACTGTCTTATAATAGCACACTGGATTTGATAGCAGTCTGAACGTACTGACAGGTTAATTTGTAAACTCGGTAATTTGGAAAATTCTCCTGCTTTGTTGTGTTTTAATTGGTATTACTATGCGGGGGTGGGGTGGTGGAGTGTGTGCAATATTGGGAAACAGATTTGAATTGGTTCAGTTTGGTAGTACAAATGATATTGACAGCTGTTCACTTTTGTCATTTAATTAGAAAAGGGGTTCCTATTAGCAACATCTATAGGCTACAAATGCAGGCCTTCTTGTGAGTTTGATATTCATTTCCTCAACACTAAAACCATCCTTGTACATGGATGGGTATATTCTAAAGATAGTACCCAGTAAGCACCCAATTCTGGGCGTAGGGGCCTTTCAGCCAAACATTTGGCAAAATTGAATGGTTACATGTTTCTCTGTTATAGAAAAAAATACAATTTTATAGTGGTTCAGAGTAAATGTCAAATGTGTAGATAATAATTAAGAAAGGTCAGGCCAATTCCTTATGAGTTGTGAAAATACTTTTTAAGATATTGTATTTATGCTTGACTGTGTACTGTATATAGTTTATATTAAAAGTCTAAGCAACGTAAAAATTATAAGGATCTGGGCTCCTAATGACTAGTATAAGGAACAGTGTCCGCGGGTGGGACGCTCGCATTTTAGCCATTTTTTGGCCCCGGATTTTGCAATATCTCCGGCTTGGGTTGACCAATTTTAATAAACTAAGTGTCTATACCTATATTTCAGGACATACCGGTTCCAACGGTACCTTGATTGTTGGGGTATCTGTGTTGCGGTCAGCTGTGGGTATGACACATGGTTTGCGGTCAGACTTGTGATGGACTGTGCCGCTTCGCATTTTACTTGGTCAATTTTGGGATACCTCTTGGATCCCACCCGATCA
>JAAUYA010329648.1_pt1 | contig 11437 bp, 11 predicted proteins | sample 7278161 | NCBI WGS metagenome assembly JAAUYA01 (sample SAMN14350120, study PRJNA611818) | marine sediment metagenome | isolation source: surface marine sediment (3m) | place: French Polynesia: Moorea | collected 2018-08
CACAGCAATAATACCTTACTCTTGCTGGCATGATTTTAGTCCAGGAGATCTATGGTGATGTCTAAGGCAGTTTATTATAGCTGGAGATCCATAGCCCTATAGGCGTAGTATATTATGGCCAAGTTTCATAAATGCTAGCTACTATACTTTTGAAGATATGAATTATTTTCTCCCATTTTTGGTCCAGCTGTACAGAGTACAAGCAGAGCACAGAGTAGTACGGAGGCTTGGTGGTACAATTTCGGATATAACTTCGGAGATCATCTGCGAAGTGCTCTCCAAATTGATGTCCGAAGTGATCTCCGAAATTGCACCACCAAGCTTCCGTAGAGAACAGACAGAAAGAAAGTCAATTAGCACAGGTGAGCTCAATAAAAAGCACCACAATGCATTTTATGAAGACTCAAATCAAAGGATGCCAGCCGAAAAATATCAGGACAACTTCAAAAAAAAATTGAAAAGAGCCTACATTGAATAAGTAAGATATTGAACATATTATCTCACCTGGGACACTTTACACTGTATTTATATTCAACATGGGAAAAAAATGTGCTTGTAATAATAGTAAGCATGAAGCACCGGATCTGATAACTTGGGGAGCTATCATCTTTACTGGTTTAGGGGTGTGCTCCGAGGGGAGGCCAAATATTTTTTCAGGGGTCCAGAATTTTTTTGCGCCTTTGACAATCATCGATAAGAATGGGGGATTTGTTTCTCCAAAGGATGGGGCACTAACATTTTTCTCCATCCGTCCATATGTGGTGCAAAAATTGCTGACCAGCTGTCACAAATAGATAACCTGTGGTCCCCCACCTAGTCTAGAAGTACATATCAAAAGTTGCCAGCCGAAAAATTGGGCGAAAGTTTTTCCCTATTCTTTGTACAGGGTGCGTTGAAAAACATGAATTTTTGGTTCATTTTTCCCCATTGGAATAACACGCGATTTTGAAAAACATTGATTTTGCCTATTTCGCCCAACTTTCATTCTGGCAACTTTTAATATGTGCCTCCTGATACTTCTGGGAAATGCATTGTTGTGGTCCCAGTTTGTTCTGGGATGGGTGCAACGAAACTCAAATTTTGGGTTCTCAGATCGTAGACTAACCCCCATGCATCCTGGTAAAAATGATAGCTCCCTTATAAAAGTGTATATTATATTGGTAAAGGAAAATTCGGTAACATTCAAGTTGTCCCTTAATATTATACCGCAAATCATTGAAAAATATTTGTACAACACTGTCAACATCATGTCTCAATCCAGGTTAATCGAAGGTTAATCATCATAAATCAATATTAGTCAAAATTTGCAGTTAATCAATATTTGTCCATCGATTACCTGGTGAGTTGGGGCTGGATCAGTGGACCACCATTTTTTAGTAATGTTGATTAATGTTCGATTAACATGAAATAACCTAAAATGTTTACAGTGAATTATTGCATTGACTCAAGAACCAAACCTCCCTTTGCAACGATTTTCCGTTTGCTTGTGACACTGAATTTCGAGGATGGTAACAGATTAGTGCACAATATTCTTTAAAATCATACATCTATTAATTTTATTCTCATAATTTACAAGATATCCATTGATTCTCATATACAGCAAGGCTCGATGCTCAAAATTGACAATTCTCATAATTACAACAACTATATGCATGAAGCAATGACCTAGGAAACCATGCTGTCAGGTTGTGACTTTATATTGGAACGGCAATGAAACACACAATTTTCCTGCACGAATATTTCCTGTTTTATTTATTTCACAAGTACTCTCTGGTCGCAATGTTAATGCATAGTTCCAACATGAAGGAACAACCATGACAAATTGTCACTGATTATACAAATGTTCATTTGTAAAACTCTAATAAAAGCCCTTTCAAATAAACGCCATGCCCCAAGACCAGACCCCATACTCCTGATTAGGTCATCTTTAATGTTTATGCCATGATTTTGTTAAAAATGGTTTGATTGTCAGTAAAGGTGACGTGTCATACGTGTCGTGTCATACCCTGGTTATTCAGACACTTCCAAGGGGAGCCCGAGAGTTTACAGGATATTAAAGTTCCCCTAAACATTCATTTGGTACTAGTATTCCCGAGAGTATGCCAAACTGGGTAGCTTTTAATCATAAGAAACTTAAACGTTAAAGTTAGGGCCATAGACCACAAAATTTGCTATTACAAATGACGTTATATTTAGTGACCAATGGTCAAGTTAGTTTCACCGTGCTAATAGTAGACCATACCAGTGGATTGATCTAGCGGTTCTCGAACAGGCTCCTGAAGTGGTTGTTCTGATTGTAAAGGGTTAAATGGTCTGGGCACATCAGCCACCATTGCACGCCCCTCCTCTGTTTCATGATGCACAACAAACCTGTGTTTCTTATAAAGTTGTGTGGTGGGGAAAGTCATCCTACATTCAGTGCACTCCTCAGCGACATGCTGTCGGTGAGTAACCCGGAGGTGCTGCTGTAACTTCCCCTTATGATTAAACGCTTTCCCGCACCCAAACTCTGGGCAGAAATGATTAATCGTTGTCGAGTGCACCGACTGCTCGTGTTTATTTCTCGTCCCGGAATCTTTAAAGCATTTTCCACAAAAAGTACAGGAAAAATTCCTTGTGTCGGAATGGGTGTATTTTAAATGATTCGGTAAACAATTCCCTTTTATCATTTTCCCACAAAGATGGCATTTTACTGGCGCTAAATGCTGGGATGCCATGTGGTCTTTAAGGTGCTTTTTATTAATCAGGGCCATGCCGCAGACAGTGCATAAATATTCCCTGGTGTGGGTTTTCATGTGGGCTCGGTACGCCTCTTTGCTTCGACACATGCGCCCGCATACTTCACAAGGTACCTCGGTGCCTGGGTTTTTCGGGGTAAAACCCTGCCCCTTTTTCATGCACTGCATGTGTCGGCGTACATGACTTCCGAGACTTTCCTCAGTCGACCGTGTTTTATTGCAGAAGAAACATTGGAAGGGTTGGCACTTTTCTAGGTGGGCTGGCAGCATTTTTTTGTCCGGGAAAAATATCCGGCATTTGTAACAAGTGGCACTTACAAAATCATGGCTATTAATATCAACTAATTTACACTCGTGGCAACCCAGCTGAACCTCCCCTCTATTTGACATCGGCTGATAACATGCCGGGCAAGTGTCCCAGTGATTTTTAGAAACATGATTATTCAATTCATACTTGGTCCTAAACATACGGTTACAAAAATTACAAGGAATATTCTTAGTCTGCGTGTGACATTTCAAAATATGTTCTATCAAGGCCGGTCCATCCTTCAGACTCTCGCTACATTCTTTACACTTGTAGCTTTCTACATCTCCATGAAAATGAGACAGATGTAGCTTGAAATGTATCTTAACATTAAAAACAAAATCACAACAGGGGCATTGGTAAAGGTGACGCGGTTTTCCGGAACTTCTACATTTTTCTTGCGTTTCTCTGTATTTCGCTTCTTTTTCTTCTTGAGTTTTCCGCGGCCGTCCTCCTTTCTTGGGCGTTTTCACTTTCTCCTCCAAATCTTCCCCTGAAAAGGAAAATAGAAAAAGTTAGTTCACTTTAATGAAAATGTAGAAAATCTTGACTTAGTGATGTTCAAAACTAGTCAAAATTGTTTCCCATCTAAAAGTCTACCTACCTATAAAAGTGAGCTAGCTACAACCCCTTGCCAAGTGACCAACCCCTTAGCATTTAATAGCAATACATATTCTATAGCTATGTATAGTTTGGCCATATATAACACACGAGCCCAGACCGTGTGATAAAACGGCACACACTTGAAGTGCCATCCCAGACCGAAGTGCAGTAGAGATTCAGTATGCCGCAGTATATACTGAAGGTATACTGCTGTCCATCAATACAGTGTACTTGCAGTATATACTGCCAATTTCGTATACCATATACTGCAGCTTTCAGGGTACCCTGCATATATACTGCTAGCAACTTGATTTGTAAATCTTTGTATACTGCATGGTACAGTATATACTGCCCATGCAGTATACTGTATACTGCAACGTGCAGGCCTGGTACCCTGCATTTATACTGCACAATGCAGTATAGCATCAGTGTTCCTTCCAGTAATACTCCAGTGTCTCAGAAATTGCAGTATATACTGCAGACCTCGTAGAGTGTACATTCAGTATATACTGCAACTATACTTCCCTATACCGTATCTCTACTGCACTTCGGTCAGGGATATAACTCTGAATTCAGAATTCAGAGTGGGAATAGCCCATAATAGATATTTATAATAACAAGAAGCCTCAGTACCATTCACTGCCTTTAGATAGGTGTGTGTAGAGAAACATATTCAGTCAAATGAGCTGGAACATTTATAGAGCCTCCAGGAGTGCTCCTTGCTTTCCTATTGCCGATGCTCTCCTTAGGTTCAGCCTGATTTGGGCCATGTTTCTTTTCCCTGTGCTTGTTGAGTATGCGACGAGTGGTAAAAACACGTCCACAATCTTGACAAGGCAAGCCGACCCCGAGCCGGTGCGTGATTTTCAGATGACCAGTCAAATTATCCTTTGCTTTAAACGCCTTGTTACAACCAGGCTGGGGACAAAGGAAGTTGTTTACGGTTGTGTGCACATTCCGCTCGTGTTTCAGCTGCGAACCTCTTTCTTTGAAACTTTTCCCGCATATGGTACACAAAAAATCCCTGGACCCGTCAAAATGGACATTTTTAAGATGGCGCACCAGACGAGTTTTTATTTGAAATGATTTTTTGCATAGGTGGCATTGATTTGGATTCCCGCTCGTGTGCTCGAGTTCGTGTGTGTTGAATTCGTTTTTGTACTTGAATTCCATACCGCACTGTGGGCAAATATAGGTTCTGATTGGTTTGTCGTCCTTGTTCAGGTCGTGGAATCTAACATGATTGGCAAGAGCGATTTCTGTTGTCGAGTTTACTTTACAGAAAAAACATGGAAAACCTGGGCACATTTCCACGTGTTTTGGTAATTTTGTTTTGTCTGGGAAACGCAGCCGGCATTTGAAGCAAGTCGCGCTTGAATGATTATGCTTGTCTATATCCACATAGAAACAATTATGGCCGCCGACTCTCAGGTCCTTTTTCTCGGCAACAGTCTGATAACAAGCAGGACATGTATTTTGATGGGCCGCTGAAACATGTTTAAACCACTGATATCCGCTCACGAACACCTCACTACAAAAATTACAAGCCACATTAGTCTGTTGTATGTGATCCTGTTTGATATGCTCCGCTAATTCCTTTCCAGTAAATCCAGTTTTAGAACAATCCTGGCAATTGAAACTCTGGTGTTCTACATGGCAATATTGGAGATGTAATTCAAACAGCCCCTTTTTATTATAAGCCGTCGAGCAAAGTGGACACTCGAAAAAGTTGTATGGATTTCCTGGATATTTTCCAAGATTTTTCGAGCTTGCTGGTTGTTTTTCTTTTGGGTTTTTGGTGACTTGTTTTTGTTTTGTGTCTTCCCCCGATTTGCCTGAAAATAATGAAAATGAAATGTGTTCAATTTTTGCAGATCACCACTCCTTAAATGTTAAATAGTAATCATAAAAAATGCAACTTGATGTTGGCATAGAGCCCCGCTTTAGATTCACTATTAAAATGTGAAAGACATAGAAAAATGCAACTTGACGTTGTAGGGAGCCCACCTGCCATTAAATTACACTATCAAAAGCCTGCTGGCATAAAAGAAATTGAAGAATAGTACGACACATTCTTACCTGAATACTTTCTGGTAAGAATTATTTTCTCTTATTTTTGGTAAAGTACGGACTGCCAGACAGACTGACATACAGACGGCAAGTGATGCATATGAGCTTACCTGCAAGTTGCATAGGTTGGATCAAGAAAAGGAAGTACAAACAAAAATTTTCTCAACTTTGCTATTGCTAATTTGATAGATTAAAATATTTGAAATAAAATTACTAAGGAGCACGTCCCAGAATTTTGTCTGACCTTTATGTTTTATCAACATCCTACATCACTAAGTATGCTATGAAAGATTAATACTAGTATTTACATAAAACTCCCAACGGCCAAGGGGAGCATTGGTCAATTCTTTTGTTTCTTTTGGAGAGGATTGTACAACTCTATGGAATAATCTCAAGAACCAGTAAAATTCAGTGAACTTGTTATTTTATGGAATAAAGTTTGGAATCGTTTGGTGACTGTTTGTGGAGCAGTTTTTGTGAGGAACCATGATGTCAATATGCACATGGTCTATAAAACTGAACAATAAATTGCAAACAATTTATTCATAATCAACATGCGTGTACACTTCAACACAGGTATTTTTTTGTACATTATAAACAAGCCCTAAACTACAAAAACATTTCTTAATTCCCCTCACCCAAACATGGAAGAGTAATTTTATATCCATGTCTATCACTAACCTACTTAACTAACTTCTACACGTTGAAAAACAATGTACATTTGTATGTAGTTTATGAAACTAAAATTCCTACATTTCCGCTTCACAAATAGTTTGAAGGTGGCAGATGGGAGATACTTCCTGCAAGTTCCCACGCCTGTTGTGCCACGGGAAAACCAACAAGCCCTGAACTATATTGAACCAGGGGTGGAACAGGGGCCCTATCCTCAGCCCGCTCAACTGCCGGTCTATCCCTATTAAAGCTACTGATATCCTGGGGGTGATGTTTAGCTCTATGTGTTCTATAATACTGAGCACTGGGGAACGTAATATTACATTCAGTACAATGTTTTACTGTATCTTTCCCATGGACTTCCTGCATGTGAACAAGAAGTGAATCCTCCCTTTTATAAACCCGATCACACCCTCCCTCTGTACAATAATATTGTGACTCCTCGGCATGAATTGTCCGCTCGTGCCGGTCGCGCGGACTTTTCTGCTTAAATCGCTTGTCGCAAATTCTACAAGCATAATTCCTAGCCTCATTATGGGTCACATTTACATGCTTCGATAACTGCGCTTTCCCGGGAAACGTTTTCGAGCAAATATGGCATTTTTCCGGGTTAATTCCGGTGTGATCTATTTCGTGTTTCCGGAGCGCTTTCTCTCTATTAAAACCCATTCCACAAACGGCGCATGTAAATGTTTTGTTGTGGAATTTCCTCATGTGACTTTTTAGCGAGTCTTTATTTTTCATTGTGCGTCCACAAATGTCGCAAACGACTTCAGTGTCTTTATGTGCTAAATCCACATGTTTAGCTAGTTCTTCTTCATTATCGGCTAGTTGTGTACACGTGGCACAGTTAGCCTTGCCTTTACTTTGATCTTTATTACCATGCTTGGCCACATAGTGACTTATCAGGCCCTCTTGGGTGGATTGGTGTCTATCACATAGGTGACAAAGAAATGGCCTGCAGACTTCAAGGTGCTTTGCAAGCCTTGATTTATCGGGGAAAAACAGCCTACACTTCGAACAAGTCGCACTTTGTACTTCATAGCTATTCACATCTGGCTGTACACAAGTATGTGCACCCAAATGAACTTCAATCCTATCAGCCATGGTTTGATAACAGGCCGGGCATTGCTTGTTGTGCCTGCTCCATATATGTGCCTTCAAATCAAAAACCCGAGGAAAAATTTCCCCACAAAAATTGCAAGGCACATTGGAATTATCGACATGATCCCTCTGTATATGCTGAGCTAGCTGCATCGCGTCCCACTCATGCCCGGGCTCGGGACAATCCAGGCACTTGAAGCTCGACTGATCCCTGTGGAAATGTAGAAGATGCGTCTCAAATAGTTTCTTGAAGTTGAATACAGATTCACAACATGGACATTTAAATAAATGAGTCGGCTGATATCTTGACGCAAATGGTGCTTTGGGTCCTTTGCTCTTGTTGTAATCCAGACTTTTCTTTATTCTTTTCTTGTATACTGAAACATTAAAAGTGTAAAGGTAAATTTCTAGGTAACAATACAGTACTCACAGGAGCTAAAAAAATCTACAGTTACAATTCAAACAGGGGTCTTTATTCAAAATGTTTCAAATTTTTATAAGATCTGATTTTATTCAGTGTAAAAAGGATTTTTCTTCCTCTGCAATTCTGCACACTAAACAGTAGGTGTTCTGTACAAACCTTTTTCCATACTCATAGTACATCTTAAATTTTTTATCCTAATCTTAAAAATAGATAAATAAGTTACATACTTTCACTCATCTCTCCAGTGAGTTTTCTCTTATGCATTCCCATGTGCATCTCGAGGTCAAAGTTTGAACCAAATCTTTTTGTACAGATGCTGCACTCGAACCTGTCCGTGTGTGAATACATGTGATTTCTGTACGTCCTGTCGTGTTTAAACGTGCGATTACACAAGTCACATGTGAATATACGTTCTGGTGGGTGGGCCTCCATTACTGAAACGTAACAAAGATGAAAATATGTCAATAGTTGTCTAATTTCACCAAAATGGCAGGTCTGCTTCTTCTATCAAAATTTGATATCATTTCTCCCCATCAATGGTCTAATGGTAACGTGTGAAAGCTTAAACAAGACATAGTACTGTATAATCTGGAAGTAAGCTCGGGGACTTACATATATTTCCATTAGAAATATATTGTAAAGGGGGCTTAGTTTCCAGATTATACAGTATTTTAAATATGTGCCACCCCCTGATTGGCTAGATTACCATGACACATTAATGGGATTGTTCTTTTTCATAATATTTATTGACTTGCAATTGATTTATTTTTATTCAGGATACAGATATTTTATAATATGCTTATGTGGCAGTTCTGAACTAATAGTACTTACAGTGATGAAAAATGAAATATATAAAGATGTTTCATAAAATTACCTGTCCCAAAATCTTCTGAACTGTGCTCTGTTTCCAGATGTTTTGCCAACTCTGCTTCATTACCAGACAACAACACACACTTCTTACAGTCTTGAGGTTTGGCTTCCTTCTTGGGATGTTCCCGGCGATAATGGCTCACTAAACCTTCCTGTATCGCATAGGACCGCGAACAAAATACACACTGGAATTTTGAACAGGTCTCCAGATGTTCTGGTAGCATTGTCTTATCAGGAAAGAACATCCTACATTTATAACATGTCGCACTCGGTAGCTCATGGCTGTTGATGTCCACATATTTACAATCGTGCTGGTTGAGGTGCACCTTGCTTCTTTCCGTGAAGGTTTGGTAGCAAGCCGGGCATGTATTACTATGTACAGTCAACACGTGGGTGTTGAAGTCAAAACTGCGATCAAAATCAGCCCCACAAATATGGCATGGTACATTAGACATGCGCACGTGATCCCTGACAATATGATGTGCGAGTTGCAAACCACCTTCCTCAGTCCGTGAACATTCCATGCATTGCATTTCTTTCTCGTCCTTGTGGAATTGTTCTAAGTGAATCTCAAATAGTTTTTTGAAGTTGAATGAAGCCATACAGCAGGGGCATCGGTACAGAAATCTTGGAACTTCACGATTTGCATATTTCCCTTTCTTTATGGATCGTGGTTTCATTCTTGCCTCATATTCTGAAAATCAAACATTGCTTTGTGTTAGTTTCACCGGTCTTTTTAGCACAACGATAATCAAAGATTGTATGGATAGTTCCTTATTTCAAAATTGATCAATACCATAAAATCACCAATAAACGCCCCATCCCACACCCTGGTGTTATTCACGTTTTGGCTATTTCCTGCTGAAAATGGTCCGATTTTTATTCCGTAAAAAGCTACAATTCCCATGGGGGTTTCTTGGGGGTTTTACGGTATCAAGATCATAGTGATCAATGTTCGAAGTTGTGAAACATTTTTGGTATCCTCTCCATCTGGTCAACAGATCTAAGAGCAATATCATAACTGAATTTGATAAATTTATTAAAAAGTACCGCCAAAACATTGCTTCGCAAGAAAATAGTTTTAACTAATCGATCTACTCCGACATAAAATACCATATACCACCATGCCAAATATGGAGGACATTGGGCCAATAGCTCTACCTGTTAAGGCTGTGTAAGATGGACAGACGGAAAATTCCTTCGCAAAAATATATAGATTACCCACCCTCAGAAGTCTTTCCAGTGAGGTTCTTGATATGCGTGGCCATGTGCATCTTAAGATCGAATCCTCCACCAAAACGCTTGGGACAGAATTGACATTTGTATTTATCAGTGTGGGTGTTCATGTGATTCTTCCACGCCCGAGGTACCTTGAATGATCGGTTACATTCGTTGCAATGATACAACCCGTCTGGTCCCGCGAGTGGTTTAGGTATGCCGAGCCTTGGTGGCGGGAAAGCTGAAAATAAAGGAATAGAAAAGTTAGATTGTTACATGTAAACTTTGGTGAATTGTTTAAGGATACCTGATAGTTGTCATGCAAAAATAGCAAAAATCTGCAATCTTTGGACATTGTGGCCTGTAATTCAGCTAATAAACAATCTTTTCAAAATCTGACAAAATGGAGCATTGGGTAAAAAGGGTTTTTGTCGGATTTGGAAAAGATGGTTTATTAACTGAATAACAGGCAAGAGCGTCCAGAGGTTGCAGATTTTTGCTATTTTTGCACCATAACTATCAGGTATCCTTAAATAAAATCCGTTAGGCATTTAAAACTAACAGTATGTTTTGAGTCCAGAAAATATAGCAAATGGTAGAAAATATCACACACACCAAAATCACAAGAGCCCCTTCTATTTTGTATTAAATAGTAAAAACATTTTGCAATTTTAGGCCTATAGTTAGAAATTGGACAATGAATGAGAAAGGTGACACAAAACATACAATTAATCTTAAGGATGATTTCCATGATCCACTGACAAAAATGAGTGTCTGCAACTTAATCAAAACCAAATGGTGCAGGAAGTTAATTTCATAAATAAGAAATCTCATTTAACTTTCCAACACTAGGCAAAGTAAGAAATCCATTTCATACACTTCGGCACGTAAGGACTTAGACTCTGACTTCTCTGTCATTAGCAGTGCATGTTACAAGCATGGCTTCTGATTTTTGGTTATGTATCATCATGAGTGGAAACCATCCTTAAGAAGTACTATCTCAATATGGAAATGATTTAGATGTAAAAGTGTATTACCTAAAATGTTCGTGTGGCTAATTCCAGCAGGAAAACTGAAATCGTTTTAAAACAACAGTCTCTCCAATGACCAATTCATGCAGTGCATGCACAACACAGTTATAATTATACACAATTAATTTGTTCATAAATATCCATAGAAAATTCATTTTCATATCAAAAGTTTATTCATTTCAATGAAATGTACATGAAGTAAACTGTACAAAAGTTTCATTATAAAGTCACATTTACAATGGCCATCACAAGGTAATAAGACACATTCAGTAAGGTGCATCTTCTCTCATTCGTATTTTTCACATCGGGATACATCATAATAGATCGCGATCTATCACGATGGTTATTGAAACAACATTTCATGATCTATCATGATTTCACATCATGATAGATCATGATGTGG
>JAAUYA010167279.1_pt1 | contig 11425 bp, 12 predicted proteins | sample 7278161 | NCBI WGS metagenome assembly JAAUYA01 (sample SAMN14350120, study PRJNA611818) | marine sediment metagenome | isolation source: surface marine sediment (3m) | place: French Polynesia: Moorea | collected 2018-08
GGATGCCAGAAGTGTGATTAGAGGTCATTGCTAATATTTAAACACACTTTTATAATCTTTGGAAACTTGGTAAAAAAACGCCCCTCAGATTTTTTAAAGACGGTCTAGCAACAGAATTATTGAGGGAAATATCAAGGGAAGGTCTACTTTTCGGTGTTTTTAGCATCATAACTATCATAACCTTAAAAAGAACTAAATGGTCAGATTCCTAATACATCATCCGCATGGACAATCAAAAGCCACATTTACCCTGACTGGATCACAATCTGTAAACATATCATGTGTGATCTGACAAGGAATCAACTTGGACAATCACCATTGAAGTCATTAGCTTTACCTGATATGAATAAATGTTGAATGGTAAAAGTAATAATAAGAAAATAACAATAACAATAACAATAACAGTAAGGGAATCTATTTACTCAAGCGCCAGGCCTTGGCGCTTATATAAGCGATTTCCCAAACATTTCCAAAAATGTGAAGGCTGCAAGTGTCACTGTGCCCAATTATCTATATCATTGTCTATGCAAGCGTAAAGGCTTGTCGCATACATAAATAGGTGCCCTGACTGAATACTAATAAAATATTTGTAAATTATACCACCATCCTTGAGATTTTTCTTGACATCTTGGAGTTGACTCCCACATCCCTTGAGGACAGTTTTCAATGCTCGCAGTCCCCAATCATAATGTTGCTGTGGTGTCAACAGCTCCCTATAATTAAAAGGGTTTTGTCACCATTTATGGAGATCTGCGAGAGTCTTGGTCCACTTGAGGCACAATTTTTGGCCTATTCTGAATATTTTAGAGTATAATGATGGTAAGAATGTTGGGCACTTTCAATTATGTAAAAGAAGTGATTTTAAGCACATTTTAGTAGTCTCCTGTACAAGAATGGGAAAATAGGCCAAAAAATCAGACCTTAAGTGGACCAAGACTCTGGTGAATCTCTACATTTGTTATGAAAGGACCCCTCTCAACTGTTAGACTATTCAAATTGAACTATTTAATTGTACACATACTTGGAAAGGTTGAATGTAGAAACAAGTTTCCGTCCAAGACTCTTTGCTTCTTTAAAACCTTCAGCAAACATGATAACCTCAGCAATTATGTCAAGGTCAGGCTTTGCCATAGCCACAGGTCGGAACAGCTGTTTTAGATTGTCAGGCAGCTTTGATCGACCTCCATAGCCCTTGCCAGCTGGGTTCATGGTGATGAATATCCCAGAATTAGGATCAACATCAATCTTAAAAATACAATAAATTTTGTTGCAACAAGACTATGTAAATCCTATTTAATGAGAAATATAGCAATGTCTTTTGGGTGATAGAAATTCATGATAGAAATTTAATTGAGTGTCCACTGAGGCTCCTGTGGACCCATGTCTAATAACAAATTATATCAAATTTGTGATTAGTAGTGATATTAATAATACATATTAGGAAGTGTGACCTCCGAGAACTCAAATGCAATCTGTTTAAATGTTCCCTGCATCAAACAGGAATTTTTCTTTTTGATAAAAGGGTTCTGGTTGGTCATGTACTGTCAAAGACATTTGACCCCGAAAAGTAAGGAAGTGTTCATAAGAATGGAGGGCACTTTCAATTAATAACTGCCCATGATCCTTTTCAATAACTTGTGGTGCCAGAGCATGCCCACATCCTTAACAAAGATGAATTATAGCATGTTAAATCGCCCTGAAGTTCTGTATAAGCAAGCCAAAGTCGCCCTAGATTCTTTATGACTAGTGGGGGTGGATGAATTGGAGGGGTGGACTAATTTTTTAGCGGAAAATTTAGGGGGGTATAAAAATTGAGACCAAAATTAGGGGGGTATCAAAATTGAAACCAAACTTTAGCAAGGGTACAAAAAACACCTCAAATTTTTGTTGCTATGCGCCAACTTTACCTTCAAACACTACCCTATCTTAAGGTTATTTGCACTTATTAAATGACTTGGGCTGTTTCCAACCCGACGTAAGTTCTAGGGAAAGCGGTCCCGGGTATCTGGCTATCTGGATATCTGGATATCTGGGTATCTGGGGGTCTAGGTTTGTGGGGTTGTACATAGAATCTAGTGGACCAATTTCACTGAAAATTTTCAGACTGTTTACTGTCATGGTCCAGTTTCACGAAAATTAGTTTAAAAAACAGGTGCCCCCTTCATAGTTTTTAGGGGGCATCAAAAACTTACTATTTAGAGTGGAACTGTAAATGGACTTGAATGAAACTGGGATGGAACTGGGATTGAACTTGGAAGGAACTATACATATAGTACACCGAGTCAGTTAACTGTAAACTGCAGGTCTGATCATTTTACCATAAAACTGTATATTTTAGATTTTTATTTACCGACATAGCAATGTTGATTTAGGATGGGGGTAATTAACTTTGGTCTGACTTTTACAGGGGTATTAAAATCCGGCCGGCGATTTAGGGGGGGACTAAAATTTGATCGGCATTTTTGGGGGTGGGGACAAAAAATTTTATTGCCCCCCCTGTCATAAATTCTGAATGCTCCCTAAAGTAGGTTAAATGCGCAATGATGAAAAAATCCTAAATATTTATTTGCATGTCTCTTTCATTACATAGTTAGATGACAACAGTCAATAAATCAAAACAACTATTCTGAAGTATATGTGTAATGGTTCATCAGTAGCTTGTCTACTACCATCTAATTAGGAGAGTGCTCTCTCCTTTATTGAATTCCTCCTTGGACTTCTGACTTCTGACTTCTGATGAGATGACATGGCAGCTGTGACTGTTATGGAATGCCTTAACTTATTTCACAAGCTAAATATCTCTAAAGAATCCTTGATTATTGAGCCTTAGCCAAGCCTAAAGCCAAAACCAGACCTAAAGTCAAACATGAAGCCAAACCCGAAGCCAACTTGAAGCCAATATTACAGACTGTTACCTGTATGGTTCCTCAGTCTTACTAGCATTGTTTTGTTGCTCCTAACTGTGGCCTCTTAAGGCTGAATTAAGACACTCGGACCATGATCCCTTTGATGATCACAAAAGTGCCCACCCAAACCGCACTCCCCGTTGTGGATTTCTAAGAAGAAATCCATGTCTTATTTAATTACACATGATTTTGCACTCACCTTCCGACCCAGCAGTTCCATAGTTGCAGCCCTCGCTTTAATTGCATCTTGTATCACCTGGATTTGCATTGATACTGCGGACAGCACAGCTGTCTCCAGACGGTTAAATTCATCGAAACATCCCCAGGCTCCACATTTCACTAAGCCAATGAAGATACGACCCATTGACTTCACATCAATACCCTTCGGAAGTAACATGGCAGAATAGTACAATCATTACAAGGGTATTTCTAAACTCTATAAGAATTTTCTTGCCGGAAAGCTCTTCCTGAGAAGACTAAACACTAATTTCATGCAACCAATAACAAAAAAACCTGGTTTCTAGAAATGTCCATCACTAAAATTGAAATTGTATGAACATTAGTGCCATTCGATTTACTAGAGTGGCATTACCTCATCACAGTTGAAGACAAGAACTTGTCTCCCAAACAATCCTCCTAATGCTTTCACAGATTCTGTCTTTCCTGTTCCAGCAGGACCATAAAGGTTTCCTCCAAACCCCATTGACATTCCTTCAACAAAGTAACAAAAACTATATTGTCAATATTTTAATAATTTCTAATTTCTAATTTAATAATAGTAACTTATATGTCGAGTATGTGATACTGAATATAAAAGAAAGAGGTGAGGCCAGAAGAAGTGGAGCCCAAACTTAAATGACAGTCACCTTGTGTAAGAGTGAGATAACACTTATCAGTGAGTGGAGTGTGCACCAGTTTTGGTGCATTGCCTTGGTACTCGTATGTGTTTTCAAATTCAGCTTCTACCATCCTCATACAACAAACACCATCTTTATGCATGTAGTACCTTGGAAAACAAGATAAGCACATTGAATAATTAATAGGTAGTTAATTAACAGCTAAGATGCATCATTGTTTAACCCTCATACACATTTACAACAAAAACATACTAGTTTAGTGATGGTAGGGTTTGCACGGACCCCCAAAACATGGGACCACTGTTGGATGTTTTTTGTGGACAATTACGTGGACCGTTGGCTTTGGGGTTCTGAAAAGTACTGCAGGAACACCTGGTAAAGTTTTTCGGGGGGTCTGTAGCATATGTGGATGAGAGTTAAATGTTGGAAAAAACTGAAGTGTTATGTGTTAAGTGTTATGTGCCATCGCACTGCTTAGTAGGTACCCATACATACTATGCATTATCAGTCAGCAAATCAACCCATCCAATGTGTAGTGGCAAGTAATAAAATGTACTGAGGATCAGGTGGATACAATTGAGAGATTGCCAGTTTGTCATACCTGAGTTGTTTCTGCCAAACCCAGTCATTCACATTGTGAATATTTGCTTCTGACAGCTGATCAATCACATCAATGTTATGGATTGTGTCTAGGATTAAAGCCTGTGAATAAAAGTTTATAATAATTGTTCAATTGAATCACATTTTTGTATTGTTCAGTTTAAAGTATCTATATCCAGTTTCTTTTTTTTTTCATTATATAACCACTACTGACCACATTTCAGCCTGAAATCATTCCTTCAAAAATGTAACAATGAAAATGTGGCATTATGAATGTCTCATGCTTAGTGTAACAGTTACAGGATCCCCTTTTTCAATCCTTACACAAAAGATAGTTGCTGCAGGACTAATAATCCTCTCGCAATATATTGTCCTGATTTCTTCTCGGTAGACTAAGCAAAATTTACTCCCTGCACAGATCTCTAGCAGAAAATATTGCATCCAATGGGGGCCCAGGAAGTCACATTGCTGTTAGATTACAGCCACTAGACAAGTCTGTATTATGATCTCCATTCATATTATGTCACTTCCTGGATCCTCATCAGGTGCAAAATTGTTTGCTAAGTTAGGATGATCTGTGCATTCTGGTCATGGGGGGATCCACAAAAGGAGGAAGTAAACTTTGCCTAGTCTTTTAGACCCCCAGTTTAATGGTTAATGGTTAATGGTCTGTACCTGAATACATTATCATACATTTTATGGTCATGATAAAAATTTTCTTGATCTTTTCTATTTTAATGTTAATTACCTTTAACTTTAGATCTAGTACATGTGCATCAATATCTTCTTGGCCACTGGAGTTAATGTCAACAGAAGTATAAGACTCTAACTGCTGACTCATCTCTCCATGGAATCCCTGGAAGCCATAAAAAATAGAACAAGGCAAGGACTTCCAAGACCAAACCATTAAGTTAATCAAGTTAGCATCAGTCCATTCAAAAGAACATATAACTTGAGCCAGCTTGTTGCTATAATTACATACATTAATACCGTTATTATGCAATGAATGAAAAATATATCCTATTTATTGGACTGATTTGATTGACATCCTCCTATAGAAGGGTAACCAACCCCTCTTTCAACTCTTAGACTTATATCTGCTACCTGCAAGTTGTGCATTCTAATTGCTTCTTCGCATCTTGCTGTGAACTGTACAAGTTCAGCCAAACACAGGATCTGTGAGGGGTATTTGTTTGGATCTGTTCCTCCAGTGCGACCCGAATGAGCCTCACTGATGCATTCTTTGAGTAACTCAGTCAAGGTGAACTTCATTTCTTTAGACAGCTCCAACATCCACACCTTCAAAAAATAACACCAAAGCACTTGTATATTAAAATATAATGTTGAAATGTTAAGAAAATAGAAACACCCTACAATTCAGGGAACATTTTATAGGTTGTTGCCAGTGTATTGTGTTGTTTCTAATGTGGACAAAACCTTGCAATATTAGTACAGCTGCTCACCCCTGGGTGTGTGAACCCATTTGCTCCCTCGGTTTCTCACCACTGGTGGTCACTATTAATAGACCCAATAATGATACTAACCCACATGAGGTGACTTTTTCTCATGGCATGATCATGTTCAGGTATGGCCCTAACCAAACATAGGCCCAAACTTAGGGAGCTTGAGTACTCATACACAACATGGGTCTGGTACCAGACTACACTCTTCCCCGAATATTTTGCACATGAAAATCGTCATAATTTTCTGAAGTCCCTAGGTCACAGACCCTGACCTTGGGTCATTTTGACAAACTTAGCCTGAGGTCACCAGGACAACTGGGTGAAATCAATGTGCATTTCTTTTGGAGAAGAGTGTATGTAGCAAGCTTAAGCATGCTTGAGAGCAGCAGGTTTTACACATGAATGCTATCAACATTTTACCTATATGGATCATCTCTGAATAGGTTAATATCTATAAAAACACAATTGTGCAATGAAACATGATGTCTGTTTAGGTCCCCTACCTCCACATCAGCTACAATTTGGATGATGTTTTTCAGTGGTACCACTTCTCCATCCAGGGACTTCAAAGCCCTTATATGCTTACATCCTTCATCAAATTCAACACTGTGTATTCCTAAAATGTATATAATATATTGAAAATAAATTTACCAATTGATATTATCAGTAGGATAAACGTAAGATAGATGTGACATTGTTTAGTATAAATTCTAACCTGTTCCTAATTGGAGATTTCAGCCAGCTTGCATCTCAATTCAAAAGTCTCTTCAAAATTCCAGTTAGGGCTCCAAGTACTAGCCTTTAGCCAAACCAAAAATTTGTGACTATTGTTTATTTAATTTAGATAAAAAAATCAACAGGATGACCAATTTCGCAGGAAATGGATTGTGGATTTGGTGGAGATGGAGTTCTATGTTTGTTGTAGGCCTATTTCCCCTTATTAAGAATTGGAAGAATTGACAGCTGATGCTGCATATACCTGCAAACAGTTTCTTCAGATGAGTCTGAATAACCTGAGGATTTGTGCTCTGACCCAGGATTTCCAACAAATCATCATCTCCAATGAAATAGAACCGTGGAAACAAAGATCGCTTTTCCTGGAATGAACATGACTTGTTTGTTATTTCTAAAATACATTTTAAAACATTTAGGGTCATCTGAGTTAATCCAGGAACCAAGGGTTTGATTGTAGTGCAATACAACCTAAAATGCATAGAGAATGCTTTTTATAGAGATGCATTCTGAATGCTATTATGATCCCTGCTGTGTACTCGAGCGGGATGGGCCTGAACATCTGAAGATTCATATATTTTTCATGAACCCAAGAATATTGTGCTTTAAAGTTTCATGTAATTCCCTTCCATTGCTAAGAATTTTTGTAGATTCCTCTATTTGTTAAATGCCACTTTATTTTTGTCTGCCCTCTTCTGGTTTTATCAATTTTATTCTTACACACCCGCCTCTCAACACACATTTATATATTTCCTAACTTTATATTCAATACCTTTATGTAGATCTCCATACTTTCAACCTGTCCGCCGGTAATAAATGAAAGGTCTCTATGTTTGTTTCCCCTACTTTGCTAAATAGTGTTTACCTCCAGGAATTTGTTGAGTGACTTCTGACATCTTTGAAGTTGATCCAACATTGTGACAAGGTTGCCCTTGAGACCAACTTTACCAGTCAGTGATACAACCCTATTATCACGACGGACATCAAGCATAATATTTCTGAAAGCAAAATTTCCTTACAGATGCCATAACATCAATACACCATGGACACATAACTGGATAATCTCTTTCAAGTTTGCTTGTAATGTAACTTGATCAAGTTGATTAGTATTAATACTCATTGCCAGCAATTTCCACCACAGGTTCCAAATCCATACCGTAAGATGTGATTTTTTATATATCAATGAAGGACAGGTCCATAGGCAAGCTTCACGTCTTCGAATATTTTAAACTAACTGTAGTGAGTCATTACTAATACCATTGAGATTCTTCTGACGGTCAAAAGGACTGAAAAAAGGATCTGTAAGTAAACCTGGCAGTCACACTTAAGGTATTGGTAAATTGTTAGCGCAGGGGTGCTGAAATACAATGATCCAATCGCACAAAATTATTTGCGTGATTTGAGCAGAATTGTACAAATATGATTTATCATTGAGGCAGTAGAGTGTTTGCTATTAAACATAAAATAAAAAGAGGTGATATATATTTACTAATACCTTAATCAGAAATATATCAGTTAATAACATCCTTTTAGTCTGCATTGAATAATCTCGATGATCAGATAGATATAATCTTGGTAAAAAGGCTTTTTAGGTGTTATCTTGAATCTGGAATGATTTTCTTACTGACAAAAGACAACATGTCCCTCAAGCAAAACTGACCTGAAGTCATCATCAACCCGCTTGAATCTTGGCTGTTCCTTTGGCAAAGCACCCCTTCCAAATATGGGTTCTAAATATACCCACTTCCTCTGGATCTGATTAAGATTGTGAAGAATTTCATCTAAATCAGCAAGTTTCTGTTCCCAGATTCCAGCCTTATCAGAAAACATCTTGTAGTATGGAGAGTCCTTCAAGGATTGCAGTAAGCATTGGTTATCTCCAACCTAGAAATGTGGAAAATGTCAGAACATTTCTAACTCAACAATCCATGCAATGTCATTTTACCATTTTGCAACTTCTCCATGTCGTTGCGTTCTTTCATGTTGGAGATCCTTGTTTATAATAATTTGTTTGGCATAGAATTGTGGGTTCTAGACTGTTGAAAATGGATAAATTAATCTATACCTGGTTAACCATTTCCTTCCATTCTTTGATGAGCTGCAGCTGATGTTTCTGACTGTCTTCATATTCTGTGAGTGTAAACACTGCTCCTGCTCCCCAAAGGTCTAGCTCCCTAAGTGCTTCTCGTATAGTCACCTCGCCCTGTGCTCTCTGATTCAATTCCTAAAGACCAGAATGATTACAGATGGGGCCAATTCATTTCAAAAGTGGTCATATTGGAGGGGAAATGTTGGCTTTTTTCGAGTGACATGAGAGAAATAGCCAGAAACAATCTTTGCTGTCTTGATTTTTGAACATTTTGAAGGGGATTCTCCCTCATCATTTGAGACATGTTGCACTTGTAAATTTGGCAAACATATTGAAGGGAGACCAAAACTTCTATAGACCTTCTTTCTAAATGAACTAGCTTCAGATATTCACTGAACCCATGAAAACAGATATAGATATGACAGAAATGCTGTAGTCATCTTGGGAGCAACTTTGCAAGCACAAACGTTACATGCATGTATTTTCATGTGACTCAATACAACATGTTATGTGAATGCATGACATCATTACATCATAACTCATTATACTTATATGATTAATTAATAGGCCTACCTTTATTGCAGATGCATTTTCTCCAATGGCATCAGAAACTGAGATGATATCTCCAAATGTCAGCTTCTCCAGAGTGGTTCCTTTAGGAAGGCCAATTAGTCTGAACATGTCAATCCAGTGATCCTGTGAAAGATGCTCACCACGAACCCATTTCAACACAGGTAGAACATTCTAAAATCAAATTTGAGGAATGTAATTGAATTACATGTATGAGGATGACAACAAAATAATTTGTACCCCAGTAATTTTAGTAAAGACGTACATTCTTTAGATTTATCGGTAAAATCCACACTAGTTGATCTTCAGGAACCTAAGGAAACTCTTGGTTCAAATTCACGCTTACAATATGTCATGTGGTGAAATCAAGTCTATGTCTTTTTGGGATTTTTTTAAGTATTTGAGATATTTAAATGACAGTGGGTATAATAAAACTCTTCATCAATCCTGGATATGCTAAGTGAAATAGAATCTACATGTATGCTGAACATAATGAAGTGTTCCCATTCTAAGACTCCAAGTAGTAGGAATAGAAATGGAACACATTTTTTACGGAAAATCAAGGGGCTATGAACATCTGCACCTTATATTTTTCAATCTCCTGCTGTAGTCTGACAGTCATAGCTGATGGCTCATCCTCCCTCAGCTTTTCATACCACTGACCCAAGTACTCCTCAAACATATAATATCGAGATCTGTGAGAAAATTAATTTAATGATAAATGTGCCAAGGATTCCTTTTCCCCTATGACAAAGCAGTAACAGGCTGATATGTATATAGGATTTTAAGGCGATCTGCTTCCATTTGGATAGTCAAAGTTATAGCATGTTAATCACATGATTAATTTGCTCCAGGATATCAAAATTTGAATACAAGAATCTTGTCTCAAAGATGCAAAGCCTAACCACAAGTTGAGCACTTTTTCACAATCTACCTAAGGTGATTGCTTGTTGAAATTTGTGTCCAATTTTGTGTAAAAATCTCTCATTGGCCCATAGGGCTGGGGTCAAAAATTGCAATGCAGGCTGATCACCTTAAGTGATTGTCACATAATTCACACAAATTGCAGTGTTAGACATAAGGCAAGTCTTCCTATATCAAAACACAAAATATTCAACCTGAACGAAATCCAATCTTCTTTGGCAAGATCTTGCATTCCAGTGTTAAACTTCTCAAACATGCCCCACATCGTCTGATGTTTCTTGAGATCTTCTTTCAGCTCCTCTGCTTCTGGGAAATCGGGGTACTCCATTCCAAAATGTTCGCAGTCACTTCTATATAACATAATTAATTAATTAATTATTCAGTATTAGAATACATTTCCCTTTCCGCAAAATTTGTGTGGGTAAGAGGAGTTATTTATATAAATGTGCTAAAATGCTATATATGTGCCAAGGGGGGTATAATAGTTGGAATGACGGTGCATACCATGTTGACACACTTGGTCCAACTAAGCCTCAAGGCAACTAAATACCTGCCCTTACTGTCGTTAGGGATCACAGATGGCCATGGCGAGAACCATTGGTCTAGGTGCCATACCCCCCTTGGCCATGTTCTGCAGTTATTTGGGATAAGGCCTATTAACCCTTTCAGTGCTGAGCTTTTTTCCAGGAAATTGCATATGTCAGCAGAACCTGGAGCAGCAAATGGGTTAATTAGAATCTTCATAGGAAATGCATTCTATCTTGAGCCAGGCTAGCAGGGTTTCTCAAAATGACATTTGCCTGTACCAAATTTGTTATATTAAGGAAATTATTCTATGACAAATGCAAAGTACTTCAGAAATTCTATTTTCTTGGAAATTTCCTGAAAAGATTAGGGGGTATAGGTCAAATAATTGGCGTAGTCATTATAATTTGCATATTTAAATGATTATTCTGCCTTATTTTTATAAAGGGCAATCATACCAATATTTTCATATATGATACCCTGGCAGCTTCTATATTCTGTAGAAAATTTTAGACGTTATCGCTGTGTATTAAAAATTCTTGAAACAAACTGAAAATCAAGAATTCAGCAAAATCTTGGACCTAGGTCTATACGATCCCTGATATCAATGAAAAATATTGATGTCTTGAGGAAATTTGATATTGTTTTACGTTTCTGGGATTATCTCCCTTAATAATTGTCCAATTTACAAAATTTAAAAAGTGGGATACTCAGTGGAGCGTCCTCTATGCACTGCCCGTAGACAGCTATGGGCACACA
>JAAUYA010100452.1_pt1 | contig 11423 bp, 8 predicted proteins | sample 7278161 | NCBI WGS metagenome assembly JAAUYA01 (sample SAMN14350120, study PRJNA611818) | marine sediment metagenome | isolation source: surface marine sediment (3m) | place: French Polynesia: Moorea | collected 2018-08
TTCTGAATTCTGAATTCAACCACTGGTAAACTATTTCTGGCTTAAGTTGACACCAATGGTATTGTTCCCGCCCCTACATTTGCTGCATCCCCATTTTCTATTTAAAAGTTTGGCTTTCTGAGCTAAAAACTGCTGTAAAATTGAAATATCGGCTCTGCTAATCTTAGCCATTAAATAATTCTAAACAAAGCTATGCTGACTTATTCTGAGAAAAAAGACAAAGTTTTGGCGATTCCTGAACCTATTTCCCCAGAAAAGCGTTTCCAACAAGAAAGGATGCGTGATGCCCTAATTTTACTAGAAAATTTAGCCATGCAAGAAGAAGCTACTATCAAATTAATCCTTGATTGTCTCTATGATGTAGGTTCAATTAACTTGATTAATAAAAAAATTGCCTATCGTCCAGCTAATAGATTAATCAAAGGAATTGCGACTATGTCTAAGCCAGTATTTAGAATTATCGCTTGGCGTTGGTTTAAGAAAAATTGCCCAAGAATCATCACTAATTGGCTAGCTAGAAAAATTAGTTTTAAGTGATTGCTCATTGTTTGCCACAATCAACTATTAACCATCAACCATCAACCAAAGGGATGAGATTAGACTTCTTGCAAAAATCAAAGTAAAGTAAATTTTAATACAGTAATCATCAATTATTCTTACTTTTGAGTTTTGAGTTTTGAGTTTTGACTTACTTCTGTAAGAAGTCTATTGTCTCTGATGGAGGATAAATTCAGCTATGGCTAAATCTAAGGGAGTAGTCACCTTAAGATTAGTTTCCTCACCCTCTACGATGCGCACTGGTAATTCACACTGCTCAAATAGAGCTGCATCATCAGTGACTTTCCATCCTAAATTACGTCCTTTCTCATGACATTGTTTTAACAATTTCACCTCAAAACCTTGGGGAGTTTGCGCTGCCCATAAACTACTTCGAGGAGGAGTATCAATAATTAATTGCTCTTCATTAACTACCTTAATGGTATCTTTAACTGGAATAGCCGCAATTAAGCCCTGACAAGTCAACAAGGCTTGAGCACAGCGATCGAATAGCTCAGGAGTGACCAAACATCTTGCTCCATCATGAATTAATACTCTTTCTGCTTCTGGGGGCAATGCTTGTAAGCCATTGTAAACCGACTCCTGGCGAGTATCACCGCCTTGAATCAAAGTAACTGGCTTAGAAAGGTTTAAACTAGCAATAATTGCTTTAAAATCAGGAAAATCATAACTTTGTCCCATAATACCAATCCATTGAATATGTGGGGAAGCTTTAGCAGCTAATAAAGTCCACGTAAGTAGGGGTTTATTTAAAAGAGTGAGTAGGAGTTTATTGCGATCGCTTCCCATCCGTCGCCCCATCCCAGCAGCAGGAATTAATAGGTACATGGTCAATTTTGGTGAAATTGTTGATATTACTTACTCTATCATTATTATTCATTTAAAATCTCAGTTGATATCTAAACTTAAACTCACTAAAAATGTAATCATAAGAGACCGTAATGTTATTTCTTTTTTGTATTTCATAAACTCCTTCTACTAAAGGAAATACCCGAAAATCTTTCATGCCCACAGGTTCTCCCCAAGCGCTAACTGTTTCATTGACTACAAATCCTAATTCTTGAGTTGCAGGTGTTAAAACAAATTGAGTTATACCAAATTCAAACAAAGTCTGCTCGTTCAGTCTTTGTAGTTGTCTAGCTAAATCTATCAGCTGACCACCAATAATCAACTCGATCAATCTACCTTCGCTACGATTAGGACTACTACTGAGCTTCACAATAGGAGAATTAAGTATTTCTAGATTAGAACCTTGAGCTTGAATTGCTTTGATTTTCACACATTTAGCAACTCTGTCTAATCTTGCTTGTTCCTCAGCAAAACTTGGTTGACCGATAATCGGATTATTAAATGGTGTACCGCAAAGTTGGGTGGTATCACCTGCTAAAGCTGGCAATAATTGTTGTGCTTGACCATCAATACTAAGTGTCACCCGCAAGACTTCTGCTTGACCACTTCGAGAGACAGGATCAGGCACTTCATTATCTTGTGTGGCAGGTAATCGTAATTGGGTGGAGTAGTCTGTAATATCCGCTTGAATTTGTAAATCTACTTGAGGATTTAAAATTCCTTGTTGTGGTTCAAATCTAATTTGGTTATCATGGGCGCGGGATAAGAAGAAGGTGGTTTCATTAACATAAACTTCCCCCCTTTGTAAATTAACCGCACCTTTTGCTTGAAGGTCTTCAAATTCCACTAGATTACCATTGACATTTAAATTACCACCAAATATAAATCGATATAACTGCCAATTTACTAATTCTAATCCTTCTAAGTTGAGGTTAAAGTTATTCAACTTTGGCTGAAAAATACTGGCAGTTTGCTCCGATACAGCTCCTATCCATTGGTACCATTCTCCAATATTTTCAACTTTTTCAAATCCACCCCTGCTAGGTAAACCCACAGTTCCGTTACCGAGATAGAACTCTCCACCAATTTCAGGAGTTAAAGCTGTACCTGCAATGATAATATCTCCGGAAACCCTACCATTATATAGTCCTTCTAAATTAAGATCTTGTTCACTAATTTTCACCCTTAGGGGATTTTGATTATTTTTTATGGGTGTGAATAGGGGCAAAGCTCCGACGATCTCAATCTGAGTATCTTTTGCTACTGTGACATCTAATTTTTCTACTTGAAGAGCTTTGTTAACTAAGTTAATTTTACCATTAAGATATACGGGTTCGGAAAGATTAGGACTAGTAATTTTAGTCTGATCTAAAGTAAGATTTCCTGTGAGATTTATCTCATCTAGAGAGAAGTTTTGCATTAAAGATTCTAGGGATGGTACTTGCACCTTAACATTGGCCTTAGCTTCTCCTCCTACTAATCCTATTTGTCCTTGTGTTAGCACTCCTAATAAGGCGATCGCTTTGGTATCCAAGTTAACATTAACTTCTACTGGTTCATCAGTTTTTACCCTAGGATGATAGGGTACAACCGCAGTAATTTGGATTTCTTCTGGTGCAGTAGTATTAAACTTAAGTCTATAATCAGTATAGTTAAATTCTCCTGCTATATTTTTTTCTAAAAGTTTTCCTTCTAAAGCAGCATTGGTCAGGTTAACTGTTCCTCCTATTTGGGGATTTGCTAAACTACCATCTAAACTTCCTTCAATATTAATCTCTCCTGCTATGTCCACAGGAATAGGAACAAAATTTTTCACTAAATCTACCGAAAAATTCTCTACCTTAAACTGACCAGATTGTTGTTCTAGAGAGAGATTACCAGCAAAATAAATCTTACTTCTAGCTATATTTAATTGAAAAGGATCGATATCTACTTGTCCATTTTTAAATTGACCCTTTATGAAAATTTTAGGAATAGCTATGGCTTGAGTTTCTTCGATTACTAAACCTAAAGATTGAACTATATTTGGAAATGATTGTTGTGGCAGCCATTGCCAGTTGTTACCCTCGAAGTTAACCTTAACTTCTGGATTGGTAATTTTCCCAACTACGATTACTTCTCCTTGATATTTACCAATTATTTCTAGTTCATTAGGTAATGTTCCTGCTTCTATTTTGGCAGCTAGCTCCTTAATTTGTTGGTCAATTTGAGATAGTAAATTTAATTTTTCTTTCAGAGAACTATTCGTATTACCGACAGATACAGATTCAATTGCTTGGGCAGATGCTAGATTGTTTTCACCTTGTATTTGTTGTAAGATAGCACTAAGTGTACCTAAATCAGATAATTTGGTTGCGGCAAAAATATCTTCTACATCACCTTCTAAATTCAGCTTGGCGTTAATGTCACCAGAACTTAAATTGAGGCTACCCTCTAAGTCATATTTAGTTTCTCCAAATTTGAGCCAAGCTGTTTCTAATTGGACTACATCATCTTGATAACTAAAACTACTACTTATTTCTTGAGCTTGAATATTACCAATGCCGGGCTCTTTAACAGTTATATTGCCTGCGGCGCTAAAATCAACTAGATTAATAGCTAAATCTGCTTTAACGTTCCCCTGTATTACTCCTAAAATACCATATTCAATGCCGGGGGCTATGTTAAATAATTCCAGGGGAAACTTATCGATACTAGCGATAAAGCGATCGCCTTCTCGCTTCCCTTCTACCATAATTCCCTCCGAGCCTCCTTGACGAATTTCGAGCAGTTCTGGTAAATAAGGAATAGTTAAGTTAGTCCTAGGTATTGGTAAACTTCCCGGTATAAATGTTGCGGCGATTACATCTTGTGTACCTCGTAAATCAATCGCTATTTTTTGGTCTGGTATGATAGTTACTGTACCTGTTAATAAAGGTTCAAATTGAGCATCATTAAAGCTAAAATTCGCTAAGGTTAAATCCCCTTTAACTGCTAAATTTCCTTTTCCTAAGGGATTAGATAAAATATTTTTACCGTTGATAGTTCCTCTAAAGTCTGCTTGCCCTGTTAAATTAATTGCTTGGGGGAGAAGAGTATTTTGAGCTCTTAACTGAGCTAAAATTGGGTTAATAGGTAAAGTTGCTAAATCTGATTGAGCTTGAACATTAAGTTGTAGGTTAGATATGTCTGGCTGAGTGAATAAATTGGCGATCGTTAAGTTACCATTGGCACTAAGATAATTTTCACCTAAGTTAATGGCAACTGATTTAGCTTCAATCGGTAAAGTGGGGTTAGGTTGTAGCCAAGGATTGACATTACCTGCTAAATTAAGATTAGCACTAAGATTGGGTAGGTTTAAGGTTTCCTCAACAGGCAGTAGAGATAGTTGTTTGACCAGTATGTCTGGATTAAGTTCGTTAGCATTAATATTCGCTTGCCACTGATTATTCTGTACATTTGCCAATACTGATACCCTGCCATTAGCAACCTCTAAACTAGCATCAGCAGTAAGCCTAAGACTTGGTATGGTAGCGATACTTTGATTATCTGAATAACTAGTACCCAAAGCTAACAAATCCCTTAGATTAGCACTAAGATTAACTTGAGCATCAACATTATCTATATCTAGTGGTAAGTTAGGTAATATTTCTTGAGATGAGATATTATTAGTTACTGCGGTTATTTGAACTAAGTTAGCATCCAACTTGGCATTGGCATTAACTTTTCCTGTACCTACTGCCAATTCTAGATCGGCATTAGCATTAAGACTGTTAAGATTAGCCAAATCACTGAGTTCAAATGGCTGTCTTACTAGGGCGAACAATTCCTTAGTATTAGCAGATATATTAACTTGCGTACCTTCAACTTCAACTGCCTCAAATGGTAAAATTTCCTCTAAAGCTACTTGATTTATACTGGCAAATACTTCTATTGTTTCTGAATTTAAGTTAGTAGTAGCATTGATAATTCCTCCTTCGACTGCTAAGGTTGCATCCGCCTCAATATTGAAACTAGATGGTACTTTTTCTGGGATGGAAAGCAACTCATCTATTGCTCCTTGAATATTAACATTACCCGTTACCAAATCAGTCTTTAGAGGGAATGCTGGTAAGAAATTTTGAACTGGTATTTGTTTGGCTTTTACTGTTGCTTGAATTTGACCCTTATCTAGATTAGAATCAACTGAGATTGTTCCTCCATCTACTCTTAAACTAAACTTAGCTTTTCCTTGAATTTTATCTAAACCGAGTACAGCTAATGGATTTTGCTTCTTGGCGGGATTATTGATATTTTTGAGGTTCTCTTTTGCTTTTCGCTTTCTCCGTTTTGTTCTTGTTTGGGCAACTTCTTCTAATTTCCCATTTAATTGAATAGTAGTATTTTCCAGCGTAATAGGCCTAGTTAAGTCAAGTTGAGCATCAGGACAAGAGTCAGAGGCGCGACACAATTGTGCTAAAAATGGAGTCAGAGTAATTTGATTAGCTGCTAAATTGGCTTGCCAATTTCTGCTTTTAAGATCCAAAATTCCGTCAACAGCAACTTTACCCTGATTGACGATCAATTTTGTATTCGTTAGACTAAATTTATTGTCAGCTAAAACTAATTTTCCGCTTCCTGAAATTTGTCTGGCGGAAGACGCGGCAGGTTGAGGAATTTCAAAGTTAACAGATGCTTGTGGTTTTTCTAAATTACCTTTAATTTCACCTTGTGCCAGTAATTTACTTATACTTATTTCATCAGGAAGATTATAATAGGGGGCGATGATTTTAGCTATGGGTAAATCTGCTTGAAAATTAAAATTCAGGGGCATACTCATGGGGTCGATTGTTCCCTGAGTTTCTAGGGTTTGTTTGAGATTAGTTTTGACAGCCCCCGAAGCCGTAATTTCTCCTCCCGCTACTGGTTTGACTGTTAAATCTTGCAAGATAAATTCTGACAAATTTGCTTGAAAATTGGTATTGATATCTCCCAATAAAACTCTATCAACTACTGTTTTTTTACTTTGAATTTTACCGTTAATTACCGGCTCACTAATTTCACCTTTGACTTCTAAATTCGCTGTCACTAATCCATCTACATTGACAGGTAAGGCTAGGTCAATAGTTGGTAATACCTTAGCCACACTTAAGGAATTAAGATTAACATCGAGATTAAATCCCTCTTGTAATCCCACTGTACCTTTTACATCTGCGTGGAAATCTCCCCAGCTAGCCTTAACTTCTTCTAGGTTTAATTTTTGTCCTTTAAAGGTTATTGAAGCATTAGCTAATAGCGGTTTTTCTAAGGCTTTTTGTTGATTATCATTAGCGATTTTGGCTTGGAGATTGAGAGCACTTAATTCTCCATCTATCTTACTTTTATCTAGCTCTTGAAGTAAATCTAAATTTAGATTGAGATTGGCATTAAGTTCTCCCTGCTCAAGGGTAAGAGGAATATCTCCGAACAAGGAAGTAATTTCTGGCAAATATAGCTGTTTAATTTGAAGACTATTGGCACTGTTACCAGTGCTTAATAAAGTTTGTCCTTCAACTTCTATGGAACCTTCAGCTAAATTAGCTTTTAATTGATAGTTTAAAGGTTGTTGGCGATGGTCATAGAGAAAATCTATGTTTGCTTGGGCATTGATGTTAAGCGGTTTAGTTTCGAGATTAGGTTCAACTGCTAATTGAGCCTCTTGGAGGCGTAATTTAAGATCTAAAGCAACTGGTAAAGGTGGTAATTTGAGGGTTTCTGGTATTTCAGCTTCAAATATTAATTTCTTCAGTTCTGTGAGGGTATTGGAGTTAGCAAGTCCAGTTAATTCATTAACGGTAATATAGACAGGTAAAGGACGTCTTACTAAAGCTGGTAAGATATTAAACTTAATCTTAATTTCATCTATTTCTAGATAACTAGTATCTTGAGGCGTAGGTGGAATAGATGTGTTTTCTATGGTTAGATGATTGAAAGAAAAACTGGTAACTTCTCCTAGATCAACTTCTCTGGCTAAGCTTTCACTTAATTGTTTTTCAATTTCAGTGGGAATTACTTTTGTGACTAAGAATCTTACCCCCCTATAGCCCACAATTCCCATAGAAATAATGGTAACACCTACTATGATTGGAGTGCGATGTCGCTTAACAATCCGCAAAAATCTCCTTGCAGGATTGAGATGACCATCATTGTTATGATTGTCATTACTATTTTCTGGGGGTTCTCTATTAGTCATTTCTCCTCACTCCTACTCAGAATAGTTATATTCTTTACACTTGTTAATAATTTACCGATGGTAATAATTTATAGATTATTACCATCATCTTATGATAACAAAACATTTTATAATTAATGTCAATATTTAGATAATATTTGACGAAGATTAAATTATTGAGTACAAATTTTGAGAAACAATTGGCACTCGTTAGGGAAAAATAATCTAGAGTTAGTTTTTAAATACAAACAAAATAGTAAAGGATATAACAAAAATCATGAAAAGTTTAAAAACTTTACAGGAGGAACAAAAAGAGCAAGAGAGATTAAGAGAAATGCTTATCTTGCTACAACAACTATTTCAAAGAGAAGAAGCTACTGCTAAAGGAATTATTGAATGTCTTTATGATATTGCTACTATTAACTGGATTAATAAAAATGTTCCTTTTTGGTTACTTAATTCTAGCCTTAAATATGTAATGTGTTTTCCTAAACCAGTTGCTAAAATACTGGCATTAAAACTTTATTTGCAGCCCAAATGTCCTAAATTGATTGCTGACTGGCTGTATTCATTAGTTGAATTCAAAGAAAAAGAACCCATCCCCATTGAAGCCAAAGAGATACAAACTGAATTACTTCCAGAAGTTAAACAAACTCTTCAAGAAGTTAAATTATTACGTCAAAAAGTTCGTTTTTTAACTGGGGCTTTATTTGTAGTAGTGACAATTAGCTTGAGTTTGTTTGGTAGTGGTTTTATCGGGATTACTCATAGTTTAAACCCAACTCCTTCGGATAACACCCCTTGCCTCAAGCCTTGAGTTCTAATTAAAATTGTCAGAAATATAGCAATCCTAAGAGAAGATTTATGTTTTTATTCGGACTTGGTAATAAAAAAGCCACACTACCCACTCCTGAAGAAGCTTTACCAGGAAGGGAGCAATCAATGCCTGTACCATCGAGTCATTATGTCAATGGCAATCCCCTTAAACCACCATTCCCTAATGGCATGGAGATGGCCATGTTTGGCATGGGTTGTTTTTGGGGTGCAGAAAAGAAATTTTGGCAGCAAGAAGGGGTTTATACGACAGCAGTAGGTTATGCGGCAGGTTTAACCCCTAACCCTACCTATCAGGAAGTTTGTAGTGGTATGACTGGGCATAATGAAGTGGTAATGGTAGTTTACGATCCTCAGGCGATCGCCTATGAACAACTACTGAAGGTATTTTGGGAAAACCACGATCCTACCCAAGGAATGCGTCAGGGGAACGATGCGGGTACTCAGTATCGCTCTGGTATTTATGTCTATTCTGATAGTCAAAAAGCCATGGCGGAAAAATCTAAGGAGCTTTATCAAAAGGAGTTACAATCAGCAGGTTATGGCGAAATTACCACTGAAATTATTGATGCTCCTGAATTTTACTATGCTGAAGGGTATCATCAACAGTATCTCGCTAAAAACCCTGGTGGTTATTGTGGTTTAGGTGGTACTAATATTCAGTGTCCTGCGATGACTAAAGTTTAGAAGCTTTCATTTATGTAGGCGTAATGACAAGGAAGCTGTCATTACGCCTACCGGTAGAGTGGTACTTCAGTTTTTTGGACTCTCTTTGGGAGGAGTGCAAATTGCTGGAGGTTTGTTAGTTGCCCAGACAGCATGGAAGATGTTAGTTCAACAACAGGAAACTACTTCTGAGACTAAAGGTAGAACATCCAAGCAAGACATCGCTTTGTTTCCGATGGCTATACCCTTGATTAGTGGGCCTGGCGCCATTGGTTTGGTGATTGCCTTGGCAACCAGTAATCCCCACTGGGAAGGTTACCTAGGAGGTTTACTCGGAATTGGTGGTTTGGGAATAATACTCTATCTCTGTTTAACCTTACGAGCTCCCCTGGTAAAGGCAATGGGAAAAAGTGGGACTGATGCTATTAGTCGCATTCTCGGCTTTTTTCTCTTAGCCATAGGAATTCAACTTATGAGTGATGGCCTTTTCTCTGTAATAAGAGGCTCGGGGCTGATCTAATTTGATAACTTAAACTTATAAGTCAGAGGAGAATAAGGTCAATATAGCTTTTGTTTTAATGAGTATTTAGCTCTTATTTCTCAAGCTTATAGTGATGAATTATTAATTATTCAAATAGATAATGCTCCAGCACATATTGGGGAAGAAGTAGAGAGGGGTTGGGGGTGAGGGAATTGATTTATGTCTATCATCCTTTTTGAAAAATGGTATTAGCTTCAGTTTTGGAACTTGTCATAATAGGAGATAATTCAATAGACTTATCCTCCATGCCCAACCAACCAACCCCGAAATTCTCTATCAGTGCCCTTGCTATTCGCCGCCACATTGGTACTTTCATGCTTGCCCTGGCATTGGTAGTAGTAGGAATTTTCTTTATTTTCCGTCTGCAAGTTGACTTGTTACCCGCTATCACCTATCCTCGCATCGGCTTGCGTTTGGATGCACCAGGGGTTGCTCCTGATGTGGCAGTAGAGGAAATTACTAAGCCCCTTGAAGAAGCTTTAAGTGCCACTGAGGGTGTGGAGTTGGTATTTTCGGAAACCAGAGAAGGGAGCATTAGGATCGATAACCATAATCGTTTCAATTAAGTCAATCAGGTTGCGTTGAATAGCTTCATCTACTAGTTCTTCCCTAGCTTTATTCATCAAAGACTTCGCTGCCTCAACTGCATTTTCCTCTGACTCCACCACTAGTTTAACAACTCCTACCCCTAAAGAATTCCCTGCCGCTTCTCCCAACTCATCCAGATAAATTCTTTGCACTTGCTCCAGGTTGAGCATCTTCCCAAAATGCTTAGTTTGTTGCCTTTCTACACTACGACTGGCATAAATTACTACTATACGCCAAGCATGGGGAGGTTGATATTGTCTCAAGAAGAGAAAAAGTTCAGCAAACAAACGGTAGTACAAATCCTCATCTGGCTGAAATTGTACCTCTACCAGATAAAAAGGCTTATGCTCATCCCTGTCAGTAGGCAAAAATAAGCCATCGAGACGAAAGGCTAGTGGTGGAATGCAGAATTAAGAATGCAGAATGCAGAATGAAAAAGCCTTAATTTTCAGTACTTTTACTAATTTTTAACCCCCGTTTCATTTAAGCACTCTACCACTAGTTGTTTTACTTCACGGGAGGTAAATTGATAATTATTGGCTTCTGCTGAGGAGAGACCAATCAATTCAAAGAAACTCGCCGGAAAGGTAAGAAAAAGTTGATAGAAGATGGTGTCAGTTTTCAAGGTGGGAATCGCTTAATTTTTCCAAATCATAACATTTTCATTTAAACTTGCTAGAGATTGAGTACGAGGGGACAGAGTTAATGCAACCACAACATCTTGATACGGTAATTAGGTCGAAGTCCATCTTTATTTGTTGATGAGATATAATCAAATTAAGCATTAATGATTCTGATTGTTTTTTTCCAGAGTAGCTTATGAAGTTGAGTAATTAGGAGGACACTTGCCAACAGTAGAACAGGCTTTTAGCTGTGTACGAGTTTGTCAGATGTTATCAGATTTGTACCAGCCTATATATCTATTTCGCTATGATTCAACCTTTAAAACGGTGTTTATCTTGACGAGAAATCAGAACAATGAAGAGCTACAAATAGTTATTTTTGCCAATGGAATCTGGAGGTTTATTGATGATGAAACCCGACTATGAAAATATGACTCGTTCTGAGCTTAAAGAACACTTACTATCTCACAGAAATGATGAGGAAGCCTGGACAGTCTTCTTTGAGCAATTAAATCATTTAGACTCCAATCTTGGATATCCTCCTGATTTACCTCCAGAAGAAATGGAAAAAATTTTTAGAGCGAAGTTGAATCAA